>JAEEGL014392310.1_pt1 | contig 20379 bp, 10 predicted proteins | sample 9134231 | NCBI WGS metagenome assembly JAEEGL01 (sample SAMN16246548, study PRJNA631951) | gut metagenome | biome: gut microbiome; feature: rumen; material: fiber-attached | host: Bos | place: Iran: Karaj | collected 2018-10 | reverse complement strand
GCATGCGCCGCAACTGGCTTCGCCCTTGGCGGCAACGCAAAGGTCATAATCCACGACAGCGCGTCCGATATGGACCATGCTCTTCTCCTCCTTCGTGACGGGAAGGATGGCACCGGCAGGACATACCTGAGAGCAGTTCGTACATTCAGGACGGCAGAAACCGCGGTCGAAATCCATCTTGGGCTGCATCAGGTGACCGGGATCGGTGCTCGGATGCAGGACATTGTTCGGGCAATTGGCCACGCAGAGCTGGCAGGCGGTGCAATGCTTGTAGAAGTTCTTTATGCTCTGGGCTCCGGGAGGAACGAGACGGTTCTCACGCTTGGGAGACTTCTTGGGGACGACGGGCGCAAGGCCGCCGTCCAGCTTGGTCTCCTGCGCCTCGAGCGCAAGGGCCGATCCGGCCATAAGGGCGCCGAGCAGGAATGCGCGCTTGCCGGCGTCGGGGCCGGAGGTCTCCTTATCCTCAACAGGAGCGGAGGCGGGCTCGGCAGGGACGACTGCAGGAGCGGACTTGGCCTTGGGACCGTATGCAAAACGGAGTTTAAGGGCCCCCTCGGAACACTGTTCGATGCAGTCGAAACAGACTACGCAGCGCGAACAGTCGACCTTGTGCGCTTCACCGTCGATGCACGAGGCCTTGCAGTTCTTGTAACACTTGCCGCAGGCAATGCACTTGCTCTCGTCGATGGTCATACGGAAGAGGGAGAATCTCGAGATGAAACTGAGCGTAGTACCGACAGGGCAGATGTTGTTGCACCAGGAGCGTCCGTCGGTCCAGGCCAGATAAGTGACGCAGACCAGCGTCAGGAAAGCGATAAGCGGCACGATCCAACCGCTGGGATGCACAATGCTCGTCACGATGCGTCCGTATGCGCTGTAAGGCGCGATAAGCGCGACAAGTACCTGGATGCCAAGCACGAGGCAGAGCACGAAAACTGCCCAGACTCCATAACGAAGGGCCTTGTGCTCAGGCTTGTAGCCGAAAGTCTTGCCGATACGGCGTTCAAGTTTAGGCACGGGCTTACCCGCAGCCTTGGCCTTGGCGGCCCGGCGGGCAAAGCGCTTCATCTGGATCTTCCCGAGCGTACGCCGCACCCAAAGCACGATGTCCTGATACACTCCCAAAGGGCAGATTACGGAACAATAGATACGTCCGCATACGAAGGTCAGCAGCACCAATGCCACTATTACCGCCACGTTGAGCGCAAGGCACGCGGGCAGGAACTGGAGTTTGGCCATCCATCCCCACCACTGCTGTCCGATGCCTATGAGGAGCAGCGTAATGCCGACGAAGAAGACGGCCGCAAGCGCGATTCTGAGTCTTTTCAGCATAAAGAGGTTTGTGTTAAGAGGTTAAGTATTCAGAAACCGGAGATGTCCACGCGGGTCAAGCCAGCGACATTGGGGAAAGAAACAGACTCTGCGTTCTGCAACTCAATACGTAAGCGCCCCTCCGAGTCGGAACTGTATGAACGGCTCATAGATTCTTTATATTTGACCGGCTCATTCTCACCATCCCAGTAAACGTTACCGGACATAACTACACCGGTCAATGGAGTCACCAACGGGACCACGAATTGTGTAACTCCTTTGAAATCAACCTGAATTACCTGGGGTTTACCATCCTGGTCTATCATTATCTGCTGGCTGACTGAACCTGAATCATTGACGAAACTGACCAGAGCACGACGCATCGACCTGTCGGAATTGGCTTTGATAGACAATGCGACCGTACGGGAGGTCATGGCCTTGGTAGAAATGACCGATACCCAGTCCCCTCCTTCGTCCACACGGGCGGACATGGAGACATTGCTTCTTAGTTTAATCTCTATCTGATGTGCCTCTGAATCGACGGTGATACGTCCGGACGACTCAAGTTCGATAGCGTCCCTCTGGGACTGATTGATGCTGATTGTCTTGACCAACTCCTCGCTTGCAATCGTTACCGATCCCTGTCGGCTGTCAGTATCGTTGTTGCGGCTGACCGTGATGGTAAGGACATTGTTCCCTTCAGTATAGCTGACCTTGATCCAAGAATCCGAAGATGAAGCTGTCCAGGGATAGTTGGCATTGACCGTAACGTGTTCGGTTGCCCCGGCGGTCTCAACGTCGATAGAGGCCTTGTCAACATCCAGAAACGGCTGTTTTTTGCAGGCGGTCAGGGACAGCAGGATAAATAAAACGGCAGAAACATTCTTCATGGCAACTACTTCTTAAGTCCAAACACAATACGGATATCCTGAACCTGACTGCCCCGTTGCAAGTGAAGGATATATGTCGCAGGGGGGATTTGTCTGGCATCGACAGTCATAATGCCTCCATCGTCAGAAACGCCGGACGTGACAGGCACGCCTGCGGAGGTACGGAGTTCACGTTCAGCATCATTACTGAACGATACTTTGAGGAGACCGGTCGAGGAAGAATAAGCAATCGAGACTATATCCTCAAGAAAGACAGTGTCGCCGACGAACAACTTTCCTATAATCATTCTTTCATGATCATACCTCAAAGGAGTCCATTCCTGAGTACGTGAAGAATGGAAGACAGGCCGCAGGTAATCTCCCGCCTTTATAGGGCCTGTAATGATACAAGTGCTGTCGGAGAACTGCAATTCATTTCCTGGAGCGATGGTTACCTCCGTCGCTTTGCTGACAAGGTCAACCATCTTGTTGTAACGGTCGAAACGAGCGAAAGCGAGTTCTCCGGAGAATGCGGATGAACTGTAGTTGACTACATTCCTGCACGCCACTATAAAAGGTACGTCTTGGGAGAATGTCACAGAGGGTGATGACAGTCCCATATTACCGATCTGCAAGTTATCAGGAGCAGTACCACCTGCATCCTTCTTCATGCCAAGGATGGCGTGGTGCCCCCTGGTATAATCATTGAAAGCCGGAATCACGAAATAGCCGTCACCATTCCCTCCCCAACCCCAGTTGATGTGGAAATAGTCATTCTCATCATAACCGTCCAGCACAAATGCGTGTCCTGCGGACGAAGGATCCTCGGGATAAGCGCCATAAACGACGGGGCCGATCCGGTCTATATTATCTTCCAGGCGCGCCACCCAGTCCTCGACATTGTCATAGAGAGACTTGTAATCATCGGTCATACCGGCATCGTAGAACATGTGTTTCACCAATGCTGCGGGAATGTCTGACACAAATGCGCCGGTGCCGTCGGACGAATATGAAGACTTAATCATCACGCCGACATCGCGCATGAGACGGGCGACCTCTATTTGCTGCTCCTGGGACCATGTGCCATCATACTTGGCAACAGGCATCATATCCCAGTTATAGAGCGTGTCAAGATGGACCTCCGGCACTGTGTATGATTTACCTGACTGTGAATCGGCGAGTTTATATGAAGGGAGCGTTCCCGTACCTTTGTCAGGCCACCTATGATAGCGCATGACTATGGCTGTAGCAGTGGCAGTACATCCGGTAACCACCCTCTTCCCTTCCATCTCTATACATCTTAGATTAAATGGATTGGACTGGTTCCACTGGGCTGTCTCCAAGAGTTTGGAAGCACCCTTCCTCCTGGGAGACGGAGCCTTGTACGGAGCAGCGCCCTCAAGCCTGGAACCATCTACGATGGATGACCACATATCCAACCATCCGCGTAAATTGTCCGGCATTCTCTGAGAAGAGATTCCGCCCTCCAAAGAATAACCCAGTATCTCCGGCACAGCATCATCACCGGCTGCAATCACGAAACCACCACGGCTGTCAGAAAAAATGAAATACTCCGGCGCGGAAAGACCGGACTTGGTCAGCCTGGGACTTTCGAATATGAGTTGCAACTGCGGAGTACGGGATGGAGCAATCTGCCGCATGAACCGCTCCGCTCCTGCCTTGGCACGGGATACCGGCACCTCTTTCGCTAAAGCCGAAAGGGATACCGCAAATAACATAAGAGTGATCAGAAAGGTTTTTCGCATGTACAAATATAAAAAAAGGCGGTGACATTCCTGCCACCGCCCTTAATAAATAAGCAATTAATTGCGTTTGTACGTTATATCGCCGGCGTAAGCATCTTCAGCTTCTCCAGCGGGAGTAAGCGTATAGAATGCCTCAAAACGATAGAGATCGCCACTACCGGTCAATTTAAGCTTTATGGAATCAAAAGCTGTTGCCTCAGACATTGAAGAGGAATTAAGTCCTGCAACCGAACGTCCTTCATAATGGATCTCAGCCCCGATGGGAATAATCAGACTGTTGCTGGCCTCGTCAATGATGGCCTCGACATAATTCTCTCCCTTATCCAAGTCATGGCCTGCATTCTGGTAGTATGGCTCTATACCATATATCCTGCAAAGATGCTGGGGATCCTCCTCGTCGGCCACGATGGTGAGGACATTGTCGTACTCGTCACCATAGGCCTCAGACACGGCGTGACCGGTATATTTGCCGGGAACCTTGTAATAAAGAGGAATATCCGGCACATTGACCGTAATCACATTGGAAAATACGGTACCTCCCTTTGGAGAAGCGGCGACCGCCTTGACATAGAAAGTGTTGTTTGCGGTAACGGAGCCATTCATGGTGACATTGCCGTTAGTAGGATTCTCCACCGCAATGAACTTGCTGGAAGCAAACGTGGGGTCCTGACTGGTCATGATACCAATGGAAAGATCTTTCATATCGGAAGTCAGGCCGCTCACGGAAACAGGTACGCTTACGATACCATTGATGGCATCGCATGTGGGGTTGCCGGAAATGGACAGGGTAGGAAGCGCTGAAAGGGCTTCGAAGCCGGCTTCTACCTCAGCCTTGCTGGGAGCCATCTTCTCGCAGGCGCAGAGAAGCAGGGCAGCAACTGCAACTGAAAGATACTGGATATATTTTTTCATATTGCTTGTCTGTTAGGATTGTTACTCTTCGACACCGGTGATCCATTCATTCTGGTCCTCTTCGGTGATGTGCGTATTGTTCTGGAGCTCCTGACGGGGGATCTGGAAATTCCAGCTCTTGCCATGGGCGGGGAAGGCATACTGTGCCTGAGGCAGATGATTGGTACCCTCATACTTGCGGTTCACACCAAGTCCATTGCGGCGCAGGTCGAAATACTCGAAACCTTCACCCCAGAGTTCGATGCGTCGCTGAAGCAGGACATCGTCCACGGACACACTGGCAGAAGCCCATGCAGGATCACGCTGGGCCATCAGCTTCGCGAGGGTCTGAGCCGCCGCGCTGTTGTTGCCCTGACGGGCCTCGGCCTCGGCCTGGATAAGGATCATCTCAGCGTTGCGCATGTAAAGGTAATCCTGGAGCCATGAAGCCATGTAACCGAACTTGCGGGATGCATACGGGAGCTTGGCACCGGTCAGAGAAGCGTTCGGATCACCTTCCGGAGTGTTGAACAGAGCCTTTCGGCAGTCGGTGTCGGGGATCTGGTCATACAGGCTGCGGTCGATACAGTGGACACTCTGGCCGGAACCGCCGTACCCGGAGCTGTCGTTGCTCATATGAGAGAAATAGGAAGCATAGGACGTCATGGTTTCGGTGGTGTGGTTGAAACCCCAGAGGACCTCTTTGTCATCAACGTCCATGTAACCGGAAGCGACGCGGGCAGGAGTCATAATGTCGAAACCGTTCTGGGCGGCCCTGGCTGCGGAAGCAGCCTTGTCCCACTGCTGGGTGAGCAGGTAGTAACGGGCTGCGATGCCCTGGGCGACCTGATAGTTGACCTCGTTCTTGGAACCACGCTCATAGCCTTCGAGCAGAGGGAGTGAAAGAGCGATATTCTTCTCGATCTCCTCCATCACGTCGGCATAGGTATTACGGCCGGACATCTGGTCAGCCTCTTCGACGGACTTTCCGTCACGTGAGGAATAGACGATCGGAACCGCCTTCGCATCGGTACGGAGTTTAGCATTGGGAGTCGAACCGGTGACCGGGTCCTGGAAAATCTGCATGAGATAAGTATAACTGAAGGCACGCAATGCGTATGCCTGTCCGAGATATCCGCGGAGAGTGGGATCGGTCGGATCCTCCTCACCGAAGAAGTCGATGACCTCGTTGCACTTCTTGATCAAGGTATAGTAGAAGTTCCAGGGTATATAGCAACGCACCCAGTTGTATGCGCCATAATCATGGTTGATATCATATGTACCCCAGTTCCATGTACCGTTGACGGCGACGTCGATGCCATACATGTCAAGGGTATAAACGATGCCAAGGTGGCCGAAATCCTGATGTCTTCCGCCACCGGTATTATAAGCGACCATCCAGGAATAGAAACCGTTGACATAGGAGGAGAGGAAGCCGGGATCCTCAGCGGCGATGGCTATGGCCTCGGTGCCGGAGAGACGGCTCGAATCCGTAACCTCGAACTGCTTCTCGCAGGAGACGAGGGCCAGCAGGGATGCTGCAAAGATGGCAATGTATTTTTTCATATCTGTATCTCCTATTTTTTAGAAAGTAAGGGTGATACCGCCGGAGACGGTACGCAGGGCGGAATAGGTGTTGGAGTTGGATCCGTTGAAGGACTTGCGGACATCCATACCGCGACGCTTCGAAGTGTACCAGAGGTTGTCGGCAGTAACATAAATGCGAACGCCCTCGATGCCTGCCTTGGCAACGATGTTCTTGGGCAGAGTGTAGCCGAAGGTGACGTTGCGGATGCTCAGGTAGGAACTGCTGGTCAGCCAGCGGGAAGAAGTCTCATTGGCCGCCTGGTAGTTCATTTGAACGCGAGGGATCTGGGAGTCGGTGTTGTTGGGAGTCCAGCGGTCGAAGATATCGCGGCTCCAGTTGTTACCGGCACGTCCGGCAGTCATGAGTCCCTGATAGACGGAGTCTAAGGTCCAACCTCCGATCTGGTAAGCAAAAGCGGCGCTGAAATCGAATCCGTAGAAACGGAGCGAAGTGCTGAATCCTCCGTAAAGATCAGGGATAGGGGTCTTTCCGGTCTTACGGTAAGTAGCCTCGGAAGAACTTGTGACAGTCTTTTCAAACTCATCGGTAGGCTTGCCGTCATCATCGGTCTTGTACTTATTGTACAGTGCATTTCCGTTCTCAGGATCAACACCGGCCCACTCGTACAGATAGTAGTTGTACAGGGAGCCGCCGAGTTCACGCCAATAACTGTTGATCTGCTTGCCTTCCGCGGGATAGTCTGAAGGAAGCTTGGTGATCTTGTTCTTGTAGTGGGTACCGTTGAGTGCAATGTTCCAGAAGAAGTTGCGGTTCTTGAAGACATCAAATGCGAGATCGAACTCGACACCGGTGTTCATCATGTCCATATCGTTGACCAACTGGCTTGTAGGAGCACCCTGGGAGACAGGGAGAGGACGGTAATAGATCATGTCCTTGGTCTCCTTGATGAAGTACTCGACACCAAAGTTGAAGCGGTTCCAGAACTTTCCTTCCACACCGACGTTGAAGTTGTTGGAATGCTCCCATGTCACATCGGGAGCAGCGCGGAGGGTCTGGGTCAGGGAGGCGGCGCCATCAACGCGGTCGATACGGTACAGATTCTCAAAGACGCGGGTCAGACCGATGGCATCGTTGCCCTGGGTACCGTAACTGGCCTTGAAGCGGAGGGCGTCAATCCAGGTGACAGGCTGCATGAAGGCTTCGTTCTTGGCATTCCAGGATGTGCCTATGGACCAGAAACTGCCCCAACGCTTATCCTTGGCGAAACGGGAAGAACCATCCCGACGATAGGAAGCAGAGAAGAGGTAACGGTCGGCGTAGTTATACTCGGCGCGTCCGAAGAAACCTTCGAGGAAGTACTCGGTAGTAGAGGAATTAAGATCCTGGTAAACAGTGGCGTTCTGGAAATCAGGAACATCCTTGTTGACGAAATTGGTCATGTGACCATAAAGACCGTAATTCTGGTCGGACTTGGTCTCATGACCTGCAAGGACGTTGAGACTATGCTCTCCGAAGGTAGGAGTCCAGGTCAGAAGTTGGTTGGCGTTAAGTGCGGTATAACGGTCCATTTCCTGCTCGCCACGACCGCCTACATTCTGTGCATCACCGCCTATAGGGGTCTGGTAAGTGTTGGACTTGGTATTGAAGACGTCATATGCAGCATTGACCGAAAATACGAGGTCAGGGAGGATGTTGACGTTAATGTAACCACGTGAGGAGATGTTGTCACGAATAGTGCTGACCTGAGAGGAAATCATCTGTCCATACGGATTGGAAGTCGCACCGTATGCACGGCCGGTCTCGCCCCAGTCATAAAGGTCCTGACCCTTGTCATTGTACTGGCGGACACCGTTATTATCATAAAGATAGATAGGATAGATAGGAGCGATGTCCTGACTGAACATGAAGAGGTTGGAATAATTGGATGATTCCTGGTCGTTGTAACGCTGCTGGTCAGTGTTGGAATAAGCCATGTTCAAACCGGCCTGGATATACTTGCCAATGGTCTGGTCAACCTTCGCGCGAAGGGAAATACGCGTGAAACCGGACATGGGGACATAACCTTCATCCCTGAGATATGAAGCGGACATGTATCCCTGAGTCTTGTCAGAACCGCCGGAAGCTGAAACATTGTATTCTTGACGGATACCGCGGCGGAAAACATCCTTGATCCAGACATCGTCCCATTTGCGCTCATTCGCAGCGCTGTTGAGCTTGCCGGTCGCAGGATCGATGATGGCGTTGTCTGCAACACCCTTATAGATATTGTAGGGACCGAGGACGGAGAGGAGACTGTTGGAAGCGAAATCGCCTGCCTGGGCCAAATCCATTACACCGGTGTTGGACACGTTGTTGCGGATGGCTTCCCACGTCATCTCATAGTATTCACCAGGATCGGTGATGACATCATATGAAGGGACGGCACGGGAGTTGACGCCAACCTTGGCGTCGAAGTTGATGTTGACCTTGCCGGCGGTACCGCGCTTGGTGGTAATGATGATGACACCGTTGGAACCGCGGGCACCATACATGGAGTTGGCAGCGGCATCCTTGAGGACAGTGATGGACTCCATATCCTGTGCAGGGATGGAGTTCAAGTTGCCTTCATAAGGCACACCGTCCACTACGATGAGAGGAGAGGTAGAGGCACTGACGGAACCGAAACCTCGGATCTGGAAACTGGCTCCCGAGCCAGGAGTACCGGAAGAACTGGAGGTCATAAGGCCGGCTACAGCTCCTTCAAGTGCTTTGGCTACGTTGGAAGTCTGCATCTTCGAGAGTTTCTCGCCACTGAGCTGAGTGGCCGAGCCTGTAAATGATGATTTCTTCTGGACGCCATAGGCGACGACGATCGTTTCATCAAGGGCCTCTGCATCAGGGTTCAACTCGACGTCGACGATGCTGCGGCCGCCGACCTCGATCTCCTCGTTAAGATATCCGATGGAAGAAAAAACGAGAGTGGCGCGGGACGGGACGGAAATGGTGTATTCGCCGTTCGCGTCGGTTGCGACACCGTTGCTGGTCCCCTTGACCAGGATTGCAGCGAATGGTATCGCCTCTCCGGTCGTAGCATCTTTGACCGTACCCCGGACAGTGACGTTCTGTGCGGAAACCGCCACTGCAAGGAGCAGGAACATAGTGCTTAAGAAGAGTTTTGCTTTTTTCATAAGCGTTGGTTTAATTAAACATAAATATTGAACTGTTTTCGAACTGAATCTGTCAATTCATGCTATTAAACGACAAATTTCTGACTAAAATTTCATTTATCCAAATCACTCATATGAAAAATATACGGAATAAAGGCATACTTTTGTCTCTGAAGACTAAGGATTATTGACCTGTCAGACCATAATGACTTACAAATCGTAATTAAAATAACTCAAAATTGCACACACCTCAACTTTATTAAATTTTTCAAATATATGTGAAGAAAAACCTGTGGACCTCTGATTTGCAGGTGTACCGTTCAGGATCTGTCCTTCTTCTCTATGGAGACTGCCGAGAATCTCCTTGAAAGCCCCCCGTCAGCCAACTTTTCAGCATGCGCGATAAAACCCTCGTTTTCACAGTTAATCAGAGTGTTTCGAAATACACTGGGTTCAGATTAGAATTTGACTGGAGTATCACTGCTAAAAAATTATAATCAAACGTTATATTGTCAACGTCAGGTTACACATTGTAAGCGACAAAAAGGAAAACAGGTTTATTTTTCGGTAAAGAACATGCTAACAAAATGTTTTTCAACATTGGAAGAAGCACAAACAATTTTGATATTTAAATTTTTTAAATCAATTTTGTCAATTATAAATATAAAGGTAATTGCATTTGAGGCCAGACAATCCCTCTATAGAACGGTCAGCAGTTCAGATTATAAGGTTTCAGTAAATACATCAACTTATAATTTGACAGTTAAGGTGAGGGCAATATGAAGATATACAACGCTATCAAATTTATGTTTTAATCGTTCAACTTATGAGAAAAATCAAACTGTTCTTCGCAGCTGCAGTGATGCTTCTCTCCGCATTGGCCTATGGCCAGAACATTACGGTGAGCGGTGTCGTGACGGACGCCAACAACGGTGAACCGGTACCATTTGCAGCCATCCAGTTGAAAGGAACCATGACGGGAGCCAGCACGGATGTTGACGGAAAGTATTTCGTCAGCGTTCCTTCCAATGGCACCCTCGTGTTCTCTTCGATCGGATACGTGTCACAGGAGATCCAAGTCTCCGGTAGGAACGTGATCAACGTTTCTCTCGCACCTGATTCCGAGACCCTCGATGAGACCATCGTCGTCGCTTTCGGTACTACGACCCGTGAGGCCTTTACCGGGTCTGCGTCCGTAGTCAAGTCCGAGGACCTCGCCAAACACCAAACCACGAACGTGGCCAACGCATTGGTCGGTTCGGTGGCCGGTCTCCAGATGAGAGGCGGCTCCGGCGCACCTGGAGCCGGTGCCGGCAGCATCAAAATCCGTGGTATCGCATCCATGTACGCAGGTACCGACCCGCTCATCATCGTGGATGGTGCCCCGTACAGCGCTTCCCTTTCCAACATCCCTCAGGGTGACATCGAGTCAGTGACCGTCCTCAAGGACGCCGCTTCAGCTGCCCTCTATGGAGCACGCGGCGCTGCAGGTGTTATTCTTATCACCACAAAGAAGAGCCGCACCCGCGACGCTATCGTGAACTTCGACGCAAAATGGGGCGTGAACACCCGCTCTGTCCAGGACTATGAAACCGTCACGGATCCTGCCGAGTATTACGAGGCTTCGTACGCGATGCTTTTCAACAACAACTACTATAATCAAGGCATGTCCCTTGTCGATGCCAATGCCAAAGCCAACAAGGACATGATCCAGTATCTCGGCTATCAGGTCTATACCGTTCCCGACGGTCAGCAATTGGTTGGCGTCAATGGTAAGCTCAATCCTTCCGCCACCCTCGGCTACGCCATCTTTGACAAGGATACTAAAGAAACCTACTGGCTCCAGCCTGACGACTGGAAGGGTATGGCATACAAGTCCGCCATCCGCAAGGACTACAACCTCAGCATCAACGGCGGCTCCGACCGTTCCTCGTTCTACGCCAGCCTCGGCTACCTCAATGAAGACGGTGTCATCGAGTACTCGGGTTATAAGCGTCTCAGCGCACGCCTGCGTGCCGACTACCAGGTCAAGAAGTGGCTCAATATCGGCGGCAACGTCGGTTATGTCCATTCCAACACCGAGTCAAACCCTAACATGGACACCAGCCTCGGTTCGACCAACCTGATGTACTACACCACTCAGATAGCACCTATCTATCCCGTTTTCGTGCGTGTCCTCGACGGCAACAACCCCGTCATCCGCACCGACGCTAACGGCAACGAACAATACGACTATGGTGTAGCAGGTAAGGATTATCCCGTGAACCGTGCTTTCCTCCAGACCGGTAATCCATTAGGTTCAAACCGTTACAACAAGCACTTCACCATCGGCAACCAGTTGAACGCAACGTTCACGGCCGATGCCACCATCACCGAGTTCCTCAAACTTAACATCTCCTCCAACGTCAACTGGGGAAGCACCCTTTATCATCACTATGACAATGCCCTCTATGGGCCGAAGGTCAGTGTGAACGGTGAGCTCACCAAGTATCAGAGCACCGGATTCAGGACTAACAACACACAGACCCTGACCTACTTCGACACCTTCGGGAATCACAATGTCAACGTACTCGTAGGACATGAATACTATGACACGAAGACTGACTATCTCGAGGCCAATGCCAGAGGTGGTTTCTCGCCTGACATCCAGCAGATCAATGCCTTCGCCAATCATTACGACTCATCCGGCTATTCCACTGAGTACAATATCGAAGGATACTTTGCCAGCGCGCAGTACAACTATGCAGAAAAATACTATCTTTCCGCATCGTTCCGCCGTGACGCATCCTCACGTTTCGCCAAGGATAACCGCTGGGGCAATTTCTGGTCCTTCGGCGGCGCTTGGATAGCATCCAAGGAGGGTTTCCTGGCAGGTTCCTCATGGGTCGACATGCTCAAGCTCAAGTTCTCTGTCGGCCAGCAGGGTAATGACTCCCTCAGCAACAGCTGGTACTGGACCGACCTCTATAGTCTGGCCAACTCCGGCACATACAGCATGTCCCCGACTTTCTCCAATCTTGGAAATCCGGACATCACCTGGGAGACCACTACAAACATCAACCTTGGTACCGAGTTCAGCCTCTGGAGAGGCCGCCTTTCCGGAACCCTGGATGTTTACAAGAAAATCACGACAGACCAGCTCTTCTGGCTATCCGTGCCTGAGCATGCCGGTGTCCGTGGATACTACGGCAACATGGGCGACATCAGCAACACCGGTGTCGAGCTTGTTCTCAACGCCGCTCTTGTCCGTTCCCGCAACGTCGATTGGGACCTGTCCTTCAATATCTCCCACAACTCCACCAAGATTCTCAGTCTGCCCGAGGCCAAGATGGTCGATCCTGAAAACGGCTACAAGGGCTTCACTGAATCCAGCCAGTGGCTCAAGGTCGGAGGACCTCTTTACAATGCTTTCCGGCATGTCTATGCCGGCGTAAACGAGAAGGGAGAGGCCCTCTACTATGTCGATGACGACCTCAAGGGCAAGACGGACCGTCCCGGTGACAGTTACGATTCTACTACCACCAACCCCAACAAAGCCAGTTACTATGAACTGGGATCTATGCTCCCGACGTTCTTCGGCGGCTTCGGCACCAATCTCCGCGTAGGCAGTTTCGACTTCACCGCCACCTTCGATTATCAGATCGGTGGCAAGATGTACGATTCCCGTTACGCAGGATTCATGAGTCCATGGTCTGATTCCGGCGATGCCGGGCACACCTTCCATAAGGACTGGGTCAAGTCCTGGTCAGTCAACAACACCTCCAGCAGTCTTCCGCGCTGGTACTATGGCGACCAGTATTCGACAGGCGCTTGCGACAGGTTCCTCACCAATGCAAGTTACCTGAATTTCCAGTCTTTCACCGTCGGCTACACCCTGCCGAAGTTTATCAACGTCATCTCCAAGGCCAGGATTTATGTAGCGGGAGAAAACCTTTGGTTCTGGTCTGCCCGCAAGGGTCTTGACCCTCGCTATTCATTCACCGGAAATACCACCGTGGCCGTCTACTCTCCTGTACGCACGATTTCCGGAGGTATTCAGCTGACTTTCTAATTTAAGGAGGAAATGAATATGAAAAATATCTATAAAGCATTTCTGGGCCTCGTGGTTCTCGCTTCCTTCAGCACGAGCTGCATCAAGGAGATCGATCCTCAGAGCAGCACCGTGACCGTTGCACAGGCAGCGGCCGCCCCGGGCGCCTTCAACAATTTCGTGGATGCCATCACCAGCTCCCTGACCGGCTCGTTTACCTACAACGGCAACAGCAGCACGACTCCCTGGGACTTCGGTTATCCTTCCTTCTACCTGATGCGCGATGTCATGGGAAACGACATCGTATGCGAAACGTCCGGCTCAGAGTGGTATACCACCTGGTATGCCTGCGGTACCGGACTTGGCCCCGACTATGCTGTCTGTCAGGTTCCCTGGACCTACTACTATAAGTGGATCAAGAACTGCAACAACGTCATCTCGATGTATCTCGCCGAACCCACGGAGGACAAAGAGTCCGGTGTCGGTATCGCTTATGCGATGCGCGCCATGTTCTACATGGATATCGCCCGCATGTACTGCCCTACCACCTACGGCCTCGACAAACAGGCCATTACCGTCCCTATCATAACCGAGGAGACCGCTTTGGCCGACCTGGTCAGCAATCCCCGCGCCACCAACGAAGTCATGTGGGCCCAGATTATCTCCGACCTTGACAAAGCCGAGGGTTATATCAAGAACTATGAACGCCCCAACAAGTTCACCCCTGACCTTTCCGTCGTGTATGGCCTTAAAGCACGTGCTTATCTTACCATGGAAGACTGGGCGAACGCTCAGACCTATGCCAAGAAGGCGCAGAGTGGATATACCATCATGACCGAAGAGCAGTTCAGGAGCCAGACCGACGGTTTCAACACTCCGAACGCTTCTTGGATGTTCGGCATGACCTACAAGCCGGACGACCCCAATATCACCCTGAACGACGCCGACTCCTGCTGGGGATCCCAGATGATCATCGAAGTTTCCGAATCAGGTTGCGGCTACTCCTCCAACTATGTTGGACCCAAGCGTATCGACTATCATCTCTACAGCACGATTCCCGCTACAGACTTCCGCAGGAAGGTCTGGGTCGATTTCGCCATAGACGATCTTGGCTCTCAGGCAGCCATTACGGAAGCCCTTGCAGAGTACTCAGACTCCCCTTCAGGTCTGTATAACACAGGCTACAAAGTGGCAAAGACCAAGGCTTCCGTCGGCGGTATGCCCGTCAAATTCCGTCCTAAGGGAGGTGAGCATTCCGACCAATATGCAGCCTTCACCGTGGCTGTCCCGATTATGCGCGTCGAGGAAATGTACCTCATCGAAGCCGAAGCGGCCGGCATGCAGAACGAGGCTGAAGGAAAGCGCCTGCTCGAGGCTTTCGCCAAGACCAGGGACCCTCAGTTCGAGTACGGTACCCATGTCGACACCTACGGCAACGCCTCGACTTCCCTCTTCCAGAACGAGGTTTGGTGGCAGCGCCGCGTAGAGCTGTGGGGAGAAGGTTTCGCCACCTTCGACATCAAGCGTCTTAACAAGGGCGTTATCCGCAGTTACCCCAACACCAACCACCCCGAGGGTGACCGCTGGAACAGCATGACACCACCGCAGTGGATGACACTCTGCATCGTCCGCACCGAGACCAACTACAACAAGGGCTGCGAGCAGAACCCCACTCCAATCAAGCCGACTGCTGATTCCGACGAGTACACTTGGTAAACCATAAAAAGGAATTGCATTATGAAAAAATACGTTTCAATCTTTGCATCCATCGTCGCGGTCTTCGCCCTCGCATCCTGTGAAAAAGAGCAATACGGGACGATGCCCGGGAACGACACGGATCCCTACGCCGTCATTTCGGTGACGACCCCGAGCCTTCCGAACGATCCCGACTGCGATGCTTTCGTCCGCATTGCAGTCAACAGCGCCACGACCGACGTTTACTACTTGGCAGAACTGGAATCCGCCAAGACTGCCAGAGGCATGAGTGACGAGGCTTATGCCGATTATGTCGTCTCCAACGGCACCAAAGCCACCCTTTCTGCCAGCGAATTCGATGGTTCTCGCGGAGCTGACGTCCTTTTACCGAAGCTTTTCGGCCAGAACGTCATCTCAGCCGTTGCTGTCGGCAGCAATGGCAAGTATCTCGCATCCGCTGATTTCTACGGTCTCAAGTGGAATGATATCGCTACCGGTACCTACAAATTCGGCAGTTCGGCCATCTCCAACACACTCGGCACAAAGACAAAGGCGGGTGTCGTACTCCAGCAGAACAACGATGATCCTACAGACTTCCGCTTCAAGGACCTGTATAAGCAGGGATACCACCTCACTATCAAGGCCTACCCCAATTATACCGGTGAAGATGAAGACGGCGTCTATACCTTCCTCAGGGTTCCTGCCCAAGCCACCGGCCTGAATCATGCCTCTTACGGTGCAATGAGTGTCCGTGACTACGGATACCGCTACGGAGACGATGGCTATATTTTTGGAGGTGGATATGAAGGCGGTATGTATTCCGACTACAATATCTTCCTGTACATGCATGTCTATGTGAGTGCAGGTAACTTCGGAGGAGCATACGACTACTTCGTTCCCGACAATTGATTCGATTACTCTATGGAAAGGGCTGACGGCTAACAGTGTCAGCCCTTTCTTGTTTTACAATGAAGGAAAGGATCATACGGTGGATGGACGCTGCGGGATTTGCCGCATTGGCGGGTGCCATGATGCACCTGTTGCTGCACTATTCCACTTATGTAGCCCGATTCCACGATATGAGCCTCTTCAATTCGGGATGGGATTGGTTCGCAGGCCATTTCGATCGCCCCGGCGCATTATTGCTGTATGCCGGACGATTCCTTACCCAATTCTGCTTATATCCATTGGCAGCGGTACTGATACTTCTGGCCATCCTGGCTGCAATTACCTTCCTGATTCGCAAATTGCTTGTAAAGGACAGCCGTTACGGGGCCTTTGCTGTCCTGCCGGCCTTGATGCTGTTCCTGTTCATAACAGGGATGGGATATGAGGTTATTACAGCCCGTGCGGATGCCCAGATATTTACCCAGCCGCTGGGCATCCTGTCTTCACTGCTTATACTTGCCCCGATGCTGGCACTTTCAAGCAGGAAAGCGTCGGCCCTCGTGCCATTGGCAGCCGTAATCCTGTTCTTTCCGCTGCTCGGAACATATGCACTTCTATCAGCTGTCACCTTTGCGTCGTGGAGTATCTTCCACACTGAAGGGAAGCACAGGGTATTGCTGCCAGTCATTGCTATCCTGGCCGCAGCAATCGTTCCATGGCTGTACTCGATATCCATTTACGACCATACCGTTCCGGAGTACATATGGTTTGTCGGAGCGCCTTACCTGGATTATGAAGGATACACGGTCCAGTTTGTAAAACTCGGCGCTGCAGGGGCTTTGCTGCCGCTGTTCGCGCTGCCTCGCTTACGCTCCCCCCGCCCGGCAGGATGGGCGCATGCAGCTCTCGGTACCGTTGTATTTTCAATAGCTGTTACTTCCGTCTACATCCTGCCGGAGCGACGCGCGCTGTTCCACCGGCAGATGGAAGCCGAACGCGCCATAAGTACCGGCAACTGGAACCGCGTCCTGAGCGTCACCGCTACCCAAGGCATCACTGACGACGTACTCGTCGCTTACCGCAATTGCGCTCTTTACGCCCTCGGCAGGCTCCCTCAGGATTGCTGGAAATATTCATTCAACACCATCCCCATCAACTCAGGCAAAACGGTCTATCCGTCCTCCCGGATAGCTGGACCTTCAATCTTCTATCATTCGGGCCTCATCAATTTTGCAGCCAGATGGGCATCGGAAATCAGCCTGTACGGGAATTATTCGATAGAGAGGATACAATACTTAGCCAAGGCCGCACTCATTAACGGGGAGTATGATCTGGCCCGTAAATATATCAGTACAATAGGAAAGACCACACTTGACAAGGGCTGGGCCAGGAAGTACATGGCTTATGCCGACAATCCCGGCCTGATGGCTGAAGATGCTGAGTTCAAGCGGCTGATACCGCTTCAGGACTATGAAGAAAAAGGATGGTATCCAAGCGATGTCGCTGCCTACGACGTGCTGTTGTTCTATTCTTTCGTAAAAGGTTGCTCAAAGGAGATGCTGGAGTGGAACCTTGCTGCTGCACTGCTTACCAAGTCCGGGCAGTATTTCGAAGAAATATATCCGGAGTACGCTTCTGGTAAGGAATCCATTCCGCCTGAGGTCGAAAGCGCCAGATCTTTCTTCAAAACCCTGATATTCAACGACAAGGATGCCTCGGATCCTGGAAACTATCTTCACTTCTATTACAATGAAACCATTCTTCGTCCTAATTGATGCGATTCTTACGACGGTCATTCTGATGACAGGATGCTCGCCTGTCATTCCACGGGAGATCGAAGAAGGAGGCATCGAAATCTCTATCAGTCCCGACTACAGCGATGTCGTCATTCCATGCAACATCGCCCCGCTGGCTTTCAGCGTTGAAGGCGAAGGGACGCGATACATCACTGTAATGTCCTCCGGAAGCGGAGAGGTTTCGTTTGCGGTCAGAGGAAGATTCGTCAGAGCAGGAACTGAAAAATGGCGCAGACTATTGGATGCCTCCAAGGGCGGAGACATTGAACTGCGCATCCTTGAAAAGGAAAGGGACACATGGAAATCCTACAATCCGATACGGATCGGTGTCGCAGCTGAACCCGTGGACGAGTATGTATCATACAGACTCATTGACCCGACATACGGGATGGCCGGAGAGATGCGCCTTGTTCAGAGGCATCTGTCCGATTTCAAGGAAAAAGAAATATACAGCAACATGCTGGACTATGACCGCCAGTCTGGCCAGTGCATCAATTGCCATTCTTTCCAGGCGTACGGAACCTCGAACATGCAGTTCCATGTACGGCAGAAGGACGGAGGTACAATCATAGTTCACGAAGGGGATATTCGCAAGGTCAACCTCAGACGCGACGGTGTTTTGTCGGCAGGGGTATATCCCTCATGGCATCCTACGGAAGACCTGATTGCATACTCTGTAAACTCCACCTACCAGAACTTTTTCTCGAAAGGTGCGCACAAGACCGAGGTTATCGACAATCTCTCGGACCTGATTCTATACGACGTCGCTTCCGACGAGGTTACCCCAATCCTGACAGACAGCCTGCAGCTGGAGACATTCCCATACTGGTCGCCAGACGGGCTCACATTGTTCTATTGCCAGGCTTCTCTAGAGGGCATCGATAAAGCAGCCGGAGGAAGGATTACCGACGATTTCGACAGGATACGCTACAATCTCATGTGGATGTCCTTCGACCCATCCACACGTTCATTCTCCAAGCCGGAGCTGCTATTCGATGCCGTCTCGATCGGCAGGAGCGCTACACTTCCCCGCCTCTCTCCTGACGGTCGTTACCTCCTTTTCACCATGGGGGATCTCGGCAACTTCCATATTTGGCACAAGGAGTCCGATCTCTATCTTATGGACTATCGCTCAAGGGAGGTAAGAAAGCTTGAGAACGTAAATAGCGACGACACGGAGAGCTATCACTCCTGGTCTTCCAACGGACGATGGATAGTCTTCTCATCAAGACGGGACGACGGTCTGTATACGCGTCTGTATCTGGCCTATTTTGACGCTGAAGGACACGCCCACAAACCCTTTATCATACCGCAGAAAAGGAAAGACGCCTATTCCGGCCTATACAAATCCTTCAACATTCCAGAGTTCACCACGGAGCCTGTAAAGCAGTCTCCGAAAGATTATTTGAAGATTGTCGCTGCTGAATGACAGCTATGGCACGAGAATGGATACTGATTCAATACGAATGATTAAGCATAAGTATTGATAACGCATATTCCGGAGGGTGTCGTGAGATTCCTTCCGGAATTTTGTTTGATATGTTATAATTCGTTACCTTTGTGGGACCAAATGATTAACAACACTAAGAATATGGCAGAAATGAATTACAGGGTCGAAAGCGACCTGCTCGGAGAACTGAAGGTCCCGGCCGATGCCTACTACGGCGTACAGACCCAGCGTGCGCTCAACAACTACAAGATATCCAACACCCGCATGTGCGATTATCCGGAGTACGTGATTTCCATCGCGTACGTCAAGATGGCCGCGGCTGCCGCAAATGCTGAACTCGGCGTGCTGGACAAGGAAATCGCGAACGCCATCATCGCGGCCTGCTGCGAGATCGTGGACGGCAAGTTCCACGATCAGTTCCCGGTGGATATGATGCAGGGCGGCGCCGGTACCTCGGTCAATATGAACGCCAACGAGGTCATCGCCAATCGCGCCCTCGAACTGATGGGCCACAAGAAGGGAGAATACCAGTTCTGCTCCCCCAACGACCACGTGAACTGCGCCCAATCCACCAACGATGCATACCCTACCGCTTTCCGCTACACTTTCGTACGGATGAACAAACACCTTGTAGCGAGCCTCCAGGCCCTCATCGCCGCATTCCGCGCCAAGGGAGTGGAATTCAAGGATTTCATCAAGATGGGCCGCACCCAGCTGCAGGACGCCGTTCCTATGACCGCCGGACAGGAATTCAACGCCTTCGCCAACAACCTTGAGGAGGAAATAGCGAACCTTGAACGCAACGCCGTGCTTCTCCGCGAGATCAACATGGGTGGCACCGCCATCGGCACCGGCCTGAACGCCGTCCCCGGCTTCGCTGACCTCTGCACCCGCAAGATGTCTGAATTCTGCGGCGACGAGCTCATCAAGGCGCACGACCTGGTCGAGGCTACGCCCGACACCGGTGCGTACGTGAGTTATTCCG
>JAEEGL012549687.1_pt1 | contig 20379 bp, 13 predicted proteins | sample 9134231 | NCBI WGS metagenome assembly JAEEGL01 (sample SAMN16246548, study PRJNA631951) | gut metagenome | biome: gut microbiome; feature: rumen; material: fiber-attached | host: Bos | place: Iran: Karaj | collected 2018-10 | reverse complement strand
TCATCATGACCCACAGCGACGACAACGGTCTCGTGTTGCCGCCGCGTCTGGCTCCCATCCACGTGGCTATCGTTCCCATCTGCAAGTCCGACGAGCAGCAGCGCCAACTCGACGAGCATATCGCCCCGATAGTGAAGGCACTCGAGGCAAAAGGTCTCGTCGTCAAGTACGACAACCGTCCCGAATATAAGCCGGGCTGGAAGTTCACCGAGTACGAGTTCAAAGGCGTTCCCGTGCAGTTGGCCATCGGTGCCCGCGACATGGAGAACGGCACCTGCGAGGTGCGCCGCCGCGACACCCTCGAGAAGGCCACTCTGCCCCTCGAAGGCATCGCCGACCACGTCTACGAGCTTATGGAGCAAATACAACAGAACCTCTTCAAGAAAGCCGCCGACTTCCGCGCCAGCATGACCCGCAAGGTCGACACCTGGGAGGAGTTCAAGGTTGAGATTGAGAAGAACGGATTCCTGCTGTGCCACTGGGATGGCACTCCCGAGACTGAGGAGCGCATCAAGGAGGAGACAAAGGCCACCATCCGCTGCATCCCATACGATGCCCCCGAAGAGGAAGGCAAGTGCATCTACAGCGGCAAGCCCAGCCACCGCCGCGTGGTCTTCGCTCGTAGCTATTGATGCCATTTAGTAGATAAGGGCCCTGCTGAACGGCAGGACCTTTTTTTTATTATAACGTGAATTACCGCGAATTAACCATTAATTACATGGATAATATGCGGTAATTCGTGTTAAATAGGAACTGGCAAAATCTTTTTCGGCTTTTTGAAAAAAGCCTCGGCAAAAACTTTTCATGTTTTTTTTCGCTGCTACGCTACGATAAAAATGGGTGGATAATGGCCTCATACCCCGCACGTTCGCTCAACAAGTTCGCGGGCCATAGCAGCCAATGAGTTATGGGATTTTGGCACTTATAACTACCTGTAAACCAGTCCCAAGTCCCCTCCACCTCCGAGTCATCTCCGAGTCATGTCCGAGTCAACTCCGTGTCACCTCCACCCATTGGTGGGGTTGGTATGAGGGAGAATTGGTTTTTTTATAAGCCTGACACAATATATTTGGTTAATTTGCGTTAATAAGAACAAATACTAACCAATAAAAACTATTGTAATATGAAGATTTGTAACAAAATGTTTGCGGAGTGCTTCGGCACCTTCGTTCTGGTGCTGGGCGGCTGCGGTACCGCGCTGTTCGGCCATGTGGGATTCCTTGGTGTGGCTATCGCCTTCGGCCTCACGGTTATCGCTATGGCCTACGGTATTGGCCACGTCAGCGGCGCCCATCTTAATCCCGCCGTCTCCTTCGGCGTGTGGGTCAACGGCCGTATGTCGTTCACCGACATGCTGCTCTACTGGGTGAGTCAGATTATCGGCGCCATCGTCGCCGGCGCTGTGCTGTTGGGTATATGGAAAGCTGCCGGCCTCGGTGCCACTGGAGTCTTCGCCGCTAACGGATACGGTGAGGCCTTCCAGGCTGCCACCGGCAATGCCGACTATCTCAACGTGTCGATGTGGGGCGCCTTCGCCGTGGAGGCTGTGCTGACCTTCATCTTCCTGATGGTCATCCTCGGTGCCACCGACGAGCGCAGCAACACCAAGGCCGCCGGCCTCGCCATAGGTCTCACGCTGACGCTTATCCACCTTGTCAGCATCCCGCTGACCAACACCAGCGTCAACCCCGCACGCTCGATTAGCCAGGCTATCTTCAGCGACTGCGCTACTTGGAGCGCCTGCAGCCAGCTGTGGCTATTCATAGTGGCTCCGCTTGTGGGTGCCGCTGTGGCGGGCTTGTTCTACAAGCTCGTCGTGGGAGAGTGCTGCTGCAAGAAGTGCAAGAAAGACTGATAGACCCTTGCATGCCAACAAAAACAAAGAGGCCGCCTCAATCTGAGGCGGCCTCTTTTACTATGTTGTCGGGGGTGATGGTGACGTTCTCGATGGTTCCCGCTAGGGCTTCGTCGAATGGTCGGCAAAGACGGATGTAGTTGTCGGTCCATCCCTGCATGGAGGAGCCATGCAGGGTGGACTCCCAAAGGACGGGTCTAGTCTTTCCTATTTGGCTATCGATGAAGGCGCGGTGTTTCTGGTCGCTGAGTTCGAGGAGTCGGGCGGTGTGCTCGCGGCGGACGGTGACGGGTATCTTCTCTCCGAGGCGGAGGGCTGCGGTGCCGGGACGGTCGCTGTAGGTGAAGACGTGGAGGTAGGAGATGGGCAGCGAGTCGATGTAGTGGAGCACCTTGGCGAACTCTTCCTCGCTCTCGCCGTTGAAGCCGGCCATCACGTCGGCGGCGATACAGGCGTCGGGCATCACTTTCTTGATATATTCCAGTTTGGAGCGGTAGAGGGCGGTGTCGTAGCGGCGGTGCATGAGTTGCAGCACGTGGTCGGAACCGGCCTGGAGGGGTATGTGGAAGTGGGGTAGGAAGGCGCGGCTGTGGGCGACGAAGTCGATGATGTCGTCGGTGAGGAGGTTGGGTTCGATGGAGGAGATGCGGTAGCGGAGGATGCCTTCTATCTGGTCGAGGCCTTTGAGGAGGTCTAGGAAGCTTTCGCCCTGGTGTTGGCCGAAGGTGCCGGTGTTGACGCCGGTGAGGACTACTTCCTTTGCCCCGTTGGCGGCGATGCGTCGGGCGGCGCAGAGGGTCTCGTCGATGGTGGCGGAGCGTGAGCGGCCACGGGCAAAGGGAATGGCGCAGTAGGTGCAGAAGTAGTCACAGCCGTCTTGTATCTTGAAGAAGGTGCGGGTGCGGTCGTCGCCGGAGTAGGAGAGGAGTCGCTTGCTTTCGTTGCCTAGGACTTGTGTGACGCCTGGGAGGCGGCGTATTTCGTCGGCGGCGACCTCGGCGAAGCAGCCCATGACGACGATCTGGGCGTCGGGGTTTAGGCGGTGGGCCTGGCGGATGGCGTTGCGGCACTTCTTCTCCGCGACGGCGGTGACGGTGCAGGTGTTGACGATGTAGAGGTTGGCTCGTTGGCCCCAGGGTACAATAGTATGACCTTCTGCGGCGAGACGGCGCAGAAGGTCGGAGGTTTCAGCGAAGTTGAGTTTGCACCCCAGGGTGTGGGCGGCGATGGTCATGTGGTTAGTTGCCAATCAGCTTGTCGAGGGGGGAGTCGTCTTCGAACTGGCGGCTGCGGACCATCTTGAGGCCGTCTTCGTCGGGGTAGATGGGGAAGTCGGGTTGTGGCTCGAGGAGAAGTATTTCGCGGCCTTCTTTGTCTTTGCCGATGCCTTGGACGCAGTGGCGCGAGACGAGGACGCGGCTTTTGCGGTTGGCGTAGTCGAAGAGTTCGTTGCCTAGGCGGTCGTAGACGATTTCGGAGTTTTCGTTGGTGACTTTTTTTGTGCCGTCTTTGAGGATGAGGACTACTTTGGCTTTGCCTTGCGGGGCGAGGCAGGCTATGTCGAAGATGGAGACGTATTCTTCGTTTGGTGTGAGGAGTCGTATGCGGCGGTCGGTGAGGGTGCCGTGGTTCCAGGTTTCGTCGATGGTGAGTTTGCGGTTTTCGAAGTACTGGTAGGAGCCGTTTTTGAAGCCGTCGGTGTAGTGGCCATCGCGGACAAGGAGGCCGTTGTCGTCGTATTCGACGAGGCGTCCTTCGAGGCCGCCGTTGAGGTAGGTGCCGGTGATGTAGCCTTTTTCACCGATGCGTTTCCACCAGCGGCCGTGGCGGTGGTTGTTGGCCCATGTGGCGACTTCGGCGGTGTCGCCGCGGGAGGTGAAGATTACGTGGAGGCCGTGTTTGACGCCCATTTTGTATTCGGCTTGTTTGACGAGGCGGCCGTCTTCGGAGTAGAATTTCCACAGTCCGTCGCGGTTGCGCTGGTTGTAGGTGCCTGTGGCGAGGAGGTGGCCCTGCTCGTCGTAGGTTTCGTGGCGGCATACTTTGCCTGGGGTGGAGTAGGTGTTGCGGATGCGGACGGTGCCGTCGTTGTAGTAGTAGGTGAAGGTGCCAGTTTCGAGGCCGTCGACGAAGTCGCCCTCATAGATTTTGGAGCCGTCTTTGTCGGTGCGGACCCAGTGGCCCTGGCGGCGGCCCTGCTTGTCAATTTTGTTCTGAGCCACAGCGCCGACGGAGGTCAGCAGGAGGGTGGCGGCGAGGAGTAATACTGCTTTTTTCATTCTGTTGTACTTGCTATTAGATGTTTGAATAACGAGGTTTTAAATAATTTATTTTAGTATGTGGAAAAAAAGATGTAATTTTGCACTGCTTAAAAAAAAATAAGGATATGAATGCTATTGGCAAGACTGGGGGTGTGGCCCGATATGTTGTTTTGGATGTTGCCGTGGTAGCGGTGGCGTGTTTGATACCTGCGGTGTCGCATTTGACGGCAGTGCCGTTGTATAGGTTGAATCCGATGCTGGCGTTGTTGCTGGCAGGTATGCTGGTGGGCAGGGATTGGCGGAACGGGCTGGTGCTGGCGGTGTTGATGCCGGCGGTGAGTTGTGTGGTTGTGGGGATGCCTATGGCGGGGAAGATGGTGTGCATGGTGGCGGAGCTGGCGACGGTAGCGGGGTTGTTCCACTTGTTGTCGCGCAGATGGGCTGTGTTGCCGAGTGTGCTGGTTGCGGCGCTGGCGGGTAAGGTTGTATATTATGCCCTTAAGGCGGTCGTCATCGCCCCCGCGGTGTTGATAGGTACTGCGTGGTGGATGCAGTTGGGTGCCGTGGTGCTGTGGGGAGGGTTGTTCGCGTTGCTGTATAAAAGGTTGAAATGAGGAATATTGCGGTTGTTCTGGCTGGGGGCACAGGTAGCCGAATGGGTTCGACGGTGCCGAAGCAGTTCATGGAGGTTTGGGGGCGTGCGGTAATCGAGTATTCGATTGATACGATGAACGCGCACAAGGCCATCGACGAGGTGGCGGTGGTGGTGCACAAGGATTGGAGGGAGGAGATGGAGAGAATCGCTGCCCGCAACGGATGGGAGAAGTTGACAAGGATTATTGAGGGAGGGAGCGAGCGCTATATGTCGACGCTGAATGCGGTGATGGCGTATATCGACGAGCCCGACGACACTAACCTTCTGCTGCACGACGCGGCGCGGCCGCTGGTGAGTGCGGACATCGTGAGTCGTGTGGTGGCGGCTTTGGAAAGGAGCGAGGCTGTGGGTGTGGCTATGCCGAGCACGGACACGGTGTGGGAGGTGCATCCGGATGTGGGATGTCAGATGTCAGAAGTAAGATGTGGGGTGCCGCACTTTGTGGCGCGGATACCTGAGAGGAGGCTGATGTGGAGGGCGCAGACGCCGCAGGGGTTCAGATTGCCGCTGTTGAGGGACGCTTATCAGCGGGCGCTGCAGGACACGCTGTTCGCTGCGACGGATGACTGCGGGGTGGTGAGGAGATATATGCCGGGGGTGAAGATTGCGGTGGTGGAGGGTGAGGAGAGGAATATGAAGGTGACGACGCCGCAGGACTTGGAGATTATTAATAGAATTTTTAATGATGAATGTAAGAAGAGTTTTGGCTCCGATGGCTGTGAAGTTGGGGCTGTATAAGCAGATTGTCAAGGTTGACACTTTTTTCCAGAACAAGAAGGCTGCCCGGCAGTTCCACCGGTACGGACTTGAGACGCTGAGGAAGGCCGACGAGGCGCTGAGCAGCGTTGGCGGGCACATGGTATTGCATTTCGGTACGTTGCTGGGCGCCATCAGGGAGAAAGGTTTTATACCGTATGACTATGATCTGGACGTAGCGTTGCCGATAGAGGACCGACCGGAGGAGATGGACGAGTTGATGGGGAGCTACGGGTTTGAGCATACGAGGCAGAGTTATATCAAGAGGACTGGTAGGGTGGTATACGACCAGTATTGCTACCGCGGCTGCCATCTGGATATTTTCTATCTTTTTTCGGACCGAGCGGACGGGAGGGTGTACTGCTATGTGGGCAGGCGCCACGAAACGAAGGATTGGCGGGAGGCTAACAGGACGGACGGTTTTCCGTGTGTGGTGTGGCCGACGGAGAGGTGCGAGTATGTGAGGAGGGATTTCCTTGGGCTGCAGTTGTATGTGCCGGAGAAGGCAGACGGCTGGATGCGGGATGTCTACGGGGCGAGTTATATGACGCCGCTGAAGGTGTGGGACGCTAAGGACCAGCCGACGGCGATAGAGTACAGTGAGGAGCGGATTTACCGGCGCTGAGTGAGGACGCTGAGCCCCCAGGAGAGGACTGTGTCGATACTTGGGGTGGGGAGCTGGTGCCGGAGGGCGATATCTTTGATATATTTGAGACCGAAGGGGAAGTCTTCGGTGAAATAGCGACTGGAGAAATCGGGTAGCCAGCCGAGGGTGCTTTTTGTCATTGGGGCCGTGATACTCTGGAAGGCTGGGATACTGCGAATTTTTGCGGCGAGGCTGACGGCGTCGGAGGATTCGTAGTATTGCAGGAGTGAGGGTATAGCTCCTTTGCGGACTGGGAGGAGGGAGAGGAGCTGCATGAATTCGGAGTCCATATCGATGAGTGTCTGAGCCGAGGGGGTGTCCCATTCCTTGTAGAAGAGGATGTGATGGTCGAAAGGTGAGCCGTCCCAGTGGCCCCAGAGGGAGTAGAGTCGGGCGGTGTGTAGGATGGGGTTGGAGTTGGTGAGTGCAGCTTCGTAGAAGGATTGGAGGAGGGAGGTGGGTGTGAGGAATGTGTTTTGGACGAAGAGGCGTAGGGTTTCTGGGGAGGGGTGGTTCTGGACGGCGATGGCGAGTTGGTTTTTGTAGCCGAGGAGAAATGCTGATTTGCCGTATTCGTTGACGCGAGCGATGTAGGGTACGCGTTGGAAGCCGAAGAGTGGTGTGGATGGGGGCAGGATGTCGTGTGCCTGGAAGAAGAATCCAGTGCTGGAAACGATGCTGCCGACGGCGGAGGAGGGGCGGAGGAAGGGGCGGATAGAGAGGAGAGTGTCGTGGATGAGGAAGCCCGGGAGGCAGAGGAGGATGATGTCGGAGGAAGGGATGATGTCGGCGGGTGAGGAGGAGACGGAGTGGAGGTTGCCGGAGAAGGTTTTTCCTGCGGGGTCTGTGGCTGAGACGGAGGTGTGCCAGAGGTCTGGGTGTCCGGTGAGGATGTTGACCTGGATGCCCTGGGAGGCAGCGACGGCGGCACAGACGTGGCCGAGACTGCCGCCACCGATGATAGTGAGGTTCATAGGGAGATGTTTTTTAGGGCTAGGAAGAGGCGGTGGTTGTCGGCGCGGTCGCGGATGGCAATGCGGATATAGTTGCGACAGTCGAAGGCTTTTTTGCCGGCGCAGTCTTTGATGAGGAGGTTGTGCTCCTTGAGTAGACGGATGGCGAGGTGGCGCGAGGAGAGACCGTCGGAGAGCTGGCATAGGAAGTAGTTGGCTGAGGAGGGTATTACGCGCAGGAAGGGGATCTGCTGCAGTTCGGAGAGGAAGAGTTTTCTCTCTTGGCGGAAGAGGCGGCAGGCTTCGCGGTAGTCTTTTTCGTATTTCTCGTAGATCTGCATGTAGAACTCGGCGAAGGAGTTGATGTTCCAGATTGCGACGTTTTTCTTGAGGCTGGCGATGAGGGCAGTATCGGCGGAGGCTGCGATACCGAGGCGCAGGCCAGGGACGCCGAAACTTTTGCTGATGCTTTTGACGACAATCATGTGTGGGTAGGAGGCCAGGGAGGACTCGTCGAGCATGCTATAGGCATCATCGGCGAAGTCGATAAAAGATTCGTCAAAGAGGAGCCGTATGTTGTGCTGAGCAGTCCAGTGGAGGAGTTTCTGCAGATCGGCGAGGGGAATGAAGTTGCCGGAGGGGTTGTCGGGATTGATGAGCAGGAGAGATGAGATGGCTTTGTCGGAGAAGAAGGCGATGAGGCCTTCGGCCGAATAGTGGAAGTCGGGGTTGTTTGGGACAAAGCGCACAACGTCTTTTGCAGGCTTGCGGTTTGGGTATTCTTCGAAGGTGGGCTGGATGACGCCAATGGGGCCTGAGGAGTATTCCATGAGAGCCTTGATGAGTTCGGCAGCGCCGTTGCCGACGAGGATGTGGTCGGTGTGGAGGTGGAAGTTTTTTGCGGCGAGGAGGCTGTTGACGGCCATTCCTGAGGGGTATTCGCGGATCAGAGTGTCGAAGGAGGCCTTGATTTCGTCGAGGAGACGTTGTGGGGGGAAGTAGGGGTTGACGAGGTAGCAGAAGTCGGTGAGGTGTGGGTAGCGCCAATAGCCGCCGTAGCGAGAGGTGATGGCCTGCCACTGGGCTTCGTCGTTTTCGGCGAACATGCCTTGTGCGATGTCGAGGTCCTGAATGTCGTCGATTTCATACCATTTCTCGCCGGCGAGTGGGAGAGCCTTAAGGGTGGTGTTGCCCAGCATGGTGATAACACGGAGGACTTGCTCGTAGTATTCGTTGCGGCCGAGGGCGGTGCAGTAGGCTTCGAGGAAGGGGACGTATTGGTGTGCCGAGAAGTCGCGGCTGAATTTGTAGATATTGACGGTCTTGTAGTAGCTGGAGATGTCGCTGTAGCGGAATTTTTCTTTGTTGATGAACTGAACGATGCGCTGTTCGTCATCGATGGTTACCACTGTGCCGTCCATCCAGCTCTCGTATTTGTCGACGAGGGCGAGGTCGGGGCGGGGGTCGTTGACGATTTTATCGACGACAGCCTGTTCGAAGATGAGGTCGGACTCGAAGAGGAGGGTGTCGTCGTCGACCATGTAGTCGCGGGCGAGAAAGAGGGAGTAGATGTTGTTTGTGCGGTCGTAGACGGGGTTGTCGACATAGACGACGGGTGTGCCGTTGTGCGATGGGCCTACGTACTGTTTGACTTTCTCACCGTTGTAGCCCACCACAAGCACGATGCGTGAGAGTTTTAGCTCAGAGAGGCTGTCAAGGGTACGGTCGATAAGACGAATGCCGTTGACTTCCAGCATGCATTTGGTGTTGTCTTTGGTGAGTTCACCTAGGCGTTTGCCCATTCCGGCGGCGAGTATGATTGCTTGCATCGTATTTTGGTTGTTTTGTTTCTGGATTGTTTTATTCCACCACTGTGCGGAACTTGTCTACCATTCGGTCTGCAGAGTATTGGGAAACGAATATTTCGCGGCTATAGGTGTTGAAGCGCGGGCGTGGATGGTCGCAGAAGTCGCGAATGGCGGCGATGAATTCGTCGGCCGAGAGGCAGCAGGCACCAGACTTGGAGTAGTCGAGTTCGTAGCCGCTCCAGGCTTCGGGAGTGCCTATGATGTTCTTTCCGAACATTAAGCTTTCGCAGGTCTTCACCTTCATGCCGCTGCCTTTGAAGATGGGCAGCACCATAAAGTCGGCGGCAGTGAAGAGGGGGTCGAGGTCGGGCACATTGCTTAGGATCTCAATGCCTGGCTGCATCCAGTCGGCTTCTTTCAGTTTGTCCATTCCTTTGCCGACAATCTGCATGCGTATGTCGACATGCGGCAGCACGTTGCGGACGAACCACTCGATGCCCTCGACGTTGGCTGGGAAATAGGAGCCGAGGAACATGCAGAGGGGTTTTGAGGTTGTCAGTTGGCAGTTGTCGGTTGGCGGTTGGCAGCGGTCGACGAAGGCGACGGGGATGAGGACGTCGGCACGGCGTTGGTAGCGGTGGAAGAGCTCGTTGTCGTCGCGGTGGGAGAGGGCAATGGTGCGGTCGGCATATCGGCAGCTCCAGCGGTCGTTGTGGTCGGCACAGGGTACCACGAGCCAGCGCATGGGATTGAGTCGGTTGCTGTATTTGGCAGCGAAGTAGACGACTTCGACGTTGTGGAAGAAAGCGACGACGCGGCCTTTATAACCTGTTTCTTTGAGCCGTTTGGCCACAATGCCGAAGACTGAGCGGTCGACGAAGACCACGTCGTAGTCCTGTGCCATGTGCACTATCTCGCGGACACGCTTAGGGGTGAGGCCGAAGTAGTAACCGAAAGGCATGTAGAGGATGCCTTGCAGATATTCCAGCGGGGTGCGGTGGTGAGCCTCGTCGTGGATGAAGTAGGTGTCGACATTCTCCTTGCCGGCAATCTGCCGTAGCACGGTGAGGTTTTTCTCGCTGCCCTGCTCGCCGCCTTCAGGCACGCCGAGGGTCTTCTTGTAGCGTATTATTAGAATCTTCATGCCTCTTTGCGCTTACGGTAGACAAGGAATATGGCACATCCGGCGATGAGGACCAGCAGCACGGATCCGAGGAAGGTGACGATGTTCATGCGGTGGAACAGCGGGGCCTCGTCACGGAACTCAATCACATGGTCGCCGGCGGGAATCACCATAGCACGCAGAATGTAGTTGGCGCGGATGTATTCGGCAGGCTTGCCGTCGATATAGGCGCGCCAGTCGGGAGCGTAGTATATCTCGCTGAAGACGGCTATCTGTTCGTCGCTGGTGTGGGAGGTGTATTTCAGATAGTCGGGATTGTAGGGCTTCTGGTGCACCATCTCAATGTGGTCGGTGCTGTCGAGGACACTCTCGTTCTCAGGCAGCGAGAACTCCTCGGTGTTGATGACCGCCGTGGTGGCGGGATTGAAGTCGTTGAGGGCAAGTATCTCGCCGTTGGCGTCTGTGACGGACTTGATGTCCTGCACGAACCAGCAGTTACCCAGTGCTTCAGGATTGCGCTGCACCTTTCCGTCCTGTAGTACGAAGTAGCGGGCGTTGAGCATGTTGAGCACACCGAAGTTGATATGGCGGGCGAGGTAGAAGTCGATGATGTCCTGATAGCGGCGCATCTTGACGGCGCTGTATCCGCCCACCTGACGGTGGAAGGCGGCGGGCTTGGAGTCGTTGAAGGTGTTGGTGGCGAGGTTGAGGACGCGGTAGTTCTCGTCGCCGAACTGCGCGGCCTGTTGGTCGATGTCGTAATCCCACTGGTCGGGACGCAGCTTGAGTTGCTGCTCGCTGACGTAGAGTTTGTCGTTCTTCTTATTAACGTAGCGGCTGTCGACGCCCCAGAGGTCGACGACGGTGAGGAGCATGAGGACGAGTGTGATATAGATAGGCATATTAGTGCCACTGGTTTTACTAGTCTTACTAGTCTTCCAGACATATAACCAGAGGGCTGCGAAAGCCAGTGCCACGAAGAGCAGCGAGCGCCACGAGTCGGAGACGAAGAGGGCCTTGCGGTCTTGGATGAAGATGTTCTGAATCTGCGCCCACTGTGCGCCGTACTGGGGAGCCATCTGTGAGTCAGAAACGCCGCTGTAGCTGAAGCCGCTGCAGAGCAGCAGGCCTATGAGGAGCATAGCTGCTGTGATGCCGCCACCGATATATAGCGCCAAGCGTTTGCTCTTGACCTCAACATCTTTGGAGAAGAGTTCGCGTAGTCCTAGTACGCCCAGCAGTACCATGCAGACGTTGGCCAGCACGAGGCTCATGCTAGGCGTGCGGAACTTGTTGTAGAGTGGCAGGTTGTTGAAGAGCCATTCGTTGAATGGCATGAAGTTGCGGCCCCACGACATGATGATGGCGAGGATGGTTGCCAAGAGGAGCCACCAGCGTTCGGGACCTTTGACGAGTATCAGGCCCATGATGGCGAGCATGATTACTATGGCGCCGAAATAGACGGGACCGCTGGTGAATGGCTGGTCGCCCCAATAGAGTGGCATCTGCTGCTGGTGGAAGGCCTTGTAGGAGGCGCTCTCGGTGCTCACCGTCTCGCCGCTGCCGCCGCCCATGGCGCCGGGGACGAGGAGCGTGTAGGTCTCGCCGACACCGTAGCTCCAGCTGAAGGCGTAGTTGATATCCAGGCCGCTGGTCTTGCCGCTGATGGAGGCGGGCTCACTATCCTGATAGAGATCTTCGGGGGTCACCGTGATGGCGTTGCCGCCGCGCATGGTCTGCTTGGCATACTGTTGGCTGACCACAAGGGCGCGTGCGTTGCAGGCAAAGGCAAGGGCGCAGCCGATGAGCAACACTCCGACGCCCCAGCCGAACTTGGGTAGGTAGCGGTCCATGATGGCATAAACGAGATGTGCCGCTCCGAGCAGCACGGCGCCTATCATGGTGTAGAAGGTTATCTGGATGTGGTTGAAGTTGAGCTGTAAGCCTAGTGCGAGGGTGAACAGAATGCCGCCCCACAGCCATTCTTTTCTTTTGTCGCCGCCCTCTTTGGGCTTGCGCAGGCAGAGTACCATACCTGCAAAGATGGGAGCCATCATGGCCATAGCCCATGCTTTGGAGATATGGCCGGCTTCGACGATGATGATGTTGTAACTACCTAATCCGAAGGCCAGTGCGCCAAGTATTGCCAGCCACGGCGAGCATCCGAGGAGTACGAGGGCGAGGTAGAAACCGATGAGGTAGAGGAAGAGGACGCCTATCGTGCGACTCAGCCCCAGGAATTCGAGGTTCACAGTGTTGCGCAGCGGCGTCATGATGCTCTTCATATATGGGTTGCCGCCGACTTGGTAGATGGGCATTCCTCCAAACATAGCGCTGTTCCAAAGGGCGTATTCACCGGTCTTCTCGTGATAGTCTTTGGTCTCTTTGACCATTGCTTCGAACTTCTGCGTGTCGCCCTGGTACATCTCCTTGCCGCTAAGTACCGGCGAGAAGTAGATGCAGGCCACTACGAACATAGCAACAACCATTGCTACATGAATCCAAAATTTCTTCTTCATCGTTTTATGTTTGACGTTTTACGTTTAACGTTTTCAATTCTTCACCGTCGGGTATTCGACGCGGACGTGATAGATGCTCATCATCTTGTCCTTGAGTATGCGGCGTATCTTGGCTATGTCGCCGTAGGAGAGGGGACAGTTGTCGAGCTGTCCGGCGCGTACTTTGTCGTCGATTAGTCGGTCGACCATTGTGTCGGTGGCCTCTTTGGTGTGTTCTTTCATACTGCGGCAGGCGGCCTCGACGGTGTCTACAATCATCACCACTGCCGTCTCGCGGCTGTAGGGACGCGGACCTGGATAGCGGAACACCGTCACATCGAAGTTGCCGTCGCCGTGGCGTTCCTTTTCTTTGGCGTAGAAATAGCCTGTGTAGGTGGTTCCGTGGTGGGTGCGTATGAAGTCCTGCACCTCGGCGGGCAAGCGGTATTGACGGGCCAGTTCCAGACCTTCGGTCACATGCTGCGTAATTATCCTTGCACTCTCGGCGTAGTCTAGCTCGTCGTGCGGGTTGAAGCCGCTGCTCTGGTTCTCGGTGAAGTACTGCGGGTTGCGCACCTTGCCGATGTCGTGGTACAGCGCTCCCACCTTTGCCAGCAGGGCATCGCCGCCAATCTCGTTCATCAGGTCTTCGCTGATGTTGGCCACCTGCACCGAGTGCTGGAAGGTGCCGGGGGCGCGGCGCGAGAGTTCACGCAGTGCCTCGTGGCTCGTGTTCGAGAGCTCCATCAGCGTGAGGTTGGTGGTCATGCCGAAGATACGCTCGAAGAGGTATATCAGCGGGTAGGCCATCAGCGTCATGGTGGCGTTGAGGAGGAACATCAGGTAGCGGTGGGCGTCGAGCGAGAGGAGGTTGGTGTCCTGGCTCAGCACACCGGCGGTGTAGATGAAGGAATAGCTGGCGAAGATTACTGCTGCGAGGGTGAAGAACTGGCTCCGCCGTTCGAGGCTGCGCACAGCTATGATGCTCATCATGCCTGTCACCAGCTGGTAGAAGATGAACTCGAACGAGTTGGGCACCAGGTTGGCGAGGATAATCACCGTGGTGAGGTGGATGTAGAGGGCCACCCTCATGTCGAAGAAGACGCGCATGAGGATGGGCACTATGCATAGCGGCACCAGCAGCACCCATTCTTCGTTCACTCTCACCACCAGTGCTGTGATGGCCGACATGAACAGTATCACCAGCATGACGAACAGCACCTTGCGGTCGTCGTCGAGTATGGGATGGCGGGTGTTCTTGAGGAACATGTAGAGTGCCACAAAAGCGATGACCGCCAGCAGCAGCTGGCCGGCCATCTGGCCCCAGAGGCTGAAGCTGTCGCTGTAGCGGCGGTCCTGTTCGGCTTCGAGGTTCTCTATCACCTTGGCGGTCTCTTCGGTTACCTTCTCGCCCTTCCTCACTATCTCGTCGCCGGCCATCACCATGCGGCTTTGGTAGCTCAGCTGGCTCAGGCGGCTCTCTATCTCCAGTGCCGTACGTTCTTCGTCGATGGCGATGCTCGCCACCAGGATGCTGTCTCTCAGCAAGCCTGCCTCAAGGTCGTCTTTGGTTACATAGTCGCCCTGCCGGCATTCGTGGCCCACATTGCCTTCGAGTACCACGCCGCGCTGTCCGGCAGCCCAGTCGGGTACCTGTTCCATGTAGCCTATGCGGTAGATGCTGTCGATTTGGCGTTTCAGCCTTTGGTTGCCGGCAGCTCTCGACAGAGCGATGCTGTGTGCGCTGCTGTCCACGCGGTAGTACACCGTGGCGCGCTTGCGCTCCGCATCCTGTTCGCTCTTCATCTGTTCGGCGTCCTTGAGCACGACAAAATCGTAAGGAGCCACCAAATCGGCACCGCGCCAGATAGCCCCAATCTTATAGTCGTAGTGCTCCCCGTGGCCTTCGTGAGGGAAGATGAGCACTATCAGCGATGCCGTTATCAACATCGCGAATATCCTGTACAACAGCGATAAACGCTTTACTGTACCTGTCAGTATGCTACTCATTTTTATATAATAAGTGAGTGCAAAGATACGAAAAAAAATAAAAACAGAAAGTTTTCACCCTTAACTTACAGCCTCTCACCTTATCAAGGTCACCGTGCCGATGCCGCTCTTGGCGTCGCCGTCGGCGTCGCGCCAGTAGTACTTGTAGACATAGGCGTCCTGCGTGCAGGGGGTGCCGTCGGTTCGGCGGCCGTCCCAGCCTTCGTTCGGGTCGGTGGTGTTCCAAATATGGAGGCCCCAGCGGTTGAAGATGTCTATCTCGAACTCGACGATTTCGCGGCTGGTGAAGCAGCGGAAGAGGTTGTTCTCATCTTCGTCGGGGGTGAAGATGTTGGGGAACCACAGCGAGCGTATGCGGCAGGGGAGTGAGAAGGTGGTGTCGGCGCAGCAGTTGTAGCGGTTGCAGGAGGTGAGGGTTACGGTGATGCTGTCGGGCAGCGGGTAGTTGAATTTGCGAAGCACGTGCTCGCCGTTCATTGCTATGCCGTCGCTGAACACCCATGAGGAACGTGTGTGGCCTTCGGAACAGTCGGTGAAGGTGACCTTGGGGTAGTCGAAGTCGACAAACGGGCGGTTGGTTTCCACACATGGTGTCGGCGGTGGCTCGGTGCCTATGGTGATGGATGACACTATGTTGCCTGCTCCGTCGAGCAGGTGGTAGACGGTAGTCGTGTTGGGGTGTACGGTAGCGGGATTCTCACCCTGCTGGCTGTCGAGTTCGGGGTCGTAGGGCGAGGAACCCCAGAGGAAGGTGTGGGTGCCTGTGGCCGTCAGTAGCACTTCGTCGCCTGGGCATATACCATTGGCGCTGGCGGTGAGCCCCACTTCGGCGTAGGCAATGTGTAGCGTTACAATTGAGTCGCAGCCGTTGGCGGCGGTATAGACGAAGGTGTAGTCGTCGGCGAGGGTGATGAGGGTGTCGGCAAAGAACAGTGTGTCGCCGTTGATAATCTCGACCGAGGTGTCGGTGGCGAAAGTGGGCAGGAGGGTAAGTCTGAGGAGGAAAAGGGTGGGGATGCCGGCCTCGATGGAGTGGCGTGTGAGGATGGTGTCGCCGGCGGTGGCGGTTGAGCCGATGGCGAAGCCGTTCCCGTTGTAGGGACTTCCGACACAGACGGTGTCGAAGAGGAAGACGGTGTCGAAGCCGGTGAACGACACATGCAGGGTGACGATGGAGTCGCAGCCGTTGGCCGCCGTGAGGGTGTCGGAGAAGGTACCGTCTGAGGTGATGGGTAGCGAGTTCCACCAGAGGGTGTCGCCGTAGACGATGGTGTCGTAGAGGTCGCTCTGGGCGTTGGACAGCACGGTGAGGTGGAGGATGAAGTGTGTGTGGATGTTTCCGTTGGTCTCGTCGCGCACCATCGTTATGTTGCCGGCGTTGACGTTGTTGGCGGCTGTGAGGCCGAATCCGTAGCCTGTGTAGTCGATGCCTATGCAGGTGGTGTCGTAGTATTCCACCGTGTCGTATTGGGTCTCTCCCTCGCCGGTGGGGTCTTGCAGGGTCATCCCGAGGGGGAAGCCGTAGCTCTCCCAGTCGTTGCCGAGGCCATAGACGTATGCCACGAACGGGCCGAGGCTGTTGTGCAGTTTGTGTAGGCCGTCGCCAGCGGTGGCCGAGGGGATGCTCAGACGGTGGCAGGTGTAGCTGCCAATGGTGGCGACGCTGCTCGAAGGCAGGGGGTTGTTGTCGAGGGTGAAGCCGGCGTCGTAGTTCTGGTTGCAGATGATGGTGAGATAGTGCGAGGTGGCCGGTATGGCGGGAGTGTTGATAATCGGGAAGTAGTAGTCGTCGAGCCCTCGATTGAGGGGCGGAATGGTTATGGATGCGGGATCGCCCACGGAGCCCGAGGAGTTGTATGAGCCTAGGTAGAGCACCACCTGCACGGGCGAGGAGCTGGTGATGTGCCATTGGTTCGAAGGCGGCAGGTCGGCCTCGTAGGTCTCTCCCCTCAGCAGAGGCCCCGCCAGTAGGCTCCCGTTGCGGGTTATCATGCAGCTGTCGGCCGACGCGGTGATGCGCACGCGGTTGACTGTCTGCGGCGGTGTACCCGAGACGATGAACTCGGTGCCCCATTGGCTGACGGGCAGCGCCTGCTCGAAGGTGAAGTCGCGTCCGTTGCCGTTGGTGGGCACGGCGGTGTTCTGCCCGGCCACGAAGAGGGCGAAGGGTTTGCCGTTGGAGGTTACCTCCATGCCACTGAAACTGCCGCCGGCAGCGGCAAGGAGCATATATGTCTGGCCGCTGTTCAGGGTTACGGTGAGGGTGGTGCCGGCGGTGATTGAGGTGTTCAGCACGTTGCACGGCACCGTCATCGTGACGACGGTGTTGTCTTGTGTGGCCAGGATAGCCACCTCGGCGCCGCGGTCGTTAGTCGAGGGGTAGTCCTGCACGATGTAGAAGGTGTCGAGGGCCTCCGTGGGGAGGACGAGAGCGGCGTCCTGGTTGTGGTCGATATAGTCGTCGGCATATACCCACACATCTTGCGAAGTGGTAATATGGTAGCCTCCGTCCCATACTGTGGCCACCTGCATCGTGGTGTTGCCGCAGAGCACCATCACCGAGTAGGAGGGACTCGTGAGGGTGGGCGAGGAACTGCCCGAACTGCCCGTGACGGTCACATTGGTCTGTTGGTCGCCCATCACGTAGACCTTTTGGTGCTCGGGGTGGCTGCCCGAGTTGTAGTTGTGGTTGTAAGGGAACATCACCCAGAAATCGTTGCCCTTCGTCGTCGAGGTGGGGGTATTCTGACCCATGCACATGACGACGCCCGACAGCAGATATGCCGCTAGCAAGATAGCCTTCTTCGTTAGTGACAGCCCCCTAACCATTAGTTTCTCAGTCTTTTTTTCTTTTTTTTTGTAGGCCTTTTCTCGATTGCAAAATTACCATTTTTCTTACATATATGACGACGAGGTTGCCAAATCTGTTCATATTTTATGAATATTTAACATTGACTGGTGGCCTTTAATCCCTGAATATAGCCTGTTATGCCGCCGATTTTGGCCTAATATGCCTACAAAATGCGGGGTATTAGTTTTTTTTCGCCTTCTTGGAAGCCCCCCCAAAAAATATTTTATTCTATATACAATAATTTAAGCGAAACGGTGTTATTTTATTTTGTAATTTGAAACAAAAACTAAAATAAGATAGACAATGAAAAAGATTTTCGCTCTCGCCGCTGCAGTTCTTATGTTTGGCGGCATTGCCATCGCCCAGAACACTTTCAAGGGCATCGTGAAATACAAGGTTGAATCTACCGGCCAGGTGGCTATGACCATCCCCGAGGAGGCCGCCACCGCCGAGATCAAGGTCTCGGGCAACGATATGTTCACCAAGAGCGCCATCTTCGCCGGCGGCATGACCGAGTGCGTCCTTGTGCAGAACCTCACCATGACCCGCTGCGACAACTACAGCCAGCTGCTCGGTTACCTCCGCGGCCAGGGCTCGGAGTTCACCTATCAGGGCGACGGCAAACTGTTGCTGAAGAATGAGTTCAAGGCCAGCGACTTCGACAGCGTCGATATCGTCGACACCGAGGCCGGCCACTACTACTTCGAGTATGTCAACGAGACCAAGCAGATCGCCGGCGTCACCGCCAAGAAGATGATCCGCCACCAGTACGACGACGAGGGTGTCGACCATCCCCGCGAGATGTGGTACAGCGACGAGATTGGTCCCAAGATCAACGTCCTCTTCGGCGGTATCAAGGGCATGCCCCTGCAGTGCACCGTCGATGCCGGTGAGGGTAAGGCCATCACCTACACCGCCACCGAGGTGGTCAAAGGCAAGGTGAAAGAGGCCGACTTCCTGCTGCCCGACGGCTACGAGGTGCTCAGCGAGGAGGAACTCGAGACCCTCGGCAACGAACTCCAGGAAGAGATTGAACTCCTGCAGGCTGAGTAATTTTACGGTTTACAGTTTACGGTTTACATTTTCCAGTGGCTGCAAGTAAGAAGAAGTCCAAGTCGAAAAAGAGCAAAGGTGCCTCCAAGCGGGGTGCCTTTGCTGAGTTTCTGAAGAGCAAGCGTTTCGCCCATATCCGCGGCGCCGTCTATGTTCTCTTCGCCGCGTTCCTCGCCATCGCCCTCACGGGCTACTATGTCACCGACGCCCGCGGCGGATGGACGGGCTCCCTCGGCAACGGGTTGGCCGAGTTCTTCGCCACCAACCTCTTCGGCATCGGCAGTTTGGGCTTCGTGCTGCTGTTCTTCGTCTACGGCCTCCGTCTGTGGAACGTCGTGGTGCTCCCCTGGTGGAAGACCTTCGGAAGCACGCTGTTCTGGATGCTGTGGATATCACTCTTCCTCGGATATATCGGCGGCGCATGGGTCAAGAGCGCCGGCTTCGAGATATACGCCGGCATAGGCCTCGCCCTCGCCGAGCCGCTCCACGCGTTGCTCAGCTGGTGGACGCTGGTGATCCTCGTCTTCCTCGCCGTGCTCTTCCTCGTGCTCGTGCACAAGATGCAGTTGCCCGACGTCAAGCTCCCCAAGGTCGACCTCAAGCAGGTGGCCAAAGAGGTGGGCAGGGAGATTGAGGAAGTGGCGACGGAGAAAGAGGAGGTAGTGCAGGGAGTGCCTGTAGTGCAGGAAGTGCAAGAAGAGAATGCCGCTGACGACGAAGGCGCCGACTTCGACGCTGCCGCGATGGAACTCTTCCACCGTCCCGCCAACCTCGACGATGAACCCGAACCAGAGCCAACCAATGAACCCATAACGCTGAACCCTGAAGAGGAACCCGCCTTCAGCATCGACGACGAGTTTGCCCGCATCAACGAGAAGGCGCAGGAAAAGAGCTCCAGCGACGAGGTGAGCTTCACCATCGAGGAGACCTCCGACGCTATTGTGGCCGACACCCCCGACGAGGAGCAACCCGCCGACGAGGAACCCGAGAGCGTCGACGACCTCGACGAAGACGACTACCGCCGCCACTACGGCCTCGACGAGCCCTACGACCCGCACCTCGACCTCTCCGACTATGAGATGCCCGACACCACCCTGCTCGAAGACTGGGAAGTGTCGAACACCCGCGTCACCAAAGAAGAATTGATAGCCAACAAGGACCGCATCGTGCAGACCTTGAAGGACTACGGCATCGAGATTACCGAAATCACCGCCACCCCGGGCCCCACGGTGACCCTCTACAAGATCAAGCCCGCCCCGGGCGTGCGCATCAGCAAAATCAAGAACCTCGAGGACGATATCGCCCTCTCCCTCGCCGCCCTCGGCATCCGCATCATCGCCCCCATCCCGGGCGAGAGCAACGTCGGCATCGAGGTGCCCAACGCCAAGCCGCAGATTGTGGCCATGAAGACCATGCTCGAGAGCGAAGCGTTCCTCAAGGCCAAGGAGAAGATGGAGCTGCCGATAGCTTTTGGCAAGACCATCTCCAACGAGTGCTTCGTCACCGACCTCGCCAAGATGCCCCACCTGCTGATGGCCGGCGCCACAGGTACCGGTAAGTCGGTAGGCCTCAACGCTGTCCTCGCCTCGCTGCTCTACACCAAGCACCCCTCCGAGCTCAAGCTCGTGCTCGTCGACCCCAAGAAGGTCGAGTTCAGCCTCTATTCGGCCCTCGAGCACCACTACCTGGCCAAGATGCCCGACGAGGACGAGGCCGTCATCACCGACGTCAAGAAGGTGGTGCGCACCCTCAACTCGCTCTGCATAGAGATGGACTCGCGCTACGACCTCCTCAAGGCCGCCAAGGTGCGCAAGATCACCGAATATAACGAGAAGTTCTGCTCGCGCCGCCTCAACCCCGAGCACGGCCACCGCTACCTGCCCTATATCGTCGTCATCATCGACGAGTTC
>JAEEGL010063977.1_pt1 | contig 20379 bp, 10 predicted proteins | sample 9134231 | NCBI WGS metagenome assembly JAEEGL01 (sample SAMN16246548, study PRJNA631951) | gut metagenome | biome: gut microbiome; feature: rumen; material: fiber-attached | host: Bos | place: Iran: Karaj | collected 2018-10 | reverse complement strand
TAAAAAGGTCGTAAAATGAAAAAGGAATATATCAAACCTACAACGAGAGCATTTCAGATTCAGGCACAAACAATACTTGCTGGCAGTGGTGTTAGAAGTGTCCGGGTAAATGACGTGGAGCAAAACTTCACCTATAGCAATAAAGAAGGTGATGGCTCAGACGCATGGTAAACAGAATTGGCCCTAAAGTGGCTGGGGGCGGGATATACTAAAGTTATCGAACCTGCCCCCTTAGTAAAGAGCAGTCCTAAAGGACTGTAGGAGGGTAGGTATCTTCAAGTATAATCTCAGACCTGCCCTCCGTTCTTTATATGGGACGAAAGAAGAAAAAAAGAAGAAGAACCAAATCCACTTTGACTAAGGGTGAATCCAGTTCTTCGGGTTGAGCAATTCGTTTAACAAGCATGAGCAGAGACATTAGCTCCACAAGTCTTGATAAAGAATTATCACGCTCGAATGATTAGTTGCTCAGTAGCTCTCCACTAATGAGGCTAATCACAAATATTATAATGTGTCACGGACGTATATACATATAGGCTTCGCTCGCCTAAACGCCCTGTGACGCTCTCTTTCTAATCTCATATATAAGGATCTCGATTACTTCTGGGACGGAAGTTTGTAATGTGGGATTTTGGGGCTTGAAATCTCTAAATATTCATAAAAGATAGGGTACTTACACCGTTTTTTACTGACAAGTGAGAAAAAATGACTAATTTTGCAATAACGTAGTACAACTAAAAAAAAAGAGGATAGAAGAAATAAATTTTAACGGATATGAAGGAGCTTTTCAGAACCTTCCCATGTTTGATGCTGGTATGAAATGTATCATGCACAAAACAGAAATGGTTTGCATGTCCTCAGAAGAGAAATCAGACTGCAATGCGTTTTATGAGTTTGTGAGTTTTTTCATTGGAACTTATCAACCGCTTGATACCATAATGGAATATGTTGCAAGAAGTCGAAATAAGGTGCTGTCAAGGTATTTGTGTAAAACCATTAAAGACAATGACACTCTTCTTAGTTTGAAGCAAGCTTTCGATTTCTTGAAGACATTTTGGAAAACGGGTGCAAACAGCATTGTGCAGGCCTATGATTTCCCTGTCGATGTATATAACTCTATCATCAGGTCAACTGAAGGAAACAACCAAGAAACATTTATAAGGACTTTTGAAGGTAGACAAGACCGCAGATTCTTTGGTATTCTGGCAATATTCCAAAGTTTAATAGATTCCTCACCCAAAACAAGATGGCCAAACTACAATTCATATTTCGTTCAACAACTGGACTCGGACATTAACGCCGAGAAAGTATCAACAAAAAAGAAAAAGATAAGATATAAAGAAACCACCATATCTGATAAGGACATCATTATATACTATCTGAGCCATGATAGAGACGCATTTACATATGAACCTTCATGGTTAGACGATTGGAACAAGGAAAAACAAACTCCAACCATTTTTCTGTCATATATTTATCAGCTTGAAGATGACTTTGATACGCTCTTCCGCGACTTCCGTTTTGTAAACGAAAGCTTTCTATATGGTTTGAATCGTGCAATAAACCGGCATGATCCTAATGACGAAAGAGCACTATACCTACATGACAGAAAAGATACTTTGAAGCAGATGTTATTAGTATTGCTATATAAAATAGCAAAACGATTCTGTTATGCCAATTCTGTTTTGGAAGAAAATGAGTTGTCTATGATAAGTTTGATAATACATCATTCTCACTATCGGGATATAATTGCGTGGTTTATTGAACAAATCGTTTCTTCAATAGAAGATGGTATCAAGTATGAGTTACAACCTATAGACAATTTTCAGACCTCTATACACCTTGATGAAAATGAGTTTAAGAATCTTGACTATATTGACAACATTCCAGAAAAAAAGCTATATGTGAAAGTATTGAACTCAAAAATCAAAGGAGATACCGAAGACGAGAGGCTCTTAAATTTGGAAAAAAGCCTAGAGTTGTTATATGAAGAATTAACAAAAGTTGGAAACAATCTAATTGATTATGATACACCAAAGGAACTTTTCTTATATCGTTTTAGTGGTAAAGGGGAATCATATCCACTTACAACAAAAATAAAGTGGAGAGGGAAAAACGTTCTACTTGGTCATATTATCCGATGCCTTCTGCCTGACAACAAATATGCTCCAGAGGACATGGGAGTAGCATCAGACTTCTTTGAGTCAAAATCCGGAAAGCCTATCAATTTAGCGACAGCAAAACAAACTGCCGTGAATGACTTCGAAAAAGAAAGGAACAGTCTGAATTCTAATTTTGTGGAAGCAGTAGAGCTTCTTCGTCGTTGTGGATTTATCAACGTAGAATACACCTCAAAGCGGAGATAATCACTCTTGAACGGTCAAAAATCGTACTGCCGCCAAGATTTCGCGTTAAACTTTCATAAAAGAAAAACGGAACCTCAAACGGAACCTCTAAAGGGGAGAAAAACAAAACCCGCTGAAAATCAGCGGGTTTTAAATTCTTAAAGCGGAGAGAGAGGGATTCGAACCCCCGGTACCTCTCGGTACGACGGTTTTCAAGACCGTTGTAATCGACCACTCTACCATCTCTCCGAATGATGCGGTTTTAATTCCGGGTGCAAAAGTACAAAGAAAAATACGAATGTGCAAATGTTTTTGATTTTTTTTGTATGGGCGGAGGTAAGACTACTGGAAAACAGCGGCAGGAGGATGGTTTTGAAGGGGGGGTATTGTTCAAAACAGGTTCTTTTTATCATAGGCATATCACAGCCAGACGCAGCCCCTCATCAAGTGGTATCAGGACGAGGGCCTGCACCACCACATCAACGGCCTGGGAACGCCGGAGCACAACTTCGCCGACATCTGACTGGCGGGCAGGTGCGCAGCCTTGACGAGGACCTTTACAAAGAAGTGAACCACAACCCGGGAACATATCATGAAATGACGGCCCAAGTTCAAGATAGAAGCGCAAATGTTGGACGAAGGGAGAATGACATGCCGCCGGAATGTTAATGTTTTATAACACTTAATATTGTTCTTTATACCTTTTTTATTGTCTGTCGTCAAAAATTTATACACAATCCATCATTTACGATGCTTGACGGTCGTTATTATTTTGTTTTATTATAACTTTTCTATCTTATGAAGCAACTATTTTTATTGGCGGCAGTCTTCGTGGCTGTTACCGCAAATGCGCAGGTGAAGGAAGACTTCAAGCCTGCAAGTACCAACCAGGAGGGCCAGGAGTACCCCATGGTCAACTCTGAGCGCCGTGTCCGCGCCCGCATTTCGGCTCCCGACGCCAAGAGCGTGAAGCTGGACATCGGCGGTGTGAAGTATGACTTGGTGAAAGATGCCGAGGGTGTGTGGATTGGCGAGTCGGCCCCCCAGGACGAGGGTTTCCACTATTATCAGCTGAACATCGACGGGGCTTCCGTTCCCGACCCGGGGAGCAAATACTACTACGGTGCAAGCCGTTGGGGCAGTGGCATCGACATCCCCGCCGCCGATGAGGATTTCTACACGGTGAAGAACGTTCCGCAAGGCTCGGTCAACGAGGTTTACTACTATAGCACGGTGACGGAGAAGATGCGCCACTGCTACATCTATCTGCCCGCCGCCTATCGCGAGAACCCCACGAAGAAATTCCCCGTGCTCTACCTTCAGCATGGCATGGGTGAGAACGAGACGGGCTGGTCGGCCCAGGGCAAGACGGGCATTATCATGGACAACCTCATCGCCGCCGGCAAGGCCGTGCCTTTCATCATTGTGATGGACAATGGCCTGAACGCCATTCCCGCACACCCTGACACCACGCAGATGCAGGGCTTCCCGGGCTTCCCGGGCATGGGTCCCCGTCCCGGCGGACAGGGTGGCCAGCGGCCTCAGGGCATGGGCCAGCGTCCCGGTGGCCAGCAGGGACCTCCTCCGGGCCAGCGTCCCGGCGGTCCTCGTCGCGGACGTGGCGGCTTCGGCGGCTTCAACGGTTTCCAGGAAGTGCTCTTGAAGGACATCATTCCGATGGTTGAAAGCAACTACCGCGTGATTGCCGACACCGACCACCGCGCACTGGCCGGCCTGTCCATGGGCGGCATGCAGACGCACATGATTACACTGGCCAACCCCACCAAGTTCGCTTATGTGGGAATGTTCAGCGGTGGCACCTTCCGCACCGAGGAGTTGCAGGACGCAGCCGATTTCAAGAAGACCAACAAAGTGCTCTTCATGAGTTGCGGAGGCCGCGAGAACATGGGTGTGGACCAGGCTGCCGCAGACCTGAAGAAGCTGGGCATCAACGCCCATTCATACGTGTCGCCCGAAACGGCGCACGAGTGGCAGACATGGCGCCGCAGCCTCTACCAGTTTGCCCAGCTGCTGTTCAAATAAGCGTGCAATTACGTCGGCATGATGTTTCATGCAAGCAAGAAAAAGCCCCACATTCCCTCTTTCGGAGAATGTGGGGCTTTTCTTTTGTTTGTATTCTTCCAGTCTGGACTGGCGTCATTTGCCGTTTTGGGTGCAAACCGCCTTTGATTTTCCCGGCTTGCTTCACATAATCACGACCTTGCGGCCATTGTGAATATATAATCCCTTCACCGTCGGCTTTCCGTTCAGTTTTCTGCCGTCGAGACTATACCATGTGTCTTTGTCCTTCAAGTCAGAGTATGCCGTGGAATTGATTCCCGAAGGCTCTTCGTAACCTAATTTGTTGTCCATCCATTCAAGGCGCTCCTGGAGATATCGGCGCACATTCTGCACTTCTTCGGCATAACCACCCCAAATGACGGGGTTCTTCTGCACCTTGATGTCCATGATGGGCCAGCGCAGGAAATTGAGGCGTTGCGTCTGTTGAAGGTTGGACTCGTAACGGTCGATGAAGTCCAGGAGGTACTGGGCGGTGATTTTGTCTTGCCGGGCTTCTGCCCAGATGTTGAGCATCTGCTCGCGGGCTGCATCGCTATAGACGGCGATGCGGTCCACAAACTCCTTCATCTGTCCGCAGCAGCTGCCTCCGCTTCGATAGACGAAATCGGTCTTATCATTGATGGGGAAGGTGCGATAATCGTTCTCGAAGGCAAGGTCGAAGTCCCAAACGGGGCCTGTGTAGAAGGAGTCGTCGCCGCGGTGCTTATACATGTAAACGCTCCAGTAAGTGTCGGTATTTCCCGACAATTCACCAATGAGGAAATGCCTCAGGAAGGTGTTCATGTCAAGATATGTCTCCCAGTCGTTTTCCATTCTATTGAAAGCCTCTTCGATGTAGGCCTGCTGTTCAGGCGCAATTTCGTCGTCGCTGGGATATTGTATGGTCACGGGGTTGCCCATTTCTGAGGAGAACCAACAGTTTTCCTCGTATGCGTAGGCGTCGATCTCGACAAGATACCCTCCGGTGAGGGCCTCTCCGCTGATGTCCTCGGGCTTCATGGTTTCCAGTTCAATGCGGTTTTTCTCCACCTTGAGTGCGTCGCAGAGCAAGTAGGTTCCTTTGTACTCTCCGTTGAGCAGCACATCCACCGACTGGGCGTAGGGCGTAAAGGGCATGCCGAAGCATCGGCTCATCTCAAAGGCGAGCAGGTTGCGCATCAGTGTCTTGTCGCTATAGTTGCTTACGAGGTTCCACACCTTGGCCTTGGCGGGGGCGTCGAGTACGCGCTTTTTCTGCTCGAACTTCAGGCGGTAAGGACGCTTGGGGAACGTGCGCGAACCGTTGCCACGCTCACGCACCGTGCCCGGCTCTGAGAGCTGTGTGGCACCGTCGGGGCCAATGATGGTGATTAGCGCCGAGATGTCGTGCTCCTTGTCGTAGGGAATCTCGCCGTCCTGTGTATGAATGGTCACGGTAGGCTGGTTGGTGAGGCGGAAGAGCGCGGAGTCGTCGCCTTCGCCGGGTTGTCCATAGAACTCCACTTCGGCGATATTGCAATAAGCTTCCGACGGTCCCACATAGCGCACATAGCGGAAGCCGCGCGAGCAGCTCACAGCGGCCTGCGACATCGTGCCTGCAATGCCGCCCTCAGTGATAATGAAGAGTGGCAGGGCATCCATGAAGTCCTCGCGGTTGGCACCCTCGAAGACGCCCAGCGCCACGCGCTCTGCGCCTCCTTCCACGTTGCGGGGCATCCACCCCACACGGGAGATGACGTGCGGCTGGCCCAAGTCGAGTCCCACCCAGGCATAGCTGTCGTCTTGTGAGGCATAGAAGGTTTCGGGGTTCCCGTCGAAGGCTTCCAGGCAAGCGTGTCCGGTGGTTGGCGTTCCCATGACGGTGCCCATAAGCTTGTCGTTGGCGGCAGCCTGAGTGAAGTGGGCTGCCAACAGGAAAAAGAGCAATCTAAATTCTTTCTTCATCGTTCTTCTTTTATTATATAATTGCAATAAAAAAATTTCACTTTATCATTTCTAATTCATCATTTAGCACAAAGCGCGCAAGATGGGTGCAAAGGTAGCGTTTTTCGCGTGTACTGACAAAATAAAGGTGCAAAAAACGCTTTTTTTCAGACATTTCCCAGATAGACATGGCGGATGCCCTCGTCGAGGGCCGTCCGCCTGGCTGTTTCCAAGGTCTTGAGGGGCGTGGGCGGAAGGTCCCGCATCTTGTATCGCGGGAAGAAACGGCTGAAATGGAGGGGTGCGGCGGCAAGGCCGTTGCGGGCCATCCACCGGCACATTTGGCGAATCATTGCCATGTCGTCGTTGACGCCGGGAATGACGAGGTTGGTCAGCTCCACCCACACACCGGCATCGTGCATGGCGAGGATGGTGTCGAGGACGGGAGCGAGGCGGCCTCCGCTGACGCGCCGGTAGATGTCGTCGCTGAAAGACTTCAGGTCAACATTGGCGGCATCGAGGAATGGCAACAGGTCGGCAAGGGGCTGTGGACAGACGTATCCCGCCGTTACGAGGATGTTCCACAGTCCACGCTCGCGGGCCAGGCGCGCCGTATCGGTGACATACTCAAGATATGTGAGCGGCTCCGTATAAGTGTAGGCGATGCCCGGACAATGGTGTTTCACGCACAGGGCAACGACGTCCTCCGGCGAGAGGTTGTAGCCGGCGACCTGCGAGGGCGATGCCTGCGAGATGTCGTGGTTCTGGCAGTTCTGGCAACGGAAGTTGCAGCCCGTGCAGGCAATGGACAGGCACGTGGTGCCGGGGTGGAAATGGTAGAGGGGCTTCTTCTCAATGGGGTCCACTGCCAAGGCGCACGGGTGGCCGTAGGCCTCGCTTACCAGCACGCCGGCATGGTTGCGGCGGCTACGGCAGATGCCCGTCCGGCCGTCGGCAATGTGGCAGCGGTGCGGACAAAGCAGGCACTCCACCACCCCACCCTCCAAGGGCTGAAAGTATTTACAACGATATGGCTCCATAAGAAACTTTCACTTTTGCTTGTAAAATCGGGCAATTGGGAACATCGACTTCTACAACAAAAAAACTGGAAAAACCCTTCATTGGAACATTTCCAGAAGAGCTTTTCCAGTCTTTTTGTTTTCCAGACCTTACTTGATGGTCACTTTCTTTCCGTTCATGATGTAAACGCCTTTGGCAGTAGGCCTTCCACTGAGCTTTCGCCCGTCGATGGAATACCATGTTTCAGGAACGTTTGAACGGCTGACAAGGTTGATGTCAGTGGGCACGCTGTTGTCGGGAGTGGTGAAGAGAACGACTTCCGACCACTGCGACTTCTGCCCGTCGGCATAAACGGTCTGCACCTGAAGGGCATAGGTCGTTGCGGGAATCAGTCCGCTGACGAGGTAATCCGCGCCGTCGATGTTTTCAACGGTGGTCCAGGGCACTGTGAGGTCTTCGACGACGACATCCACCTGGTCGTGGCTGTCGGAGCCCATGGTTACGGTGAAGGTGTAATGCTTTCCGGCCTCGAAGAGGTAGTCATTCTTCCGGCCTCCCACATTACCATTGCTTGAGGCAATCCAAATCCTGTCGCCAGGAGAGGGGTTGGTGATGCAGAAGTCGTAGGTTCCCTCGGGAATCTCGATGGTAACGCTACTGTTGAACACAATATTCTGAGTGGACATTGCGCCGTCGGCATTTTCCGGAAGTTTGTATTCAAACTCGTTATAGACTGCTTCGGTGGCGTCGCCGCTTGCGGTCAGCCCGCCGCTGGTGGGGATGGTGGAGCCGTAGGCGTTGGCATTGGCGTCAATGAGCATCTGATAGCCGGAGCCGTCCTGCCACACGTCGCCGGCGGTGAGCGTCACGGAGGCCATGTCTGCCGTCGCGTTGTTTTCCCTGTAGCGCAGGTTATAGGTGAAGTTCTCTTCAACAGCGGGCGATGTCCATGCCACCTGTGCTGTGGCTGCTGTCACTTCTTCTACGGCCACTTCGGGCGAGATGGTTTCGGTGGTGAAGTCAACCGACTCTGTCCAGGCGCTGATTTCCCCGGTTTCCATGACCGACTGCACCTGCACCTCGTAGGTCGTGTTGGGACTGAGGCTGGTGAGCACGAACGGGTTGTCGGCGACGTTCTCCACGACCACCCACTCGGCGTCAGTGGCGTTGGACACATATTCCACATCGTCGATGTTGATGTAGTAGTAGTCGCTCACGTCGTAGTGGCGAATGGCCACGAAGCCTTTTCCGCTGAAATTGTACTGCGAGAGGTCGATGGTGTGCTGCACGTATTCTTCGGTGGTAACGTCTTTCTCCTTCACCAGCGTCCACTCATTAAGGTCGATGGTGGTGGGGCAGGTGGTACCGGGATAGACGTACACGGCAAAGGCATCTCCGGGATAGTTGGTATCTTGGGCCACGGTCCAGAAACTGAACGTTCCGTTAAGATTGAGCAGCGGGCTGACGAGCCAGTTGTCGGGAGTCAGGGGGCCTTCATAATTTATGTAGCTGGCCGATGCTACGACGCCCGACCCACTATGGCTGCTGTATTGGCCGGAGTTGTCTTGGAACCAATTGTTGCCGTCGCCGTCGCTGTCGATGACTGTCCAGCCGTCCATGTCATCCTCAAAGTCCCACTGCAGGGCCTCTATATTCTCCTTCACCTTGTAGCGTACGTTCCACATCGTCTCGCCATAGCCCGGTGTCCAACTGAGTTCGGCACTGGTGTAGTTGGCATTGACAACGAGGTCGGAAGGCATGATATCGAGATAGACAACATATTGCAGCGTCTTGCTTCCCTGCAGGCTGAAGAAGGCGTCCTCGCTTTCAGATGATGTAATGGTGACGGTGTAGGTTCCCGAAGTGGTGCCGTCACCGCTCCATTCCAGCGTATAGTTGTTCTCCTGAGGCACCACCTCGCCATATTCGGTCGTCACGACGGGCTCGGGCTTTATTTCCTCGCCGGAAAGCTTGAAGTTGTCGTCGATGGTGGCCATCAGCTTGCCGTAGCAGGAGAAGCCGGCAAACTGAACCATCGAGTAGAGACCGTCTTCGGCCACCTCTTCCATCGTATTATACATCTTGAAGCCGTCGGCGGCGATGTTCTTCGTATCAACCAGCGTGGGCACGGCCGTGTAGTAGCAGTGGCTGACGCTGGCGTTCATGGCCTTGTTGTCATTTCGGCAAGCCACGGGATGGAACAGTGCGTTGCCCGTGTAGGTGCCACAGAACAACACGCTGTCGATGTTGAGCGTGGAGCCATCGGTCCAGCCGAGCAGTCCACCGGCGAAGTTTCCGCCGCTGGCCATGGTGCCTGCGAACACGCTGTTTGTAAGGTTCAGCGTGGCTTTCTTTCCGTGGCCCACAAAGCCTCCCATGTGCTGGTTTTCACCGCTGTTGACGGTCACGTCGGCAAGGACGAAGCAGCTGTCGATGGCATTTGTGCCACTCCAGGTGAAGCCCACCAATCCGGCAGCATGGGTGGTGCCGTTCACGGTGCCTTCCACAGTGAGGTTCTTGATGGTGGCGCCGGAAATATAGCGGAAGGGTGCTGTGCCCTGGTTGGCGGTGTCGTCAAGGTTGGCGGTAAGCTTATGCTTTGCGCCGTTGAAGATACCGGCAAACGGTGTTGCTTCGGTTCCCACGGTGGTTGTGATGTCTATGTCGTTGTCCAGGCGGAAGAACTTGCCGCTGTAGTCGGTGCCGGAAGCCACTTTCTCTGCCAGCAGGTCCCACTGCCTTGAAATCTTAATGACATACGGGTCTTCTTCGCTGTCGCCACTGCTTATTTCGGTGAAGTCGAGGCCGCTGAACGACATCGTCACTTCGGTATCGGTGGTGAGGGTGAAGCTGTTCTCCTCTACGGTCTCGCCGTTGACAAAGAAAATGGGATTAAATCCTTCTATCGTTTCACCGGTGTAGCTGAGGGCGACTGCACTGTTGTGGAGGAAATAGTCCTGCTCCTCAAAGGTGAAGACCGGTGTTGCATCGGCAGCAATGTCAGTACCGATGTTCAATATGTTCACCTCTACGGCACCGTTGTTTTCGGTTACATCCACAGAAGTCCATTCGCCGTTAACGCAGGCTCCTATGCCCGAGGTGACAGATTCGCTCTCTCCTCGGTTGATGGTGGCATGATAGTAGAAGTTGTTTGAAATCGTTCCTTCGTTGTCTCCCACAATGGCTCCTATGGTAATGGAAGCGAAAGCGTCGGCAACCATATCCTTCACGAAGCAGTTGCTCACCGTTCCGTTTTCGTCGTTATAGCCGACAACGCCTCCCCGGCTCGTCAAAATCAAGTTTTCAACATCGCTTGCCCTTGTGAGTTTCACCATGCTGTAGCACTTGTCAACGGTGCCATTGTTGTAGCCAGCCACGCCTCCGTGGGCTAAGGACTCGGTGACAACTCCGCCGATGACCACTGTGCTGTCAACATTACATTCGCTGACGGTTCCGCCGCCGTTATAGCCCACGATGGCGCCCACGAAGCGGAAGCCTGCGAAGGTGCTGTTTGAAACATTCAGGTTCTTCACCTCTCCCTGGCTTCCCAGCAGTCCGAAGACGCCCTGATAGTTGCTGTCGTCGTCGGCTGTCGTCAGGTTGAGGTTAATGCCGCTGATGGTTTTGTTGTTACCGTCGAAGATGCCGTTGAAAGGATGGCCGGTGCTTTCTTCAGAACCTTCCTCTTCAGAACCTTCCTCTTCAGGGGTTTCCTCCACCTGTGCGAGGTTATTGCCCACCGGTGTGTAGATGTTCTCCGTGCCTTTATAGTCAAGGTTTTTGATAAGCTGGAAATACTGTCCGGCAAAGTCCTCACCGGCGTTCACACGCTCAGCCAGGAGGTCGAGTTGACGAGTGTTTTTAATGATGTAGGGAGTTTCGGCAGTGCCATCGCCTTCCCATTCGGCTGACAGCTCTACGACAACGGTGCCCAAAAAGGTCTGCTTGTTGTAGCCGAACACGCAAAGCGTAAGTTCAGCCTCGTCTTCCTCGGGAATGCCCGTAAGGCTGACCTCGGCCTGACCGTTTGTCACCGTGGCCTTGCCCAGGATGTTGTGATCGGCATTGGTAATGGTGACCAGAGCGCCGTCGCCGTTCTCAACAGCCACAGTGTATGTGAGGTCTGTTGGGGCGATGGTGCCTTCGTGGGTGACGGTCATCGCCTGCGGTGTCTTGGTACGCAGCATCAGCGTCGGGTCTCCATAGAGAATCCATGCCTGATAGGTGCCCTTTGCCGAGTTGTCCGAGGTGCTGTAATGGTCGAAGATGGAGAACAGGCTGTTGATGGCAGCACCGCCCCATGTGTGCTTGATGTTGTTGCTATAGCTTTCAATGAGGATGTCGGCAAACTCATCCTGCGCCCACATGGGGGGAATCCACGGCTGCGAGATATACGACATCAGGGTGCCCACGGCGCCGGTGGGTTCATGCGTGCTGTTGTGGGTGGCACGCATCCACGCCTCGGCAAAGCAGTCGCTGCTATAGTCGTACTTGCCCACCAGACAGGCCACCGAGAAGATGAATGGCAGTTTGTTGCTGTTGGTCAGCGCGTTGACATTTGAGGTTGTATAGATGGAGGGATAATGCGACTGCCATCCCGTTTCCTGACCGTGGTTGCAGTAGTTGATGATGCCCACTCCGCTGTTGATGTGGTTGCTGATGGTGTTCAAAGACGACGAGGGATAACCGCTCACGTTGTAATAATCCTGATACACCGTGTTGTAGCCGTAGTTCAGCAGGTCGGTGCGAATATTCTCAATGTGCTGATAGTCGTCCTCATTGTTGTGGCCGCCATTGCTCTCGCTGGTACTGATGCCCAGTCCGTTCTGAACCCAGGTGTCATTGGGGGTGAGATCACGCTCATAGGTGATGACCTTTTTCACCTGAGTGGCCACTTGTGCTACGGTGCTGGCCGAGAAACGGCCTACGAACAGGTCGTTGTAGATATCGTCTCCCACCACCTGGCCGTAGAGGTTGTCTCCCTTGCCGCTAAAGTTGTTGGTGCCTGAACCTGCCGTGAAGCTGTTGCCCGGAATCTGGGCCACGTCGCCTACCAAAAGCACATGGGTGAGGTCATTGTTGGCGTTGTATTGGTTATTGATATAATTCTTGATGGCCGTGGCCGTGGTACCTGCCGTGGAGGTGCCCACGAGGGTGGTGTTCACGCCGCGCGTCTTCTTCCAGGTCACGAAGTCCTGCATAGCGTTGAGGAAGTTGTCATAGCAGATGATAAGCAGGTCGCCCTCCTCGTCGACGGTGGTGTAACGGGTCTGCGCTTGCTGGTAGTTGATGAAATGGCGCTGGTACATGTCCTTGAAGTCAGAGGTCACCTTGGTCATGCCTCGGCGCTGCTCCATCACGTTGTCGCCGTTGTCGTCAACTTTGTACATCTCCACCGTGAGGTCGTAATACACGCGGAGCGTCTTCGTCACAGGGTTGTAGGCGAAAGGCTGCACAGCCATGTTCTGTCCGCGATAGTCGCGCATGATGTAAGGCTCGTGAAGTTCCACAGGTTCGGCGGGGAAGAAAGCATCCTGACCGTAGCAGCTGCCGTAGGTATAGGCCACGGTTGACGGATCCACCTGGCGGCTGATGGCACCTTTCGACGGGGCCACCTCCACGCCTTCAAAGTCCTTGTACTTGGCATCCACCACGCGGACGGCCATGCGTGCCTTCGCTCCGATGATGGCGGGAACGCCCGTCATCGGCACGTCGGGTTCGCCGGCCTGAGCCGTGCTCAGCGCCTTCGGTAACGACACAATACTGGCATTGCCTTTGGGCGTGGTCACGCCAGAAAGGTAGAAACCAGGTACTTTCACGTTCACTCGGATGCTGCTCTCTGACGATGAGACCAGCTGGGTCTGGAATGTTCCGGGACTGCTGCTGAGGATGTTGGTCCATTGTGCCTTAGCACTTTGCGACCATCCGGCCGTCGCACCGATGACCAGAGCCAAAAGAATTAGCAAAGGTTTTCTCATGTATTTTTAGTTTGTTTATGAATTCACGACTTCACTATAAGGATTTAATAGTTACAGCGTGCAAAGTTACGAAGTTTTTTCTAAACAGGAAAGAAAAAAGGGATAGAAAGTGAATAAAATCAACAAATGTTCATACTTTTTACCTCCTCGCCAATGGAAACCATGTCAGTCCGCGCCAGTCCGTGGCTTTACCATTTACCCAAGAAAAAGCCCGTGACAGTCCGTGTTTGTCCGTGGCTTTACCATTTACCCAAGAAAAAGCCCGTGCCAGTCAGTGTCAGTCGGTGGCTTTACCATCTACCCAAGGAAAAGCCCGTGTCAGTCAGTGTCAGTCCGTGGTTCTGTCATTCCTTTTTCATTCTTACCGATGAGAAGAAACAACTTGGCAGCCAGCGCCCCGCTGATGTTGTGCCACACGCTGAACACCGCACCGGGAATGGTGGCAAGGGGATAAGCGGCAAAATGGAGAACGGCCAGCGACGAGGCAAGGCCGGAGTTCTGCATGCCCACCTCGATGCTGAGGGCCACGCTCTTCGCCCTGGGCAACCGCAAAATGCGGCCCAGAAGGAAGCCGACGCCAAGCCCCAGCAGGTTGTGCGCCATAACCACCGCGATGACGACAAGCCCCGCCGTCATCAGCCTTTCAGCATTGTGCGAAACGACGATGCCCACTACCATGGCAATGGCCAGGGCCGACAATGCCGGCAGGGCCGGAACAACGCTTTTCGTCTTCTGGGGGAAAAACCGCTGGCACAACAGGCCGACTACAATGGGCGCAATGACCACATAGACAATGCTTTTCAGCATGCCGACCGTGTCAACATCGACCATCGTCCCCGCCAAAAGCAGCACCAAGAGGGGCGTCAGCACAGGGGCAAGCAACGTTGACGTGGCGGTCATGCCCACAGAGAGCGCCAAATCGCCCTTGGCCAGATAGGTGATAACATTCGAGGCGGTACCTCCGGGACAGCATCCCACGAGGATGACGCCGAGCGCCAGCTCCTTGGGAAGCGAGAACACCCACGTCAGCAGCCAGGCCAGCAAGGGCATCACGGTGAACTGAGCCAGGCAGCCCAAAAGGATGTCCTTGGGACGGCTGAGCACAATCTTGAAATCGTGCGGTGAGAGGGTGAGGCCCATGCCGAACATGATAATGCCCAACAGGGGATTGATAACCGATGTTTCGAGCCACAAAAACGATGACGGCACGAACAGGGACAAGGCGGCCACGGCGAGCACCAGCAGTCCCATCCAACGGACTATGAAATCACTGATTGTCTTCATCTTCAACGCTTTCTAAGTAAAAACTGAACGGACGGAAGCCGTCGTTGCAGCTGATCATGGCACTCTGAGGGTTCTTCATCCACCCGTCGTAGAAATTGCCCTCACCGCGGGCCAGCGACTCCACAAAAGGCTTCATGCTGGACCACGCCGAATGGCACAGGCCACGGGGGCACAGGCCATCGACCGACAGCCACTGGCTGCCCTCCCTTACATCGCAGGTATGCTCAATGGGGTTCTCGTATTTCGCCATCAAGTCGGCATAGACGGTCTGGCGAAGGGCGGTGATGCGCACCTTTTTCATAACTGTTTTCAAGTTTCGCGTTCGCTCAACTTCTTGGAGTTACAGGAGTTCAGAAGTTACAGGAGTTCAGACAAAAGTTCTGAAGGCTCCTTTTCGTCAGTTTACAGAGATTGGAAGTGTCGTCTGAACTCCTGAACTCCTGTAACTCCTGAACTACATCAACTTAAGTTGAGGAACTGTTCTTTTGGGGGATCGGCTCCCCGAATGACGGTGCAAAAGTAATCAAAATAATCCATTCCACGGGGTAAAAGGCCGTTTTTCGTCATAAAAAAGGCAAAAAAAACACTTCTTCATGGCCTCCGTGAATGATTATGGCCGAATTTTTGTACTTTTGCCGGCAAATAACGAAAACAGTTTTATTATGGAATACATGTCACAGGAGGGCTACGACAAGCTGGTGGCCGAACTACGGCAACTGGAGAGCGTGGAACTGCCACTGGTGAGGGATGCCATTGCCGAGGCGCGCGACAAGGGCGACCTCAGCGAAAACTTCGAGTATCATGCCGCCAAGCGCGAGCAGGCCAGGCTTTTGAGCAGAATACGTTTCAAACAACGGGTGCTGGAACATGCGCGCGTCATCGACAAATCGAGGCTCGGGGCCGATGCCGTGGGACTGCTCTCGAAAGTTGAAATGACCAACCTCAACAACAACGCCCGCATGACCTACACCATAGTAAGCCCCCACGAGGCCAACATCGCAGAGAAGAAAATCTCGGTGAAGTCGCCCATCGCACAGGCGCTGCTCAACAAGAAAGAGGGCGACGTGGTGGAGGTGCGCGTGCCCGCCGGCATCCAGCGGCTGAGGATTGAGAAAATAACGCTTTAAGCGCAAAAAGCCCTTTCTATTCCCACGAATGAAAAGAAAGGCGAAGCAAAGCTTGGATTGACAGATGAAAAGAAAGGAACTCAACCTACGCGACCTGGGAGGAATAGTCTTTGCCGACGGCAAGGGCACCGTGCCCCGCGGCCGTTTCCTCCGAAGCGGAAAGCTCAGCATTCTCTCTCCGGAAGAATGTGCCGCCCTGTGCCGGAAACACCGCATCGGCTGCGTCATCGACCTGCGCACACCCGTCGAGGCGGCGGAATTTCAAGACCCGCTGCCACAGGGCGTGACGTATATGCTGATGCCGTTGCTGAAAGACGCCGCCGTGGGCATCACACGCGAGACGGGTTCCGACCCCATGACCATCATTCGCCAGCTGCGCCGGCACCCCGAAAAGCTGAAGGCCATGATTCCCGACTTCCGCGACCTCTACACCAGGATTGTGACCGATGATTACAGCCGCCGACAGGTGGACAAAGTGCTGGCGGTGCTAAGGAACAATGCTGCCCAGGGCATCTGCACGCTCTTCCATTGCACGGCGGGAAAAGACCGCACGGGCATCATCGCCATGGCCCTGCTGAAATCCTACGGCGTGGCCGACGAGGACATCATCCGCGACTACCTGCGCACCAACCGCAACGCCTTCTGGCCCACCGTGAAGAAATGCGCCGCCGTGGCCCTGCTGACAAGAAACCGCAGCCTCGTGACAACCGCCTATAAATCCTTTATGGCCGACAGGCAACTGATGGAAACGGCCATCAAGGCATACGACGCCCCCACCCCATAATCTTTCTGAAAACAAATCCAGTATGCAAGAGTCGACGCAATAGGAGCCGACGCTTCCAAGCGTCGGACTAACCAAATAAAATATACCCGGACGCTAATAGGAGCCGACGCCTCCGAGCGTCGGACTAACCAAATAAAATATACCCAGACGCTTGGAAGCGTCTGCTCCTAAGAATGTCGGACTAACAATAAAAATATACTCCGACGCTTGGAAGCGTCTGCTCCTATTTGTGGCAGACTGACTATTAATAAAAAGAACATGCGCGTAGGGACATACTTTATGTATGTCCGCCCGCCTCGGTACAACCGGGTGTTTTCCCGTTCTGCCGACAGTAGGGACGTGATGTATCACGTCCGCAACCGATGACATGCGATGGCTTGGCAAATTGTGTGTGGGCTGGCGGACGTGATACATCACGTCCCTACATTAAGCGTAAGAAAACGGAGCATTGCAAATTCGGCAGAACGGGGCATCTGTATGTTCTCAGGTGTTTTCGGGTGTTTTCGGACATACATAAAGTATGTCCCTACAAGCGGCAGGCCACAATTTGAACACCGTCCTCCCCCCCAAAAAAAGATTTAGTTGTAATTTGTGGACTGAATTAGTTGCAATTAGTGCCAATTAGTTTCAGAAAAAAAACAAGGAATACCATAAAATGCAATTGACTTTTTTGAAACAAATTACAACTAATTACAACAAATTATTCCACAAATTTTAATTGATCTGATATTTTAATTTCTTTCAAAAACAAGCCCATCAAAATATAATTAGTTGAAATTTGTGGATTGAATTAGTTACAATTCGTGCCAATTAGTTTCAGAATAAAAAAACATAAAATGCAATTGACTCTTTTTGAAACAAATTACAACTAATTACAACAAATTATTCCACAAATTTTAATTGGTCTAATTTTCTTTCAAAAACAAGCCTTCAAAAAAGAATTAGTTGTAATTTGTGGATTGAATTAGTTGCAATTAGTGCCAATTCGTTTCAGAAAAAAAACAAGGAAGACCATAAAATGCAATTGACTCTTTTTGAAACAAATTACAACTAATTACAACAAATTATACCACAAATTTTAATTGGTCTAATTTTCTTTCAAAAACAAGCCCCTCAAAAAAGAATTAGTTGTAATTTGTGGATTGAATTAGTTGCAATTCGTGCCAATTAGTTTCAAATATAATTTGTTGTAATTCGTGGATTGAATTAGTTACAATTCGTGCCAATTCGTTTCAGAACAAAGTGGTTGGGAATAAGGTCTTGAAACATAACGTTTTGACGTGTGGAATTTCCAGTCCTTCTGCAAGTCGTCCGTAAATAGGACTGCAGTCGGATGCGGCTTGGACTGCAGTCGGATGCGGTCTGGACTGGAGTCGGATGCGGTTTGGACTGAGCCGGACTGGAAGATTACCATCAACGAAAGCATTTACAGGAAACGATTTTTGCTAATTGTGTTTTAATTGTTTTGAAACTAATGTGAATAATATGAATAATTAGTTGTAATTCGTTTCAAAAAAAAGCCCACCCCGGCCCATCCCATAAGGAGGGGAGCCTATTGGCCGTACGTCTTCCCCCCAAGGGGGGACATGAGGGGGGCCTTCACTCTTCACTTTTCACTTTCTTTTTCGGCTTTCCTCTAAAGAAAACTTAATTTCTTGGGCCTGCCGGCCTGTAATTCGGAAATTATTTCTACATTTGCAGTGAAAAGCGCGGCGGAGGCGCCGGCAAGTACTTTACCAAACAATCATCGTTATGACAATCAGACAATCACTCCTGTTGGCGGCCACGGCACTGGGCCTGGCCGTCTCGGCACAGACCATTACGGGGCGTTATGAAATTCCCAAGGTGCCGGACTGGGCGCGGAACGCGGTGTTCTACCAGATTTACCCTCAGACGTTCTGCGACAGCGACGGCGACGGCATCGGCGACCTGCCGGGCATTATCAGCAAGCTCGACTATGTGAAGAGCCTCGGCGTGGACGCCATCTGGCTGAATCCCTTCTTCGACTCGCCCTTCATGGACGCGGGCTACGACGTGCGCGACTATTACAAGATTGCTCCGCGCTACGGCACCAACGACGATGCGCGGCGGCTCTTTGCCGAGGCCCACAAGCGGGGCCTGCACGTCATCTTCGACTACGTCATCAGCTACACGGCCATCGACCACCCGTGGTTCATTGAGTCGCAGAAGCAGGAGAAGAACAAATACTCCAACTACTACATCTGGACGGAGACCAACTGGGTGGACCCGCCGCGCGAGTTCGCCGGGCAGTTCATCAAGGGCTACGGACAGCGCAACGGGCAGTTCATGCGCAACTTCTACTGGTGCCAGCCGGCGCTGAACTTCGGCTTCGCCAACCCCGACCCGGCACAGAAATGGCAGCTGCCCACCAACCACCCCGACGTGATGGCCATGCGCGAAGACCTGAAGCAGGTGCTGCGCTTCTGGATGGACATGGGTGCCGACGGCTTCCGCGCCGACATGGCGGGGGCATTGGTGAAGACACGGCGCATGAGGGGCAACGAGCAGTTCTACAACACCAACGAGAACGAGACGAAACTGTTCTGGCGCGAGATACGCCAACTGCTGGAGAAAGAATACCCGAAGGGATTCATGGTGGCCGAGTGGTCGTACCCTGCCGACGCACTCGACAACTGCTTCCACGTAGACTTCTTCCACTGGTTCCGAGGCTACAACGACCTGTTCCAAAAAGAGAGCTGGCGTATACTGAACGGCGTGAGCGAGGGGCACAGCTACTTTGATGCCGAGGGCCAGGGCGACATCAAAGACTTCCTCGCCAGCTACATGGACCAATATCGCAAGACCGTGGGCAAGGGCTACATCAGTCTGCCACTGGGCAACCACGACAATGCCCGCTTAGCCAATAGGCGCACCGACAAAGAGCTGGAAATCATCTATGCCTTCGGCTTCACCATGCCGGGCGTTCCCTTCCTCTATTATGGCAACGAGATAGGCATGCGCCAGCTGCCCAACGACTGGCCGCAGGTGGAGGGTGCCTATCAGCCGCGCAACGGGGCCCGCACGCCGATGCAGTGGACCAGTGGCAAGAACCTGGGATTCTCAACGGGCGATGCCGCGAAGCTCTACCTGCCCGTTGACCCCGCACCCGACGCTCCCAACGTGGAGGCGCAGGAGAACAACCAGCAGTCACTGCTCAACAGGACGCGACGCCTCATCGCCCTGCACCACTCGGAACCTGCACTCGCCAACTACGCCGAGTTCGTGCCCCTCTATCCCAGTCAGGACTCGCCATCGTCCTACCCCTTCGTCTATGCCCGTGCTGCCGGCAAAAACGTGGTTTTGGTATTGCTCAACCCCAAGGCCGATGCTTCCATCGCCACGTTCAACATCAACGTGAAGTACAGTCGCACGAACCTCCTCGCTGGCTACAAGTTCCCCATCAACTACGACAAAAGCAGCGGCAAGATGACGGTACACATGCCTCCCACCTCCTACGCCATCGTAAAACTGGTGAGGTAATGAAGACAACATCATAACACACAACAGGTTTCACTAACACTAAAAACAACATGAGAAAGATTCTTTCGCTGGCACTCGCTGCCACGACGCTGCTGGCCTTGACTGCCTGCACGAGTAAGAAAACGACTGATGTCGGAGTGAACAACTTCAAGATTGAACGTGGCACCAACGTGAGCCACTGGCTCTCGCAGAGCGAGGAGCGTGGCGAGGCCCGCCAGCTGCACATCCAGGAGGACGACTTTGCCCGTCTCGACTCGCTGGGCTTCGACTTCGTGCGTCTGCCCATCGACGAGGTGCAATTCTGGGACGAGGACGGCAACAAGCTGCCCGAGGCTTGGCAACTGATGACCAACGCC
>JAEEGL016746866.1_pt1 | contig 20380 bp, 12 predicted proteins | sample 9134231 | NCBI WGS metagenome assembly JAEEGL01 (sample SAMN16246548, study PRJNA631951) | gut metagenome | biome: gut microbiome; feature: rumen; material: fiber-attached | host: Bos | place: Iran: Karaj | collected 2018-10 | reverse complement strand
TCTCTGCTCTCGCTTTGCGTAACGTTCGGAATCTTGCCGACGAAACCATTTCGCCGTAGCCCGCTACGCCTTCAATGGTTTCGCCGACAATCTTCTCGAAACAAATACCACTCTGGCATAAAACCTAACGACCGATTTGGGTTAATTGTTTAGAAAAAGGCGATATGCCCCTCTATGCCCACAAGACCGGCAGGAGTGGTTGGTACGTTGCGCTTGAAAATGTAGTGTTGGATGACTTTGTCGTCGGTGAGGGTGTGGACGTAGTTGTTGAGGGTGGTGGTGATGCGTATCTCGATGGTGTTGTCGCCTGGATGTAGGAGGCCGCCGATGTTGTCGTAGATGCGTTTGCCGTACCAACGGGTGATGTTATTGTAACGTTGCTCCCATTCGGTCGCGACGTCGCCGTTATTATAACGTTGCTCCCATTCGGTCGCGACGTCGCCGTTATTGTAGCGTTGCTCCCATTCGGTCGCGACGTCGCCGCAGGGGCTTCCGTTGACGGACAGCTCGCAGATGTCGTAGACAAGTCCGAGGTCGATGGATTCAAGGCTTTCGGGTGTGTAGGTAACGTCTTGCAGGGTGTCGACGGTGATGCTGTCGAGGTGGAAATGTGCGGTGTAGATGACGGTGCCGGAGAAGTCTTTGAACTGGGTCTGGCGGAGGTCGCAAAGCTCTTGCATGATGGTGTCGCGTGTCCAGCCCTCTAAGGCGTGGTGAAGCGATACGTGCCATCGCATCGGGATGTGGATGTAGTGCAGCCCTTCGGTGTAGGAGGGTGTCCATTTGGTAGCGGCGGCGATGGCTGCAGGGTTGCTTTTCTCAAAGAGGATGAAAAGGGTTTCGGCAGGGGGGAGGTAGAGCCAAAAGTCACCGTTGTCGAGTTGGAGTAGCTGCCTTTTATCAGTGGCGGGATTGTAGACCCAGGCGGTGCGGCCATGATAGATTTCTTTGGGGAAGGAGATGCTGGAACTGACGGCACCGTATAGTTGTGCGTTGACGAAGAGGAAAATGTCGTCGCCTTGGTCATTGCGATAATGGTTCTGCAGCAGGTAGCGTTTGGGCTCCGTTATGGTTACGGAGTGGGGGAGGTTGTACATCTGTTGTGCTGTATGGTACCAGCCGATATAGTTGCGGTCGGGGAGATTGGGAGCCTCGATAACGGGGAGTTGAGAGTTGAGGACTGAGAGAGAGGGGTCGAAGGTGGTAGGGGGCGTTATGAGCAGGGCTTTGTATGCTTTTTTGCCAATGATAAGCTTGCCGTCATGGACGGTGGCGGTGTCGAGTTGGCGTGGGGTTATGAAGTCGCAGTTGCCACCATTCTTGTGCACCGCTTCCCACAGCAGGTGGGGTATGTCGTAGGGGCTACCCTTGGGATAGTTGGGGAAGGGCTCGGTCTGCACGCCATATTGCGCCCACAGACTGTCGATGGGCAGCAGGATAGCGATGTCGGTCTGCATGTCGGCGTTTTGAAGTATGGCACTCATGCGGCTGCGGTACTCGTTGAGGAGGTGGAAGTAGGGCCACCAAGTGTTTTGTTCATTGAGGTAGCTGCCGTATTGCACCCAGCCGGGGAAGCCTGCCTGCGGAGGTGAGTAGTTGAAGCCGTGCCAGACGGAGTGGGTGATGCCGCTGAAGGCACTCATGTCGCTGCCCAGTTTGAGCAGTTCGAGGGTGGTCTCGAACAGGCGGTAGGTGTTGGTCATTTCCTCGGCACTCACGAGTCGGTGGCCGTTTTGGTGGGCAGCAGAGGATACCAATTTGTTAATCATGGTGTAGGCGCGGCCACGGCGGTAGTCGCTGTCGGGCATCTCCTCGCCGATGCGGTGGCGCAGGTAGTTGGTAGTCCAGCTTTCGCCCTCGGGGATGTCGTAGGCGGAGGAACTTTGAAGGGGGAAGAAACCACGACCATAGGCCTGGCCTCGCGACTTCACCCCTTGCTCTCTGCACCAGTCGGCGAAGACGGTGGTGAACCGCTCGTAGAGAAGCTGGGCTTTGGTACACTCGAAGTGTAGCCGGGCCATTTGAATCTTCTTTTCCATCTCGGGCGATTTGTATGCACCGTAGTCGTAGCTGGTCACTTCGCCCAGCCGTCCTGTGGGGAAGAGGACAAACGGCAGCCAAGGCATAATGTCGTAGCCGTTGCGGCGGCGAAACTCCTCGGCAAAGTCGTCGGTCCAGTTGCTTCCTTCCAGCTCCATGCTGTCGACAAAATAGGCACGCAGCCAGTTCTTCATGGGGCCGAAACGGTGTTCAAGGGTTGAGGACATGTGGTTGAGATAGCTTAGTACCGCTTCACGGTTCATGTGGTCGAGAATGGGTCCAGAGGCACCGGGGGCACCGTTGATGACACTGGCAAAGGAGGTGCAGCGTACCAGAGCGTAGAGCCAGCCTTTGGAAGTGTTGATGTGTTGATACGATGATAAGGTTATCTGTTGTGAGTCATTCGACTTGTCAACATGAACGGCGTAGCGTTGTTCAATGTCTTTCACTGTGTCGGGGACGATGAATAGGTCTACCAGTTCAAATTGGCGGTCGGCATTGGGTTCGGTCACCTTGGGGTCGACGGCATCGAATATCTGCTGTTTGGTGATGGTGAATTCCCCTTCCGTCAAGTCTACAGGTGTAGAGTATACAAGCATCACTTGGGCGCGATGCTCCATGGGCAGTGTTTCGGAGCCGAAGGGCCAGCCGGAGCCTACCAGCAGGTCGCATTGCATACCCAGACGTTTGGCTTCGCGGAGGGTGACATCAAGGGCGTCGAGCCATTCATTGCTGAGCCATGTGAGTGAGGGGATGCCGAGACTGTCGCACCGTTTGGAAGGGAATTCAATAGGGTTGATTTCCACTCCCCCTATGCCTGCATCACGCAAAAGACGCAGTTCGCGTTTCAGTTCAATGGTGTCCACTTTGTCACCGTTCCACCACCAGCGGACAAAAGGTTTGGTTTGTGCCATAGAAGAAAGGCACATCAGAAGCACGAAAGGGAAAAGGAGGCGTTTTGTAGGCATGGGGTTAACGTTTTGAGGCGATGCGTTTGTCGTAGCGGTACACTTGGAATAGATACCATCCCAATTGTGCTGCCTGCACCACTGCACTCACCACGGCAAAGAGCAACACGGCAAGTTGGAAATTGTCTTGTCGGATTCCAATATAAAGAGCGGTAGCACGCAATAACAGTTGCACCACCTGCATTCCGAAATCAACATGCTGAGTCCCCATCACATTGCTGACAAAGGCCAGTGAGTTGGTTACCACAAGAATGCCCATCCATGGCATGAGACAGCGCACATAGTAGCCCACACCGATCCATTGCTGACCGAAGAGAAAGACAAAAAGAGGTTCGGCAAAAAGAAACAATAAGGTGCCGCCAATCAGTGTGCCTGCGGTCAGGAAAAGAACAAAACGGTGTACGTCGCGTGCAATGGGACTGCTCTCCTGCACTTTGGCCGAGGTGCTTTGATAGAATACCTTCTCAAATGTGTTGGCAAGTACGTTGACTGGCCTTTGGGTAAAGGTGAGGGCGAGAGAGAAGAGTCCCAGCAGGGGTTTATCGAAATAAACACTCAGCCACATGAGGGGCAGGTTGGCGGAGAAACTGCTCACCAGTTCCTTGGGCATCACATATAGAGCGAAATTTTTATGCTTCAAGGCTGCCTGACGCAAAGCCTGACGGGTGATAGAGGCATGGGGGTCGTAGTAATGACGCCGCTTGGTGGTGATGTGGCGGAGATAGGCATGTCCTGCCACTTTGCCCAACACCGAGCCTACGGGCAGACCTACGGTATGTAGGAATTGCCAAACGGGAGCCAATAGACCAAAAAGGATGCGTGTCACAATTCCGCTACTAACCGACACCACTTCGCCTGCCGCCATTTGTTTGTATTCCTTGTTGCGGTTGCAAAGAAAGACATACACCCTGTTGGTTCCGGTGAAATAAACTAGCACGGGGATGAGGAAAAGCAGAATTGCCGGCAGTTTCGATACGGTGACTCCGCACAGTGTCATGATTGTCACCACTCCAAGCAGCAGCAACGACACACCCCTGTTTAGCCGAAAGGCGAGACGTGCCAGGGTCGAGGCTTCTTTGTCGTCGGAAGCAACTACTACGGCCATTTCGTATTTACATGTCGAAAGGATAATCAGTACTTCGGTGTAGCTGAAAAACACATTGCACAGGCCGAAGTCGTCGGGAGTGAAGAGTCTCAGCAAAATCAGGTAGGCGGCAAAAGCCAACCCTTGGGCAAGGGCATTGCCCGAAAGCAGGATACCTGAGTTTTTAATAAACCGAGAGGACATATAGGGTCAACTTCTAATTATTCAAATAGTTATTTGCTTGTGCGATGATTCATGTAAAGTTTTTCCCCCGGTGGTTTGCCGTCGAGGTTCACGATTCCGAGTAATATTTCCTGCCTGCCCATTCCACAGCCAATAAAAGCACCAGCAATACCAAAATCAGTGGCAGCGATACCAGCGGGGTGTGTTCTGGGTGGGTGTAGATGACATTTTTCAAGTCCCCCCTTTGTTTTAATATCTCGCCAAGTTTTCCCGTCTCCCCTTTGTCCAGCATTTCTCCCCCAGTGCTTTGGGCTATGGTGTTTAACAACGTGTGGTCTGCCACCAACGAGAGCTGTTCCATGTCAAAATCCTCAACCACAAAAGCGCCCATTGCAGAGTATTGTTTGCCAGCAAAGGAGGTGACCGCACGGTAGCGATATTCACCAGGAGGGAGTGAGCCGAGGTCGAGTGAGTAGCCTTGTCCCGAGGGGTGGAAATCGTATTTTGTCGTTTGTGCCAGATTGCCATTTGAGGTTGCGGAAAGCTCGCAAACCATATCGGGTTTGTTGGTCAGTTCCCAGTTGTCGTCGTAAAACTCTGCGTGGAGTGTCACCCTTTCGTCTTCCCTGTAAATACGTTCAGCATCCACATTCAGCCTGTCGCGGCGGCCTTGTGCCCCGGTGTATACTACCATCTTCTCCACCAGTTGGTCGAAATCGTCGTGGCTACCTGTCATTAGATAGCTGTGTAGCCGCCATCTCCACAATCCTTCTCCCACCACAAAAGCGCAACGTGTCTCCCCTTGGCGGCCAAAGGCTATCAGCGGACGGTCGGTAGGGCTGCCGTTCAGTTTGGCATAGAAAAGGCTTTGCACACCTGCCGCTGTGCGGTAGTTGCCAAAGGGAGCGCTAAGGGGAGGAAGGCTTTCCATGCGTCCTGCAGTGGCATCGTCGAGGGCAAAGAGGCTGAAAGCATCGTTCTTCGAAGCCGTCACCTCGTCGGTGTGGCGGCTTTTTGCTGTTATCTCCATGCCGCAATGCAGAGCGTTGAAACGTGAAAGGTCGGTAACGTTACCCAAAATGTATATCCTTGGCACCTGAGGAGGTAAAGCCTGCATTGCTTTCTGTGTTTCGGCATCGCAAGGCAGATTATGCAAAATCAACACATCGCAGGCATCGGTCACTTTTTTCGAGCTATTTAAGTCTGCCATTGTGCGGAATACTTCCACCTCGTAGTTCGGGTTGCTTTCTATCCCCTGTTTCAAGGCACTGATGTCGGGATGTGGGGCTGCAGCCACTATGGCAACTTTACGCCGACCGTCGAGTACCTCCACAGCCACCGTGCGGCTATTGTTGGACACTGTGGCCTCATCGCTACAAGGCGACACACTTACGGTATAACTCTGCAATCCCGGTTTCTCAGCATCGAGCAGAAGCGTTTCAGTCCAGATAAAAGCATTGTCTGAATAATGTATGGGTTTGTTCAGCAGTTCTTTGCCGCCATGGGTTACCTTCAAAACCGAGTGTTCCCCTTTCATCTTTCTGGCACGTATCGTCACCTCCATGGGGAAACGGCTGCCTGCGTATGCCACACGTCCTGCCCTAACCTCGGCAATCCAGGCATCGCGGTGTTCAGAGGTGTCGCCCAGCCCTATGGTATAGACAGGCACAGCCAAAGCTGTGGCCGCCTCCACGGGGTCTTGACCCTGATTGTAGATTCCGTCTGATAGCAGTACCACTGCCCCCAGATTTCTGCCAGCAAACCGGTCGCCTATATCCGAAAGGGCAGCAGCTATATCCGTGCTTCCACCGCCAAAAGAATCATACACCACCTCATACTCCTTCTCCAGGTAACGCAAACCCTCCAGGCTATTCTTTTCTGTCGGTGCAATCGAGCCGCTTACATCCTGTGTCACCACTATCACCGGTTTTTCATGTCTGTTCACATTCCTTCTCACCACAGGCCCCAGCAGCAACAACGCCAGCAGCGTCACCGTAACAAAACGCAATGCTGCCAAACCTCGCTTTGCCCAAGGCGGCAAAGTCTCGTTGCCAGATGCTTTTCCCTTTCCCCTTCGGTATAGGGTATAGCTATACAATGCCCCTGCCGCCAAGCAGAACAATATAAAGTACCATGGATAGTCAAATAACAATCTCATAATTGAAAACAAATTAGTAACGGCGACAAAACACCATACAAAATGCAAAGATACGAAAATAAAACTGAAAATTAAAAAAAAATGTGTATTTTTGCATCTTCAAACAATACAAACACATTCATAGTTTCGATTAATAGAAAAAGTATTATTTATAGTTTTCAGTTTTAAATCATTAGTTTAAATATGCCTATTCACATTCCACAATCCAAAAATGTACATTGTTGCTCCCTTTGGTCGCGACACTGTATGTTATTCCTGTCCCTGTTGCTCATTCTCATATCCTCGTGCAGCAGGGAGAAAACCCCCGAAACCATGAGCTACATCAATGAAACCGTTGTCCAGGAAGCCCTCGACACCCTTCAAGCCTGTTATGGCGAAACCTGCATGGCCATTCCCCGCCGCAGTGTCCCGCAGGTTGCCGCCCTTTGGACGGCCCAAGACGGCACTCCTCAAGATTTTGTTGCCTTCTGTAAGCAATTTTATATTGCCGACAGTGTTGAACATAGCCGTATGGCCGATGCCCTTCAGGCCAATCTCGAAAGCCTTTGGGGCTGTTTCAACAAAATCAGTGTCGACCTCAAACTTCCTCTCCATGTCGTAGGTCCCGACCCCACACCTCTCGATGAAATGTTTGGAGGTTTTGACCCCTCTGCTCATTTCGACGACGACATGTTCCAACAGAAAATAGCTTTTGCTGTCGTTCTCAACTTCCCCTTCTACACCCTCCGCGAAAAGGACAGCCTCGGTGCCCAGTGGAGCCGTCAGCAGTGGGCTTTTGCACGGCTGGGCGACCTCTTCACCTCGCGTGTGCCTGCCGAAAGCAATCAACTCCTCGCCAACCAGCTGGCCGCTGCCGACAACTACATCTCCAACTACAACATTATGATGGGACAGCTCCTCGACAATAACGGCAACCGCCTTTTCCCCGACATGGCTCTCATCACCCACTGGGGCTTGCGCGACGAACTCAAGACCCACTACAACCAAGGCGACAGTGGTCTCGCCAAGCAGCGTATGATTTACCAGGTGATGCGCCGTATCATTGATCAAAGCATCCCCCAATGCGTCATCAACAATAGTCAGTATCGGTGGAATCCATACGACAACACCCTTGTCGACAGCCAAGGCAAAAAAATCAGCAACCCAACGTCCGAACCCGACACCCGCTACCAATACTTCCTCGACAACTTCCATGCCATGCAGCAGATTGACCGCTACAATCCCATGTACCCCACCGCCATCGCACGTGCCTTCGACCAAGACATGGAGGTGAGCTACGACGAGATAGAACAACTTTTCACCTCTTTCCTCAGTGCCCCCGAAGTGTCACAGGTGGCCAAGTATATCGAAAAGAACTTAGGCCGCAAGCTGGAACCCTTCGACATCTGGTATGACGGCTTCAAGAGTCGCAGCACTATCAACGAGGATGAACTTTCGGCAAAAACACGCAGCCTTTACCCCAACAAAGAGGCCTTTGCCTCCAAGGGTATGCCCTCCATATTGAAGCAACTCGGGTTCTCCCCCGACAAAAACCGTTTCATCTGCTCCCACATCACCGTCGACCCCTCGCGCGGTGCCGGCCACGCGTGGGAAAGCAACATGCGCTCCGACAACGCACGCCTCCGCACCCGTATTGGTGCTGACGGCATGGACTACAAGGGCTACAACATCGCCGTACACGAATTCGGCCACAATGTCGAGCAAACCATCACCCTCCACGATGTCGACAACTACATCATGAAAGGTGTCCCCAACACTGCCTTCACCGAAGCACTCGCCTTTGTCTTCCAGACTCGCGACCTCGACTTCCTCGGCTACAAGAACAGTGGCAAGTCCAGAGAAGCCCTCGAAACCCTCGACATCTTCTGGGGATGCTACGAAATCATGGGTGTTGCGCTCGTCGACATGTACTCTTGGCGTTGGCTCTATAATCATCCAGATGCCACCGTCCAGCAGCTCAAGGAGCAGGTTATTACCATTGCTAAGGATTTGTGGAACCAATACTATGCACCCTTCCTTGGCGAAGAAAACTCCACCATCCTGGCCATCTATAGCCACATGATTGACTCTCCTCTCTACCTGCCCAACTATCCCTATGGACATATCATCCAGTTCCAACTTGAGCAGCAGCTGAAAGGCAAAAACATCGCCGACGAAATCCAGCGGATCTATCCTGTCGGTCGACTCACCCCGCAACACTGGATGCGCCACGCCGTGGGCAGCGAAGTCTCCACCAAACCCCTTCTTGATGCCGCTGCACAAGCCCTTAAAGAATTAGAATAAACAGAATAATCGGGGTAATCTGATTACTCCGATTATTCCAATTTCTTCGAATAAACATTAAAATATATAAACCCTATGAAAAAAGTTTTTACCCTACTGACAACAATTGTCTTACTTATGCCCGTGGCCATGGCTGACGAAGGCATGTGGATTCCCATGCTCCTTGGCCGCAACCAGGCCGCCATGCAAAAAGCCGGTATGCACATCACCGCACAAGACATCTACGACATCAACAACGCCTGTCTCAAAGATGCCATCATCCTTTTCAACCAAGGCTGCACAGGCGAATTTGTCTCCGACCAAGGTCTCTTCCTCACCAACCACCACTGCGGCTACTACTACATCACTTCCAACAGCACTGTCGAACACGACTACCTCACCCATGGTTTCTGGGCAATGAACCGCAACCAGGAAATACCGTGCAAAGGCCTTACTGCCACCCGTCTTGTCCGTATGGAGGATGTAACCGCACGTGTCCTCAACGGCATCGACGACAAAACCCCCGAAGTGGAACGTGAACGCATCGTTAAGCAAAACATCACCATCATCACCACCGAAGCCGTTGCCGGTACCCACTACAAAGCCATCATCAAACCCTTCTACTACGGCAACCAATATTTCATGTATGTCAACGAAGTCTTCACCGATGTCCGCCTTGTGGGTGCTCCCCCCAGCAACATCGGCAAATTCGGTGGCGACACCGACAACTGGATGTGGCCCCGCCACACTGGCGATTTCTCCATGTTCCGTGTCTACGTAGGCAAGGACGGAAAGCCCGCCACCTACAGCAAAACCAATGTGCCGTACAAACCCCTCAAACATCTCGACATCTCTCTTAAGGGTGTCGACGAGGGCGATTTCACCTTTGTCTTCGGCTATCCCGGCACCACCCAGCGCTATGTCACCCACGACCAGATGGAACTCCAGGCTCTTGAGGAAAACCCCATCCGCATTGCCCTCCGCGATATCCGTCTTCGTCACTACAAAAACGCAATGGAGCAGAGCCCCGCACAACGTCTCAAATATGCCTCCAAGGTTGCCAGCATCGCCAACGGCTGGAAAAAATGGCAGGGCGAAACCCTCGGCATTCAGCGCCTCAAAGGCGTTCAGCAGAAAAAAGCACAAGAATCCGTCTTCCAAGCTTGGGCTGACAAACGTCCTGAATACAAAAACGTCCTTCGCGACATGGGGCGTGCCTATGAGCAAATCCGTCCCATCGAACTGCAGTGGGTCTACTTCAACGAAGCCGTCATGGCCTCCGACCTTATGAACCGTGCCTACAAACTCTGGAGCATGGCCACCCAAACCACCAACCAAGACAGTCTTGCCCGTGTGGAATGTGACAAACTCCTTGCCGCCAACGAGACCTACTTCTCCGATTTCGAACTCCACTCGCCCGTCGACCGCGCCATCTTCGTCGAGACCTTCCTCTACATGTGGCGCGAAGGCTATGCCCCCTACCTCGACAAGAAAGGCAAGGACGAAGCCGGAGTGCAGAAGATGCTCGAAAACATCTACGACAAGTCGATGCTCAACAATCGTGCCAAATACGACAAATTCCTCAAGAAATACAAGGCCAAAGACTGGATGAAAGTCCTCAACGGTGTCGACCCCGCTGTCGACCTCTTCAACATTGCCTACACCTATGCCTACACCTCCGACAAAGAAACTACCTACGATGTCAACAAACGCGAAATAGCACGCCTCATGCGCACCTATGTCCGCGGCATGATGCAGCAGTACCCCGACTCCAACTTCTTCCCCGATGCCAACCTCACCCTCCGTGTGGCCTACGGCCATGTGCAGGGCTTCAGCCCCAAAGACGCCGTATACTACACCCCCTACAGCACCCTCGAAGGCATTATGGAGAAAGAGAACCCCGACATTTACGACTACGTGGTGGAGCCTAAACTCAAAGAACTCTACAACAACCACGACTACGGCCGCTATGCCAATGCAGCAGGCGAAATGCCTGTGGCCTTCATCGCCACCAACCACACCACCGGCGGCAACAGCGGCAGTCCTGTGCTCAATGCCGACGGTCAGCTCATAGGCATCAACTTCGACCGCTGCTGGGAAGGCACCATGTCCGACCTCCTCTTCGACCCCGCCTATTGCCGCAACATCAGCCTTGACATCCGCTACTGCCTTTTCATCATCGACAAATTTGCCGGAGCCTCGCACCTCATCGACGAAATGACCATAGTGCAATAGCCACCCGTCAATAACATCTATCTTTTATATTCTAACTTAACACAACGACCATGCAACGAAACTACACCCTCGACATCATGCGCATTGTCGCAATCGTCTGTGTTGTCATCTGCCACTCCTCCGGCTCGCTCATCTTCCACCATCAAGTCGACCCTGGCTCTTCATGGTTCCTCCAGTGCGTGGCTCTCAACGGTATCACCCGTTGGGATGTCCCCTTCTTCGTTATGCTCACAGGTTTCTTTATGCTCGACCCCAATAAACTTGTGCCTGTCAAAACACTCTACTCCAAAAATCTCCTGCGCATCTTCGCCGCACTTGTTTTCTGGTCCCTCTTCTATGGTCTCACCCTTCACCGTCCCCTTTACCCCCTCGGTTCACAGGAAGGGCATCTTTGGTACCTTGGCATGATTATTGGAGTTTATATCGCCATTCCTGTCCTTCGGCTTATAGCCCAAAACCAGACTGTTCTCAAATACTTCTCTCTCGCATGGGTGGTTGTTATGTGCTACCAATTCATTGGCTGCTTCGTAACCCTTCCTGTCGACCTCAACAAAATGATTTTCGTCGACTTTGCCGGCTACGTGGTCTTCGCCTACTACATCCGCACTCTTTTCCACAACCGGCCTGAAACCTCTCGTCTCAGGAAAACCAGCCATGTCATCTACGTTTTAGGACTGATAGGTTTCATCTTCACAATTGCCATGGGACTGCTGACCCAAGACGAAGAAACCTACTTTTACAAATTCACCTCCCCCAACGTCCTTATCACCGCCACGGCACTTCTGGTATTCAGCATCCGTCATCCTCTTCACCCCACAGGCAAACTGGCCGCTTTCATCGAGAACTGCTCCAAATGCACTTTTGGCATATACTTGATTCACGTCTGGGTTCTCGCCCATATCCTCAACCGCATACACCGCTTCATCCCGCAACCCATCCTGATGACCATCGTATGTGTCATTGCAGCCTTCCTTATCAGCTATGCCATCACTTTCATCCTCAAGAAAATACCCTTTGTGCAAAAATACTTAGTGTAGCCTCTCCGCCTCAGCGAAGAAAAACAAGCACCTTCGCTCGTTCTTCGCTACTTCTCCCATATTTCTCCCATATTTCTCCCATACGGGATGGGAGAAATATGGGAGAACTGGTGGGTAAACAACGGTGAAGGAGCGAAGCTACGATGCCACCGGGTTTCCGTTAATGGGTATTATATTATGGTTCGTTAATAACTAAGAATCAAATAGTAATGTATTTTGAGCGTTTTTCTTTATATTATAAAGTGTTGGTAATATGTTAGTTGCATTATTTGTTTACATATATTCCGACAATCAATGCCGAAAAATGATACAATTTTGGTAAATAAAAGTGTGTTTTTTTGTCTGTTCATAAAAAATTAGTCATTGATAATCAATTAGAAGAAAAAAAAATTTTGTCAGTTCAAAAAAAGATTGTACCTTTGCACCCGATTTCGAGAGAAACAATGGGGTATTAGCTCAGGTGGCTAGAGCGTTTGACTGGCAGTCAAAAGGTCATCGGTTCGACTCCGATATACTCCACCAAAGAGGTTCGTCAGAACCTCTTTTTTATTCCAACATACACGTAAATTCAGTGTTTACAGAGAACCGTTCAAGAACTTACAAATTCGTCAGGCACTGCCTGACAAATCACGAATTCAACAGATACCGTCTGCTGAATCTGTTTCGCCAATTCCTTCGTGGCTTCCAAATATTATCTTTTGTCTTGCAAAGATAGTAATATTTCCATATTGTAAACACAGGGTTATGAAGATGAACCTTATTGTCCAATAGTTCTCGACATAATAGATTTGTTTTAAATGGTTTATTTATTCCATTAGTTACGTTTTGACATTGTTTTGACATTGTTTTGACGATTTTGGACGCTGTATGCTACGAAAAAATATATTATATTCAAGAAAATTTGTATTTTTGCATTTTCTTTTGAATGGAACAAGATGAACTATTTGCAATTTAGGGAACAATGGTTAGGCTTGGGATGTTTTAGCATCTATCAGCTAAGAGCATGGAAGAGCGACCTTGATAGTAGCAGTCTTTCACGTTGGGTGAAAAAAGGCTATCTTGTCAAGTTAAGGCAGGATTGGTATGCATTTAATGAGTTGCAAAATGAACCGGACATGGCTCGTTTCATAGCCGTGAAAATATATACACCTTCCTATATCAGCCTACACACAGCCTTGTCTATCTATGGAATCATCCCCGATGCCGTGACACAAATCACCTGCGTAACTACTAACCGTACTGCCGCCTACAACAATTCATTCGGTCAATTCCACTACCAGACAATCAAGCCTGAATTGTTCTTTGGCTACAAGCAGGAACCCGTCAGAAGGGGTGGCAGTTATCTTGTCGCTGAACCAGAGAAAGCCATCGTAGATTTGCTTTACCTGTATCCACAATATAACACTGCCGACGCGATGCTCGATTTGAGGTTTGACACATGGTGGATGCAGGAGGAACTTAACAAAGAAAAAATAATGGACTATGCAAAGCAGACAGCCAAGAAGACCTTGATAAACCGAGTTGAATTGCTACTAAAAACCTACGACAATGATTGACATCAAACAGCTACTACCGTATTACCCCAAGACAATTGCTGAGAACGCCTCTTTCCACAAGCATATCCTGAAAGAGTATGTCGAGATGCTTGCCCTTGAGCATCTGTCGCAAACTCATTATGCACCCAAGTTGGTATTCATTGGCGGCACATGTTTGAGGCTGGTTCACGGCATTGACCGCTTCTCTGAAGACCTGGATTTTGATTGCAAGAACCTGTCGTATGACGAGTTCATGCAGATGACAGATGATTTGATTGACTATCTGCGTAGCAATGGATTGACAGCAGAGGTGCGAAACAAAGAGAACTCCAGACTCACCGCTTTTCGCCGGAATATCTACTTTCCCAACTTGCTGTTCGAAATGAACCTAACAGGGCATCGAGAGGAGCGTTTTCTGATGAAGATTGAAGCCCAAGACCAGGGGGTATCCTACGTGCCAGAAACAACCATAGTCAACCGTAACGGCTTCTTGTTCCCCGTCAGTGTCCCCTCCAAAAGTGTGATGCTTTCGATGAAACTCTCTGCCCTGTTGTCACGTGCCAAGGGGCGAGACTTCTACGACACCATTTTCTTGTGGCAACAGACAGAACCCGACTATGATTTCTTGATGAAGAGGTGCGGCATCAGCACGCCAAATGAATTGAAGACTGCCCTCGATAAGAAGGTGGCAGAAACCAATCTCCACGACAAGCAAAAAGACTTCCTGCACCTGATATTTGCAGGTAATGCGGGGAATAGAATACTACTTTTCAAAGATTTTTATGAGAGTATGTTGAAAGTGTAAATAGCTGACTTATAGCAGTTGCCTCCAAAGGCATTGTACAAGATTTGGAAATAAATGTATGCAATTCGAATATTTTGCGTATTTTTGCAACCCAATTAAGAAAGAGTACATTGAAGAAGGGTATGTATTGATACGGATTGTTTTGTCACGTAAAACCAACAAACAATTTTATGACTTGATATCAAATCAAAATAGTATATCTGTATGGGGTATTAGCTCATTTGGTAGAGCATTTGGTTCGCAATCAAAAGGTAACGGGTTCGACTCCCGTATACTCCACAAATATGGGTACCCTAAGACTCGAGTTTTTGTATATTCGTGATTAGGGTAAACCGATGATGAAAGAGGGTGTCTCAGAATTTTGAGACACCCTCTTTTTGATGGATTTAGTCAATTTTACTAATAACCATTAATCAATGCCCTGTTTTTGTCGCGAATATGTTTCTTCGGAGGTTCAAGGCGGTGGTTCATGTGGGCGAAAAGGAAAGGGTGAAACTGTTTGCGCTCTTCTAAACACAGAACGCAATGAACGGAAATTTGTGTAATGTGACTTTTTTTTTGTATTTTTGCATTTTGTTTTATAAAGGCATTTTATATGAAAATAGCTCTTTTAGGATACGGCAAGATGGGCAAGGCCATTGAGGCTATTGCCGATGAGAGGGGTCACACTGTGGTTGTGACTATTGATGACGAGGACGACTGGATGGATAAAATCGACGATTTGCACGAGTGCGACATGGCTGTGGAGTTCTCCACTCCTGCCACGGTGGTGGGGAACATTATGAGGTGTTTCGATTTGGATTTGCCCGTGGTGGTGGGTACTACTGGGTGGTACGACCAGCTGGAGAGCGTGGTGCACGACTGCGAGCAGCGGGGCAAGTCGCTTTTTGTGGCTTCGAATTTCAGTATCGGCATGAATATTGTGTTCGATTTGAACCGCCGTCTGGCACAGTTGATGAATGGTCGCGAGGAGTATACGGTGAATATTACCGAGACCCATCATGTTCATAAACTCGACGCTCCCAGCGGTACTGCTATTGCTTTGGCAAATGATATTGTCGAGGAGCTGGACAGGAAGGACGACTGGTGTTTGTTGCGCAAAGGAGTGAAGGTGGGCCGCGATGAGGTGCCTATTGTGTCGGTGCGCGAGGGCGAGGTGCCGGGCATCCACGAGGTGGTATACGACAGCGATATCGACCGTATCACCTTGTGTCACGAAGCCAAGAGCCGCCGCGGGCTTGCGTTGGGGGCTGTGCTGGCTGCTGAGTTCCTCGAGGGTCGCAAGGGCTACTACACAATGACTGATTTGTTGAAACGTTGATAAGTTTATCTGTTGGGTTTTATTAAGATTCAGCCTCTTCGAGGTTGTCGGAAAAACAGTCAAATATCAAATTAGAGCCTTAATAATTAGAAGTCACTTGGTGTTTACTTGGTAAAATCATGATGCGCTCTTCTGTCCGTTTCACCGTCGTGCTACTGTTGCTGGCGTTGTTGCTGGCGGCAGCCATGGTGGGTTGTTCGATGCTGGGTGTGGTGCGTTTCAGCTGGGACGAGATGTGGCAGTCGCCCATCTTCCTCAATCTGCGGGCTCCGCGTGTGGTGTTGTCAGTGCTTGTGGGCGCGGGGCTATCGGTATGCGGAGCGGTGTATCAGTCGGTGTTTCGCAACCCTTTGACCGACCCTTATGTGCTGGGTATTTCGTCGGGAGCGTCGTTAGGCGCTGCAGTGGCTATCCTGTTGGGGCTGGAGGCTTATGTGGCGGGTGTGGGAGGATGTGCATTGCTGACGGGTCTGCTGACGGTGGTGGTGATTTACCGCATCGCCTCGACGGGCAACCGTATGCACACCACCACGTTGCTGCTGACAGGGGTGTGCATCACTTTCTTGATGTCGGCGGTGATTTCTTTCTTGATGGTGTTGCGACAGGACAAGATGGACAGCATCATCTTTTGGACCATGGGCAGTTTTGCATCGGCCTCGTGGGGCGATGTGGCTGTGGTGGCCCCCGTGGTGGCAGCAGGCATCGGGGTGGTGGTTTATTACTCCCGCGATTTGAATTTGTTGCTGGCGGGTAGCGAGACGGCACGGAGTCTGGGTGTGGAGGTGGAGCGTGTGAGAAGGGTGCTGCTGCTGTCCACCACGTTGACAGTGGCTTTTTGTGTCGCCACGTGCGGTGTGATTGGTTTTGTAGGTTTGGTGGTGCCGCATTGTCTGCGTTTGGTGTGTGGTCCCGACAACCGCAAAGTGGTGCCTTGTGCTATCTTTGCCGGAGGTTTGTTTATGCTGGTGTGCGACACGCTGGCACGCACGGTGTTGATGCCTGCCGAATTGCCTGTGGGCAGTTTGACCGCTTTGGCGGGAGCTCCGTTGTTTATTTATCTTCTGTATAGAAACAAGAAAAAGTATTGACGGTATGATAGAGTTGAGGGATGTGTCGTACGGTTATACCGACAGGGAAGTGCTGCATGGGGTGTCGGCAAGGTTCGAGGCTGGTGGGATGTATGCAGTGATGGGGGCCAACGGTTGCGGCAAGACCACCTTGTTGCGGCTGGTGGCGGGGATGTTGGAGCCTGGCCGAGGCGAGGTGCTATTGCAGGGCAGGAGCGTGAGAGAGTACAGTGCCCGCCAGTTGGCTACACGCATGGCATACGTAAGGCAGTTGCCGCAGACCGATTTCGAGTTCTCGGCTTTCGAGACGGTGTTGATGGGTCGCAACCCTTACCAGCACAGGCTCCAAAACGAGTCGGAAGAGGATTGGAGGATTGTGGAGCGTTGCATGAAGCAGACCAACACATGGCATTTGCGTTTTTCCAAGCCTGGGCAGATGAGCGGCGGCGAGTTGCAGAGGGTGATGCTGGCACGTGCCTTGGCCCAGCAAACCCCAGTCATGTTGCTCGACGAGCCCCTCGCCAATCTGGATATAGCGCATCAGTTCGAGATACTTGATTTGTTGTGTTCCATCAATCGTAATGAAGGGAAGACCATACTTTTGGTAATCCACGATTTGAATATGGCGTTGCGTTATTGTCCGCAGCTGCTGTTGCTGCACGGGGGTGGGGTACTCTATCAGGGTTCGACAAGCGAAGGACTGTTGCCGCAAAATATCAGTAAAGTGTTTGGCATACGGGCGGCTGTTGTTGACGACGGCGGAAGTCCGTTGCTTCGCCTACAACCTGAAACAGAAGTATAATTTGTATTATTGTTTCTATGGAGAAGAAAAAGAAATGGAGAATTAATGGTGTGGTGGTTATATTGGCTGTCGCGGCGGTGGTTTTTTCATTGATTTCGATTGTCAACCATATTCTTTTCCGTACGTATGGCCTGGATTTGGGGCTTTATACGAATGTGATGTATGACTACAGTCATTTGCGATGGAATGATTGCACTTTTTTTGAACCGACACCCAGAAATTTTCTTTCCGACCATTTTGATTTATATCTTGTGTTGCTTTCACCGTTAATTTGGGTGACAGGGAAGTATACCCTTTTGATTGTTCAAGTGGTCTCGGTATTGTGGGGAGCATTGGGGGTGTATAGGTTTGTCTACAGTGTGTGGAAGGGGAGAGGTATGACAGACAGGACTGTGCAGGGTGCGGGACTGGCGGCAATGGTGTCGTTTCTTTTCTTTTTTGGAGTGTGGCAGGCGTTTGGTTTCGATTACCACTCCAATGTGGTGGCAACGATGTGGATTCCATGGATATTTTATTGGCTGAGGGAGAGACGGTTTAAAAGATATGCAGTTGCGGTGGTGTTGGTGTGTATGGCCAAGGAGAATATGGCCTTGTGGTTAGTGTTTGTTTTGTTGGCCTTGCTGTGGGATTACCGCAAAGAACGCAGGACTCTTATATGGATAGGCAGCGGTATTGCATTTTGCATTATTTATTTATGTGTGGTTACGATGTTGGTGATGCCTTTGCTTAATCCAGAGAAAGTTCATTTTATGGGCAAATTCAAGTATATGGGCGACAGTTTTGGTGGTGTTGTGGGATGGATTGTCACTCATCCTTGGGCGACGGTGAGGAATCTATTCGTCAATTTCCTTGATTTGCCCCAAGGAAATGGGCTGAAAGCGGAGTTCTATATTTGTATGCTGCTTTCTGGTGGTCTGCTGTGTTTTTTCAAACCCAATTGGTTGTTGATGATGGTTCCTTTGGTGGCACAAAAGATGCTGGCTGACGATATTGCGCTTTGGGGTGTAGGGAGCCATTATAGTGTGGAATTTGCCCCGGTGTTGGTTTGTGGAGTGTTTGCATGGGTTGCAGGGTTGCGATGGAATCGGTTGCGGTGGGCTGCTGTAGTTGCAATGCCTTTGATGTGTATAGCGGTGACGGTGTATACATGTTCCAGCCCCAAAGCATGGGTACAGAGAGAGAATGTGCGGCTGTTTGACAAGCGACATTACAGGCAGGAGCAATTTGATTGCCGGTATGCTCGTCAGTTGTTGAAGATGATCCCTTCCGATGCTTCGGTGTGTGCCTCGCAATGCTTCACACCTCATCTTGCCTTGCGCGATTCGTTGTATCTTTATCCAATGGGGTTAAGCCATAATCCGGAATATGTGTTGGTTGATAAGAACAATGTGTCGACCGACACGGCAGGATTACACTTGATGGAGACTGACGGCACGGTGTTCCTTTTCAAAACCCGTTAAAAGGGCATTTCGATATATCCCAGCCCGCAGATGCGTGGCTCCCCCTCTGAAAGAAGTAGTTTTCTTTCCCCTGTGGTTGTAATTTCGTAGTCGTAAGGATTGCTCGAACCAACAAGAATCGCCCCCTCGTTGAGTTGGATATTGACACCTTGGGGTATGTGTAGGCTTCCGGTGAGGTATCGTCCCACTTCGAAAACCAGCGTGCCACCACCGAGTGAAGCTATATGGTTGAGGGCAAACTGGATGGAGGTGGTGTTGAGGGTTACGCCGTCGCTTTTGCAGCCGAAGAGGGAGGCTTTGTAGAGGGTGGTTCCCTCGCTGCATGGGGTGGTGTTGTCGTGTGCAGTGATAAGGGCGGAGGTGGTATGAGAGGCATCGATGCCCGAGAGGTTGTCACGCGTGCCTTTCTGTCGGCGGGTGGCGATGGAGGTATGTTGCTTCTGCAGTCCTGTCACGTTGTTGGCCATGAGTTGCACCCTGTCTTTTGCGGTGGTGGATTCCACTGATGTGGAGCGGAGCACGAACCCGTTCACATCGTCGGCCACTATGGCGGGGCGATAGTCTTCGCCTTGAACCTTAAAGGTGATGTTGCGCATGGTGATGCTGTCGGCATGTCGCAGATAAAGCCCCCATGCGGGAAGTTCTTTCCACATGGAGAATTCGGGATAGCGGCGTTCCCATTCGGGGATAGCTGCAAGCTGTTGCGGAGAAGTTCCGCAATAGGCGTAGGTGGTGTCAGTGTTTCCAGGATAAGAGATTTCGATGTTCTCCAGTGTGATATTTTGTATGCGGAGGTCGGGGGTGCCGGCGATAATGGAGGGGGAGGTGTTGCGCGGTTGGTCTTCCACGGGTCCTTCATAGCGGTAACCTGCATCGGGCTTGTCGAACGGCACTTCGGCATAGAGATTTTTGATAACGATATTGCGCAGAGAAGCTGTGTGAGAGGGATTGCTGTTGCGCGAGGCGAGACGCAGGAAGAACGGGTTGCCGGTGTTGATGCTGCGAAGGCTGTCGACAACAACGTCCTCGATGATTGCTCCGTCGACACTGGCGATGGTGAAGGCGCTGCGGTAGGTGTCGTAGATGAGCATGTTGCGGAAACGGAAATGGCGGAAAATGCCACGGGTGACGGTGCCGAACTTGATGCCGTTGGCACTGCTGCGGCCAGTGCAGTTTTCCACGAGGACGTTCTCGGAGAGACCATCTTTGCTGTGGCTCTTGAAGCAGAAGGCATCGTCGGCTGCATCGTAGTTGCAGTTGCGTATCACTACGTCGCTACAGTCCACTATGTCCACACCGTCGTTGTTCCAGTAGCTTTTGCTGTCCACTGTCTGGTCTTCTATCAGCACATGGCGACACTGGTCGTACTGCTGGTTCCAGCTGGCGGGGTTGCGCAGGGTGATGCCACGGACGGTGACATTGT
>JAEEGL015853567.1_pt1 | contig 20380 bp, 23 predicted proteins | sample 9134231 | NCBI WGS metagenome assembly JAEEGL01 (sample SAMN16246548, study PRJNA631951) | gut metagenome | biome: gut microbiome; feature: rumen; material: fiber-attached | host: Bos | place: Iran: Karaj | collected 2018-10 | reverse complement strand
TGCCGAATTTCTTTTCCATTTCCGTGAAATCCACCTGCTGAATCTGCCGCTCCGGGAATTCTGCGGTCTGGCCGGTGAGGAACTGCACGAACCAGTTGATGTCATCCTTGTCAACGGTGCCGCTGAAATCGACATCGGCTGCCTTTTCGGCTGCCTTTACTGCGAAGCCCTTGCGGATGCCGTACTTTGCGAGGGTCAGGTCGATCGCAGTGATCTTGCCGTCGCCGTTGACATCGCCGAGGATACCGGCGACCGGTTCATCCGGATCCACGGAAGATGTATCGCCGGTCTCCTTGAACTGCCACCAGTCCACATTAAAGAGGTAGCTGGCGCCGCCGGAGAACTTGAGGAACAGATCATGCTGACCGGTCGCGCCTGCGCACTTGCCGCTGACCGTTGTCCATTCCTGCCAGCCGCCGGTGACGGGAACATCAACCGTACCGATCACCGGACCGTCAACCTTATCGAGATGCAGTTCGATCTTGCCGCCGGAGCCGTTCGAGGAAACGGATGCATAGAATTCCGCAGCACCCTTTTCGCCGAAGTCCACGCCGGAAACCTTTGTATAATCGCCGTTCTCGATGAAGCCGATTGCGAGCGTACCTGCGTCGATCTTCTCAGTCTTGATGCCGGAAGCAAAGTTGATGGTCTCCGCCTCAACGCGCTGATACGGATTGAGAGCTTCGAGCTGCTTCGGGCCTGCATCCGTGAAGTTGATCATCGGAATGGAGCCGTCCGGATTGAATGTGAACTCCTCACAGCTTGCGCTTCTGTTGAAGGTACCGCCGCCCTTGAGGCCGTTCTTGTGATAGAAGAGGTAGGAGTGATCCTTATAGTCGATGATGCCGCCGTGCGTGGTAAAGCAGTTCGACTGCTTCTGGATCTGGTTGCCGAATTTCCACGGACCGGTAACGGTCGGCGCCGTCGCATAAGCCTGGCTCTCGCCGCCGTCTGAGCCGTAGAAGCAGGCATAGACGAGATAATAGAGATCCTTATGCTTGTAGATCCACGGACCTTCGCCGTAGCCGCAGCCGTTCTTCTTGCCGGGACCGAAAGCCTCCGTGGTCATCGGGAACACCTGAATCTGCCCGTCGAACGTAACCATGTCTTCCTTCAGCTTGACGTAGTAACACTTCGGGTTGCCGAACATGAGCCATGCCTGACCGTCGTCATCAATGATGACCGTCGGGTCGATGTAATCCCAGTTCGGACCTGCGAGCGGTTTGCCGAGGACATCCTTATACGGACCCTCCGGCTTGTCTGCGACGCCGACGCCGATTGCTCTGCCGCCGCCGCCCTTGTTTGTGGTGGTAAAGTAGAAGTAGTACTTACCGTTGCGCTCGATGCACTGCGAAGCCCACGCGTCATTTGCATTGCACCATGAGAAGTCGGTATCCTTGAGGATCATGCCGTGGTCGGTCCAGTTCTGCATGTCCTTTGTGGAGAACGCCTGCCAGCCTGTCATCGTGTAGTAGCTGGAACCTTCCTTGTCGCATCCGGTGAAGACCCAGAGCTCATCACCGAATACAACCGGTGCAGGGTCAGGCGTAAAGCTTGTCTGCACAATCGGGTTCTGGGCGGAGACATCGAGTGCGCTTGTCTGTCCAACTACTCCCAGACAGACCATGGCGGAAACTGCAATGCCTATACGGATTTTCTTTCTGATTGATTCCATAGAGATTCCCCCTTATAAATATATTTGTACTTTCATTATAACTTACCGGCTGCACAATATCAATGTGTAATTACAAGAAAAACTGGATAAAATATATGTAATAATCCGTTTGAATTTGTATTGAAATATACATACAAGTGGTACGCAGTCTATCAGACAAGAAGGAACCGCCCCTGAGCGCCTGTCAGGAGCGGTTTTCCGCAGTTTTTCGTGTTTTATCAATCCACTTGTATTGCCGAATCAGCCATTTGAGCGCCATGGCTGTACGCTCTGCGGCATGATTTGTATGCCCGACGGGATTCTGTTCACAGACAAAATGCACGCCGGCGTCTGCAAAATGCGACGATATTGCAGCAGTATTTTCCGCAGCAGACGCTGGCACCGCATCATCGGTTATCGACCGGCTCAGGATAGAGATCGTGATGCGTCAGGCGTTCCCACGCAACCTGCTCCCACTTGGTACCGGGCATGCCGTAATTGCAGTAGGGGTCAATCGAGATGCCGCCGCGCGGCAGGAATTTGCCCCAGACCTCGATATATGCCGGCTCCATGAGCCGAATCAGATCGTTCATGATGATATTCACGCAGTCCTCATGAAAATCGCCGTGATTGCGGAAGCTGAACAGATACAGCTTGAGTGATTTGCTCTCGACCATGCGGACGCGCGGCACATACGAAATATAGATCGTCGCAAAATCCGGCTGTCCCGTGATCGGGCAGAGGCTTGTGAATTCCGGACAGTTGAATTTGACAAAATATTCGCGGTCGGGATGCTTGTTTTCAAAGGTTTCCAGTACCGAGGGGTCATAGTCCTGCGGATATTTCGTATGCTGATTGCCGAGGAGCGTCATGCCCTCCTGCTCTTTATTGCGTTCACTCACTGCCGTTTCCTCCTGATTATATTTTTCCGACAATCTTCAGGTACCGGAGAACGGCGTTCAGGATATCATGGTAGACATCCTCCATGCCCTCCGGTACGAGAATCGACTGCTGCGGTACATCGCAGATAAATGTCACCGGTCTGCCCTGATAGGTTCCTGCAATGCCGTGCATCACGTTGCCGATCAGCTTGACAGTATCGGGCTGAACCTCAAAATGTGTTTCTTCGCTCATCGGGTTTCTCCTTTCGGTTTATTCTGCTGCAGTGCCGGATCGCTGACACCGTTCGCCGCAAACGCCGCCGCACGGTCACGGCAGGTGCCGCAGAGACCGCAGGGCTTTTCGCCGCCCTCATAGCAGCTCCATGTCAGATGATACGGCGCGTGCAGACGCAGTCCCTCTCTGACAACATCCGCCTTTGTTCTGCCGACAAACGGCGCCTCAACATGCAGTTTCCTTCCGCTGCCGAGATAAATCGCCGCATTGATCGCATCATTGAAATCCTGACTGCAATCGGGATAGGCATTGCCCGCGGCATCGTCTGCATGTGCGCCGTAATAAATCACCTCGCAGCCGTGCGAAAGCGCAATGCTCGCTGCAGACGAGAGAAACAGCCCGTTCCGGAACGGCACATAGGTCGAGACCGGCTTGCCGTCGGTTTCTTTGAGCTGCTCAGCATAGCTTTCCTTCGGAACCTCCTGACTGCTGCCCTTGAGCAGTGAGCAATCGGAATCTGCGAAAATCGCAGCAAGATCAAGCGTTTGCAGCTTCACGCCGTAATGCTTTGCAACAGCCTTTGCCGCGTCGATCTCCTTCGTATGCTTCTGCCCGTAGCTGACAGACAGCGCAAGCACATTGTCCGCGCCGTATTTTTCGACCGCAAGCGCCAGACAGGTCGTGCTGTCCAGTCCGCCGCTGAATAAAACCAAAGCCTTCATTTCACACCCTCCGTCAGCATTCTTTGCAGATTCCAGTCCTCCAGAAATCTGCCGCAGAAGGTCTGCGTCACTGTCCGCGCAGAAGCATTGCGGATGCCGCGTGCCGTCATGCAGCTGTGCGTACCGGCAATCACCACGCCGACATCCGGCGTACCGGCGGCTTCCATGAGAATCTCGGCGATATCCGAGCCGAGCCGTTCCTGTAGTTGCAGGCGCTTGGCTGCCATATCGCAGATGCGGGCGATTTTGCTCAGCCCGATGACCTTCTGACGCGGCACATATGCGACATTCACCGACATATCGTACATCAGCGCCATATGATGCTCACAGTAGGAAAACACCTCAATATCGCGCACAACTACAGGACCTGCGTTCTTCGGCGCCTCAAAGGTCTTGCCGAACATCTCTGCGATCTCGTGATTGGAGTAGCTGATGCCTTCAAATATTTCCGCATACATCCTTGCAACGCGCTCCGGCGTCTCAGCCAGACCCTCTCTGTCCGGATTCTCACCGAGCGCAGTCAGAATGCCGCGGATATGTTCTTCGATCGCCTTTGTATCAATCATATCATTCTCTCCCTGATTTTTCATTGAAATGCTGTTCCAGCCACTGCGCTACGCCGTCCGCATCATTTGATGGAATCACCGCCGCAGCGTATTGTTTCAGTTCCGCATCTGCGTTTTCCACAGCGTAGCCTTCATCCGCCGCCAGAAACAGGTCAATATCATTCTTTCCGTCACCGAACGCAATCACGCGGTCACATTGCAGCAATACCTTGAGCTGCCGGACCGCATTTGATTTCGACGCTGCCTGCGGCATCATCTCAAGCCATTGCGCACCGGAATATATATCAATCTGATAGACACAGTGATACTGATGCCGGTATGCTTCATAAAGCGGTTTCAGCTTTTCCGGTGTATCAATGCAGGTGATATAAAACTTGCGTCCTGCCCGCAGATCATCGGTGCACCGTACTGCATTTCTGCGGATATCGCCCTTTCTGCTGTCCAGAAAAAACTGCATTCCGCGGGTTGCCTTCTCCGGCACAAAGGAAAACTTCTCAATGCCGTCTATAAAGCTGTATACAATCGGGAAAACGCCGTGTGCAAACAGATCGCTAAGCAGCTGATCGGCGGTTTCGTCAAAGTAGTTTTCAAGCAGATGCGCACCGGTCTGATTGTCAATCACAAACGCGCCGTTGAATACGATCAGCGGAATATTGGCAATCAGCCCCGCCGTGACCTTCCGCGCCGTATGATATGACCGCGCCGTCGCATATGAAAAAATCATGCCCTGTGCGGTCAGGCGGTTGATGACGCTGTTTGTGTATGCAGATGTCCGTTCATTGCTCCGGAGCAGCGTTCCGTCCAGATCGGAAACATATAATGTGCGTCCGGTCATGCGTTTTCTCCGTCTGTAAACAGCTCCATGTCGATGCATTCCCATGTGCCGACCGGCAGCTCGCATCCCCGTCTGCCGTATTCTTTGAATCCTGCTGCCTCATAGCAATGCTTTGCGCTGTCATTATTTGCAAATACGCCCAGATCGACACGCGCCGCATGCAGCTTCGTTTTCGCATATCCGATGCCGAGGCGGAGCATTTCCGTTCCGTATCCCCTGCCCCTGTATGCAGGATCAAGCACCACAAATCCGAACCGCACAGAGGAATCATCATCCTCCCGCGGATACCGGATGATAAAATGCCCGATCACACGGTTTTCATCATCAACCGCCGTCAGCGGAACAAATCTGCCGCTTTTGATCTGCGGCGCATAATTTTCATTGATATCACTGCCCGTCAGCGGGAATTTGCAGAATCTGTCCGCCGACCATTGATACAGCTCCTTTTCATTTCTGATCCATTCGCAGATAACTGCGGCATCCGCCTGTTCATATGCCCGCAAAAACATGTTCATTCCTCTTTTATTTGTGCCCGTTTTCTTCCGGTAAACTGCCAGCACATACAGCTCCTGACAGTCATTCCGCCGGTCATAGATCACGCCGTCGATCACCGGCATCAGATGATAAAATTCCTCATGATTTGTACAAAATACGCAGAATGCACCGTCTGAAAGCATCAATTCCTTCACCTGCACGCCGCAGTCGTCCATACAGCGGAAATAATCATGCACTGCCAGATATTGTTCAAAGACGGCAGGTTCATTATAATCCGGATATCCCGTTTCTTCCGCAAGTGCCGTCAGCTCCTGTCTGACCGTCTGATAATCCTTTCCGGTCAGCTTTGTCATCGTCCGGACAACGCAGCTTCTCTTTTCATCGGACGGATTGTAATATGCAAAATCCATATCAAACGCCCCTCGCATTCGGGTCCCAGATGAACTTGTGCAGCTGTAATTGCAGCCGGAAATCACCCATTTGCTGCTCCTTCATGATTTCAGCGATCTCTGCCGGATCAATCCTTCCGAAGACGGGGCTCAGATACATCGGACACCGGGGCTTGTACTGTGCTGCAATCTCCTTTGCGCGGAACACATCCGCACGCGAGCCGCAGACAAATTTCACCGTATCAAATTCATGCAGCAGCGCAAAATTCTCCGTGCACATATGCTGCTCCATTCTGCTCGACGGCAGCTTATAATCCATGGTAAAGCATGCGCCGCACGGCAGAAACGGTTTCAGCGGCACGGCACCGTTTGTTTCGATTTCCACGCGCAGACCGAGTGTGCCGCCGAGGCGTTTGATCAGTTCCCCGATGTTCTCCTGCAAGAGCGGTTCGCCGCCGGTCAGCGTGACATTCCGCACGCCCTGTCTGACGGCATCCTCCGCAATCTGCATGATCCGGCTCAGCGTTACGGTTTCATGCGGCGCATCCTTGCCGCATGCCCATGCCGTATCGCACCAGTCGCAGCGCAGATTGCAGCCTGCAAACCGCAGGAACAGCGCCAGTGCGCCTGCCATTTGTCCCTCGCCGTTGATGCTGATAAAATGCTCGGCGAGCTGATATGTATTTCCCATATTACACCTCGTAGCACGCGCAGTTATCCGGCGTTTCATAGACCGTCACGCGCAGCACCGGAATACCGTCCGCTTTGAGCTTTTCATAAAACGCCCTTGCAAAATTCTCTGCGGTCGGGCGGTAAGGCACTTCGATCAGATTGAAGCCCTCATCCTGCAATGCCGCAAGCGTTGCTGCTTTCAGTGAGCCGGTTTCATAGATCATCGCGTGATCATAGGAATCTGCCAGTGCACGCACTGCCGCTTTCAGATCGCCGAAATCAATGACCATGCCGCGCTTCTCGCCGGATTCCTGTAGCTGCTCCGAACCCGCCTCGACCTCGACCGTCCAGCGGTGACCGTGCAGATTCGCGCATTTTCCGCGATAGCCTGCAAGGAAATGGGCGCTGTCAAAGGCAGCGGATGTTTTCAGTCTGTACATCTGATCTCTCCTAAAATAAAAATACTCCCGTCCGCACCGCAGACAGGAGTATCATGATAATAATTTCTGATACAGCCCTGGTTTTGTTTATAGACAGGATGGTGCAAACGAACTGTCTGCCGGCAGTGCCGGCTTCCGATTTCTAAAGCTCGCCATAGGCAAAGCTGCGAACGGTTTCATACCTTCAGAAGTATAGCACAGATCGGCAAAATTGTCAAGTATCGCGCAGTAAAAAGAGAATCAGGAGTCCGATCACGACCATAGCGACCGGAATCAGGACTGCGCCCCATTCCTGCAAAAAACTCTTTTTGCCTTCTTCCTTTTTCGGCGCATTCAAATCTGACACCGGCGGAATGCCGCTGTCATCCTCATCGTCATCCACATGGACCGAATCCGCACCGCAGTGATAATGCTCAATCAGATCATCGGTTTCCATGTCGTGCCATTTGCCGTCCGGAAAGAGCTGATCGAACACCTTGCAGCAGCGCTTGCAGAAGCGTTCGTCGCCGTCCAGACTTTCCTCTTTGCATGTCGGACACCAGCGGATATTCTCCAGATCGCTCATCGGAATCCCTCTTTTCATTTCAGATTTCGGCAGATACCTGCCATGCTTGCATTATAGCACACAAAGCGGTACATGTCAAGGTATCAGGCGAAGGCTTGCATTATCTCCCGATCTGTGCTATACTGTAAAAAAACATCAACCGCCGTCAGAAGGAGGAAAACATGAAAGTCAGACATCATTTCATAAGATTTGCCGCGCTGCTGATGCTGCTTCCGGCAGCATTCGGGCACTGCCATATTCCGGCATCCGCAGAGGATTATCCGCTGGATACCACTGTGTTTGCATGCAGCAATGTCACCGGATATGCCGGAGAATCGGTCATGGTTTCCGTGGAGATACCGCAGAACACCGGATTCACCAGCTTCAGTCTCGCCATTGATTATCCGCCTGAGTCCTCTCCTGAGATGAGAGAGGATGATTCCGATGAAATCAAACGGAAAAAAGGTGAAGCTGCCGAGGATCTGCTGCTCAACTTCGGCTGCAATTTGAACGATCATATTATCGGCGTATCAGGCCTCTCAGTGGATCCCTGTCAGCAGAGCGGAACCCTCTTTCATTTCTGGCTGACAATTCCGGAGGATGCGAAGCCGGAAACTGTTTATCCGCTCAGACTGACAGTGGTTAATTGCTACGGAATCACGGAGCAGGGCGAGCTTGCGGACGTCAGACGCATTGCGCTGGACGGAAGCATCACCGTCGCCGATCCGAACCGCAAAGGTGATCTCAACCGCGACGGCAAAATCTCTGTTGCGGACGCTGTTCTGCTGAACCGTCTGCTCGCAGAGGAACTGCCGGAACCGCTGCGTCCGGTTGACGAATACGATCTCAATGACGACGGTCTGCTGACGGTCGCCGATCTGCAAGCGCTGCTCAAATCAATCACATCCGAATCATAAAAAGCCGCGGAATCAAAGCATCTGCAATGATTCCGCGGTTTTCTTTATGCATTTTCCGGATCGGCATGATTCTCACCCGTATCAGGCAAACGCATACCGCTGCCGATTGCCTTTGCAGGACAGACTGCCTTGCAGCTGCCGCAGCGGATGCATTCGCCGCCGGTGATCTCCTTCCGAACATCAAGCGCCATGGGGCATACCGCGTCACATTTCCCGCAGCCGGTGCAGCGTTCCCGATCCAGATGCATCTGATACAGCGCGAACCGGTTGAACAGCGCATAGATTGCACCGAGCGGGCACAGATACCGGCAGAACATCCGGCTGACAAACACCGCCCCGATTATGACCGCAAGCAGCACCGCACATTTCCATGAGAATAAAAAACCTGCCGCCTGCCGCAGCGATTCATTTTTCAGCAGCAGCGGAATACCGCCCTCAAGCGTCCCCGCCGGACAGATATATTTGCAGAACCACGGGTCTCCGGCAGAGAGCGGTCCGTCGGCTGTCAGCACCGGCATCAGCAGAACAAATATCAAAAGCACCGCATATTTGAGATACCGCAGCAGTTGATCCGCCCTGCGCGGCACATGCAGCTTCGGCAGCGGAATGCGGTACAGCAGATCCTGTATCATGCCGAACGGACAGAGAAATCCGCACAGCAGCCTGCCGCAGACCGTCCCGAAGAGCATCAGCGTCCCGAGGACAAAAAACGAAAACCGGTGTCTGCTGCCTGCGACCGCCTGCATCGCGCCGACCGGACACGCCCCGAGCGCACCGGGACATGCATAGCAGTTGAGCACCGGCACGCAGATCAGCTTGGTCTTTCCGGTGAAGATTCTGCCCTTGAAAAAGCCCTGTACGTAGCCGTTGAAAAAGGCTGCCGCAAGAAGCTGGATCAGCAGCCGGAATCTGTTATGGCGGCGCAGCGCCGGCGGCTTTATATTCCGATGCATTCGAGACATATTTTCACCGCCTTTTGCAGAATCACGCCGCATTCGCCGCGCAGGATACCGATGCAGATGCATATCCCGCCAAGGCAGATTCCGCCGATGCGCAGCGCACGCTTTTGCTTTGTGTTCATGCGTCCCCCCGTTTCGGTTTGTTCACTGTCCCTCTGCAATTTTCTCCGCCAGATCATTGAGATATACCCAGCGATCCATTTTCTCCGAAAGCTGCTGCTCGAGCTGCTCCTTCTGCGCTGTCAGCTCCTGCAATTTCTGATAATCCGATGCATGCTCCGCAATCGCCGCTTCCGCATCGGCAATCTGCTGCTCCAGCGCCGCGATATCGTCGTCGATTGTTTCAAATTCGCGCTGCTCCTTGTAGGAGAATTTCAGCTTGCGGCTGCCGACAAATGTCCGCTCCGTTTTCTCGGATTTTTTCTTCTGAACGGGCGCCGCATCGGAAAAATCCGCTTTCTCCGCATAATCGGAATAATTGCCGGTAAAGCGCGTACAGACACCGCCGCGGAATTCAAAGATTTCCGATGCGATCTTATCGAGAAAATACCGGTCATGCGACACAGCCAGCACCGCGCCGCTGAACTGCGAGAGATAATCCTCAAGAATCGTCAGCGTCGTGATATCGAGATCATTCGTCGGCTCATCGAGCAGCAGAATATTCGGCGCTTCCATGAGAATTTTCAGAAGATACAGCCGTTTCCGTTCACCGCCGGAGAGCTTTTCGATGCGGCTCCATTGCAGTTCGGGCGTAAAGAGGAAACGCTCGAGCATCTGCGCCGCCGAGACCGTCCCGTCCGGCGTCTGCACAATATCCGCCGTATCACGGATATAGTCAATGACGCGCTCCTGCGGGTCCATTGTTTCGCATTCCTGTGACAGATAGCCGATTTTCACCGTTTCGCCGCAGATGATCTCGCCGCTGTCAGGGATATCCAGTCCGGCGATCATACGCAGAAATGTACTTTTGCCTGCGCCGTTCTGTCCGACGATGCCGATGCGCGCATCTCTTGCGATGATATACGAAAAATCGGTGATCAGCGGCTTGCCGTCGATTGCCTTGCTGACGTCAGTCAGCTCGACAGTCTTTCTGCCGAGTCTGCTTGCAACGGACTGCATCTGCATGGCAGGCGCATCCTGCGGGATTTCCCGATCACGGAGCGCTTCAAAGCGTTCGATGCGGTCCTTGGATTTGGTACCGCGCGCACGCACGCCTCTGCGAATCCACGCAAGCTCTCTGCGGTAGAGCGTGCGGTTCTTGCGTTCCGCGGCTTCCGCATCGGCTTCGCGCTGTGCCTTCTGTTCAAGATACTCGCTGTAATTGCCCTCGCAGAGTGTCAGGCTGCCGCGGTCGATCTCTGCAATCGTATGACAAATCTGATCGAGGAAATAGCGGTCATGCGTTACCATGACAATCGCGCCGCGGTATTTGCGCAGCAGACCTTCAAGCATCTGCACGGTCTCATTGTCGATGTGGTTCGTCGGCTCATCGAGCAGCAGCACATCGCTCGGCTGAATCATCGCCGCAGCGATGCCGGCTCTGCGCCGTTCGCCGCCGGAAAGTGAACTGATCGGGCGGTCATAATCCGGCAGATGCATCTGCTCCAGAATGGATTTCGCCTCATATTCCTTTGCATCCTTCAAATCCTCGGGCAATGCGCCGAGTACCTGTTCCAGTACGCCGCCGGTCTCCCCGAACACGGGAATCTGCGGCAGATAGGAAAGCCGGATGCCGTTTGTCCGGATGATCTCTCCGGCATCCGCTTCCTCGGCGCCCGCGAGAATGCGCAGCAGCGTCGATTTGCCCGTTCCGTTGATGCCGACGATTCCGACCCTGTCCCCCTCATTGAGGAAGAAGGATACATTGTCAAGCACCTTGCGCTCCATATATGTTTTTGAGATATTCTGTGCTGATAAGAGTATCACAGGTCTGATTCTCCTTACGGTTTATTTTGTTTGCCGCTGTTCTTCTGCGGACTGTCCGGCAGAAAGCAGACGACCGCAGTCATGATGCCGAGCAGCAGCCCGAACAGCGCCGATCCGATATAAACGATGTTCATGATGCCGTATGCGCCGCCCGAACGGTAAACCGGAATCCGGTAATCGCCCTTCGGCGTGCGGTAGACCTCAACGGTCCGTACATCGCCCTTTTTCACTTCCGCAGAAAACTCCGTTTTGCCGGTATATACCGTCCCGTCTATCTCATACTGCAAATCGGCTTTCCAGTATTCTTCCTTTCTGCCGTATTCGCCTTTGCGGGAATGCACTGCGGCATAGGTAATCTCCGCTTCCGCCTGCCGGATATCATCCGATTCGGCATAGCCGCGGTAGGCAATGCGGCTGCGAATGATACCGGTGATGCCGAGCACGAGAAAAGCCAGCGCAAACAGCATCACAATGATCCCGTTTTTCCGCTGCTGCTTCCGTTTCTCCGCAGCTCTTGCCTTTCGTTCCGAGCGCTTGCTCATGACAGTTTCCTTTCTCCGATATCAGCGGTAATCATAACGGATTGTGAGCGCATCCGCAATCGCCTGCGCCGCGCGGTCATAGCGCACCGGCAGACCGTGACCGCAGGCAAGCCAGTCCGGATGCAGCGATTCGATCACCCGCAGCGAATTCTGCATGAGCTGCGGGCTGACCGCGTGGGGCGGAATCTCCGGCTTGCCGAAAATCATCGTGAATGCATCGCCGCAATAGAGCACGCCTTTGCTGAGAATGCCGCAGGAGCCGTAGGTATGCCCGGGCAGCGGAATGATCTCCGCATCAAAGCCGAGCATCCGCAGCAGACCGCTGTCCTCATTGCCGAAATAGATATCCGCATCATAAGGCGGGCTTTTGAAAATGCCACCGCTGACGCACTGCATCACATTGCGGAGCGCATACTGCTTCGAGGTCGGCATGACGCGCTGCATGAGGAAATTCCGCCGCAGTTCCTTATCGAGTACACTGAGCAGAATTTTCGCACCGTTCTGCTGCATTTTTGCGGCATTCCAGTCGTGGTCGGCATGCGCATGCGTCAAAAACACCCAGCGGATATTGTAATTCCGGAGCCACTGCTGCATCGGTTTCCATGTCTGCGGCATACCGGTATCAATCAGCAGATCGCCGTCCCTGCCGCGCAGCACATAGCATGTGATATCGGATGCTGCAAAAAAATGAATGCGTCCCGAACGGATGACAGGCTGCATCAGTGTCATTTCAATTCTCTCCCTTCATGCGCGAATGATTACACTCATTATATCATAATACGCAGGAAAGTGCAATGGGAGAATTGAGATAAATCGTTTGATTTTGCTGTCTGGGCGTAAAATCGGAGCCGCGCACGGCGCGGTATGTCATACTCCTGCGCAAAATACAAGCCGCGAACCTTTGAAAGATTCGCGGCTCCGGATTATTTTTCAGTACAGAATTCAACCTTTTCTCCTGCAAGAATCATGTTCGTTGTCCGCACGGCACACATCTTGCCGCACATCGAGCAGGTGTGACGGTCAGCAGGCGGCGTGCTTTCAAAATATGCCTGTGCCTTTTCACGGTCAACGGCAATGTCAAACATCTTCTCCCAGTCAACCGCATGACGCGCCTCCGCCATTTGATTGTCGACGTCTCTTGCATGCGGCACGCGCTTTGCGATATCCGCAGCATGCGCGGCGATTTTCGAGGCGATAATGCCCTCCTTGACGTCATTGACATCCGGCAGGCGCAGATGCTCCGCAGGCGTGACATAGCAGAGGAAATCCGCACCGCTTGCCGCAGCGATTGCACCGCCGATTGCCGATGTAATATGATCATAGCCCGGGAAAATATCCGTGACCAGCGGTCCGAGGACGTAGAACGGCGCGTTGTGGCAGATGCGCTTTTGCAGCTTCATATTCGCCGCAATCTCATCCATTGCCATATGCCCCGGACCCTCGACCATGACCTGCACATCCTTCTCCCATGCACGAAGCGTCAGATTGCCGAGCTCAATCAGCTCCGAAATCTGTCCGGCATCAGTCGCATCGTCGATGCAGCCCGGACGGAGTGCATCGCCGAGACTGATCGTGACGTCAAATTCACGCAGAATTTCCAGCACCTCATCGTAATACTCATAGAACGGATTTTCATTGCCGGTCATCATCATCCACGCAAAGAGCAGCGAGCCGCCGCGTGAGACAATGTTCATTTTTCTGCCTTCACGCATGAATGCCTCGACGGCTCTGCGGTTGATGCCCGCGTGAATCGTCATGAAATCCACGCCCTCCTCCGCATGCGCACGTACAACCTTCAGAAAATCCTGCGCGGTGATCTCGAGCAGATCCTTTTCGAGATACCCGATCGCATCGTACATCGGAACCGTGCCGATCATCGCCGGCGACTCCGCGACGAGCTTTTTCCGGAAGGTATTGGTCTTGCCGTAATTGCTGAGGTCCATGATTGCCTCCGCGCCGAATTTGTGCGCAAGCTCGACCTTCTGCATCTCGACATCATAATTCTTCGCATCGCCGGAGATGCCGAGATTGACATTGATTTTTGTCCGCAGCCCGCTGCCGATGCCCTCCGGCGACAGTGCCTTGTGATTGATGTTGCAGGGAATCGCAACCTCACCCGATGCAACCAGCGCACGCAGCTTCTCTGCGTCCATGTATTCCTTCTTTGCGACAATTTCCATTTCCGGCGTGATAATGCCCTTTTTCGCCGCTTCCATTTGTGTATAATACTGTTTCATAATGATTCCTTTCAGTTTTCTGCATATTCGCTGTGCAGATCAAATCCGTGATGCACAGGACCGCTGCCGCTGCCGAGATCAAGCATCGCGGCAAGCGCACCGGAAAGATACTGCTTGGCGCGCGTGACCGCCGCCTCTATTGTATAGCCCTTGGCAAGATTTGCCGCAATCGCAGAGGACAGCGTACAGCCTGTCCCGTGCGTATTCGGGTTGTCAATGCGTTTCCCGAAAAGCCACTGTCCGAGTGTATCCGCGCAGAGATAATCATTTGCGTCACTGAGACTGTGACCGCCCTTGAGCAGCACCGCACAGCCGTATGTGCCGGATATCTGCTGCGCCGCATGCTCCATATCCGAAGGCGTGCGGATTTCGTTGCCGGTCAGCACCTCTGCTTCCGGTATATTCGGCGTGACCAGCATTGCAAGCGGCATCAGCTGCGCCGTCAGTGAAGAAATTGCATCCTCGCCGATCAGCCTTGCGCCGCTCGTTGCGACCATGACCGGATCAAGGACGATATTCTTTGCGTCATACTGTTTCAGCTTCTGCGCAATGACGCCGATCAGCGCCGCCGAGGATACCATACCGATCTTGACCGCATCCGGCACAATATCCGTGAAAATGCTGTCAAGCTGCATCGCAAGAAATCCCGGCGTCACCTCCAGAATTCCGGAGACACCGGTCGTATTCTGTGCCGTCAGCGCCGTGATTGCGCTCATGCCGTAGACGCCGTTTGCAGTCATGGTTTTGAGATCCGCCTGAATGCCGGCGCCGCCGCTGCAATCACTGCCCGCTATGGTCAATGCGGTTTTCATCATACAATTCCTCCTGCGAGCCGCTTCATTTCCGCCGCGGCGCGTTCAATATCTGCTGCACCGAATACAGCCGAGACAACCGCCGCACCGGCTGCGCCGAGTCCCTGCAAATCCGTGATATTCTCTTTTGTGATTCCGCCGATTGCGACCGCCGGAATCCGCACGCTGCCTGCAATGTCACGGAACTGCTCCGGCGTAATCCGGATCGCGTCTTTTTTCGTCGGAGACGGGAACACTGCGCCGACACCGAGATAATCCGCGCCGGAGCTTTCTGCAAGCTGCGCCTGTTCTACGGTTTTCGCCGTCGCACCGATGATAAAATCATCCGGAACCTGTTTCCGGATCTCCGCAACGGGCGCATCCGTAATCCCGACATGCACGCCGTCCGCACCGGCTGCCAGCGCCGCCTTCCAGTCATCATTGACAATCAGCCGGACGCCGTATCTGTGACAGATTTCTGCGGCGCGCTTTGCCGTTTCAATCAATTTATTCGTATCTGCATGTTTTTCGCGCAGCTGAATAATCGCCGCACCGCCTTTGCATGCATCTTCAATCGCCGTATACAGATCGCGCTGCCCGATGCAGCCGCGGTCGGTAATTGCGTAGAGAAGCAGCTCATTTCTGCCGATGCGTTTCTGTGCCGCATCCCGCAGATTTTGCAGATATGCAGCAGGATCAGCCGCCTGCATGCAACCGCTCATGATGCAGACGCCCCTTGCGCCCCAGCGCAGCACGGAAGGGAGATTCTCCGCCGAAATGCCGCCGATGCCGTATACCGGAAGCTGTGTATTTGCACACATGTCACGCAGGAATGAAAGTCCCCTGCCCTGCAAGCTGCGCTTGCAGTCCGTCTCGAAGATATGTCCTGCAATCACATAGGATACGCCGTATTGTTCCGCCTCTTTCAGCTCATCAAGGCTGTGGCAGGATGTGCCGGTCTCATCAAACCGGCGCAGCATATCCCTGTCAAGCGTCCGCAGCACCGGCAGCGGCAAATGCACCGACTTTACACCGAGCCGCAGCGCCGCCTCCGGATGCCCGTGCAGTGTGCAGATGACGCTATATTTCCGGCAGATATCCACGACCTGCTCCGCAAGCGATGCATAATCTGAATCGGACAAATCCTTCTCGCGCAAAATAATCCGGTCCGGCTTCGAATGTGCAATCTGTTCGATTCTGCTGAGAAAATCGTCGCTGCAAAGTGTCCGGTTCGTGATACAGATCAGTTCAGACATAGAGATAGTCATTCAGCACGGGCTGCAAGCCTTCCGCCTTCATATCGCGGTACATCTGCGCAAGACTGCGGTTATCTGCAATTTCAAACTGCGCATCGCCCTCCTCGCTGTTCTCCTTTCCGGTATATTTGCTCTCGTGGTCGCCGATGCCGGTCGAAACACCCGCGGAAATCTTCGTTGCTGCGATCTTTACGATGCCGTTGCGGAATGATGCACTCTCGCGCGAGGAGACCGTGATGCCTGCAAACGGCAGGAAAATGCGGTAGGCGCAGAGAATCTGGCAGAGCTGCCGTTCCCCGACATCATGCGGATTGATTTTGCCGTTATTGATGATCGGGCGCAGGCGCGGACAGGAAAGCGAGACCTCCGCATGCGGATATTTCCGCTGGAGATAATAGACATGCAGCGCCGATGCAAGCGCATCCTTCCGGAAATCGGAAAGCCCGAGCAGTGCAGAGCATGCCACGCCGCGCATGCCGCCCATCAGTGCGCGCTCCTGCGCTTCAAAGCGGTAAGGCCAGACGCGCTTGTGTCCGGCAAGATGCAGCGTTTCATATTTATCGGTGTCGTAGGTCTCCTGAAACACCGTGACATAATCGACGCCGCATTCGTGCAGATAGCGGTACTCCGCCGTGTTGACCGGATAAATCTCGATGCCGACCATGCGGAAATATTTGCGTGCCAGCTTACATGCCTCACCGATATAATGAATATCGCTCTTTGCACGGCTCTCGCCGGTCAGAATCAGAATCTCCTCCATGCCGCTTTCCGCAATGACCTGCATTTCATGCTCGATCTGCTCCGGCGTCAGCCGCATTCTGCGGATATGGTTGTAGCAGTTGAAGCCGCAGTAAACGCAGTCATTCTAGCAGTAATTTGCAATATACAGCGGTGTGAACAGATAGACCGTATTGCCGAAATGCTTGCGTGTTTCGATGCGTGCACGCTCCGCCATGCGTTCCAGAAACGGCTCCGCGGCGGGCGAAAGCAATGCTTTGAGGTCTTCAACGGAAAGCGTCTGCTTTTCGAGTGCATGCAGCACATCCGCGCCGGTATACTGTGCCGGATCATAGCCTGCGACTGCCGTCATGACCTTTTCGCGGATATCGGACTGAATCTGCTCCTGTCCCTCCATGTACGCCATATGATCGGTGCGGCAGGAGGGATCGTTTTCCAGCTGATGCTTGCGTTTGAGTGCTTCGGGCGACAGTGCGTCCGAATCAATCAGAAATTCATTTTCCATGATGCCGCCTTCTTTCAGTCATGCAGGAAGCCGGTCAGCGTATCCGAAGGCGCTGCGCCCCTGACGAGCACTCTGCCGAGACCGGAAAGATATGCCGCTCTGCCGGCTTCGATCGCCTGCCTGAAAGCACCCGCCATGACCGGCAGATCACCGGCGGTCGCAAGCGCCGTATTGGACATCACCGCAGCGGCGCCCATTTCCATTGCTTCACATGCCTGCGAGGGTCTGCCGATTCCGGCATCGACAATGATCGGCAGGTCGATCTCATCAATCAGAATCTGGATGAAATCTCTGGTTGCAAGGCCCTTGTTCGAGCCGATCGGCGATGCCAGCGGCATGACGCTCGCCGCACCCGCATTGACCAGATCGCGCGCCGTATTCAGATCGGGATACATGTACGGCATAACGATAAAGCCCTCTTTTGCGAGAATCTCCGTCGCTTTGACGGTCTCTGCATTATCGGGCAGCAGATATTTCGTATCGCGCATAATCTCAATCTTGACGAAATCGCCGCAGCCGAGCTCTCTTGCAAGTCTTGCGATGCGGACGGCTTCATCGGCATTGCGTGCGCCGGAGGTATTCGGCAGCAGCGTAACGCCCTTCGGGATATAATCGAGGATATTCTCCTGCTCCTTTGTATTGGCGCGGCGCACCGCACAGGTAATGATCTCCGCGCCTGCGTATTTCACAGCCGCTTCGATCAGCGAGAGGGAATATTTGCCGGAGCCGAGAATGAATCTCGACGTAAATTCATGTCCGGCGATGATGAGCTTATCATCTTTCATGATTTATGATTCTCCTTTGTTTTTGTGAATCAGGTAATTGTAAAACCCATAAAACAATCTCAGATGTTTGATCTTATTCTACAAAAGGATTCTTCTCTGTATTTTGAAAAGAAGTATCCGCTGCGACGGGCGGCCAGAGGCGCTGCCCTAAGGTATTGGCTGCGCCAAACCTTGACTCCGCAAACTTTAATTATGGATGTGCGCAGCTGACTTTTTATAATCACCTATTATGCAAATTCCAGCCCTGCAAGCAGCCGCAGGATCATATGCGCTTCATGGGACGCGCAGACCCCGACGCGTGCCGAGATCAGTCCGAGCCCGTCGGCAACATCGCTTCTGCCGTCGCCGCAGAGATAAAAATGCGAAGTGATGCGGCGCGTCTGAATCTCATTTGCAGAGCCGATGCCCGCCATGCCGCTTGCGGAGACCAGATACGCCTCCGGCAGATGCTCCAGCACGCAGTTGACGAGCATCGCCTTCTGATCGGCACGGTCAAATGCCTCGCAGATGACCGGATATCCTTTCAGCAGCTGCGGTATATTCTCCGCATCCAGCTTCACGGTCTCCGATGTGATTTCGCAATAGGGCGCAATGCGGCGCAGCGTTTCCGCGAGTGCTTCGGTCTTGTACTGCCCGAGCTGATCGGGGAAATACTGCTGCCGGTTGAGATTGGAAATATCCACGCGGTCAAAGTCGATCAGATGCAGCTTTCCGACGCCTGCGCGTGCCAGATGCACCGCGGCATTGGAGCCTAAGCCGCCGAGTCCGCAGACCGCGACTGCGCCTGCTGCAAATTTCGCCTGTATATCCGCGCCGTGCCGTTCGCAGAGTGCAGCATACATTTCCTCTTTTGTCGGAATTGTCATATCAGCCGCCTCCCACAAATCCGACGATTTCAACCTTGTCGCCGTCTTTGACAACCGTGCTGTCATACTGCGCCTTCGGCACGATCTGCTCATTGAGCTCGACGGCAACGCGCTGCGGCTGATATCCGCCGTCCGAGACGAGCTTTGCAATGCTGCTGCCTGCGCATTCCGACGGAACACCGTTGACTGTCACCATAAAAAATACACCTCCGGTTCAAATAAAAAACGGGGAGCCGCGCAAAAACACAGCTCCCCGCAGATATCGGGTCAATATGTCCCTACGTTGGCATTATCCAAATCAGGTTATAGGTCGAAGGCTCAGGCGCCTTCCTCTCAGCCTGCTTACAAGCTCCCTGTTGTATTGATATTATAACACACTTTATGCAAAAGGTCAATATGCAAAATCAAGACCTATGCAAACTTCATGCGCTCGGCAACGGCAAGCGCGTCGCAGCGCTCATTTTCCGGATGCCCCGCATGCCCCTTCACCCAGACGAACGTCACCTTATGCTTTTGCAGCAGCGGCAGAAGGCGCTCCCAGAGATCGACGTTCAGCGCCGGCTTCTTGTCGGATTTGATCCAGCCCTTCTTCTTCCAGCCGTAGACCCAGCCCTTCGTCACACTGTCCACAACATAACGGCTGTCAGTTGTCAGCGTCACGGCGCAGGGTGTATTGAGCGCCTCCAGTCCGGAGATCACGCCCATGAGCTCCATGCGGTTGTTCGTTGTATGCGCCTCACCGCCCGAAAGCTCCTTTTCATGTACCTTGCCTGCCGCATCCGTAAACCGCAGGACCGTGCCCCAGCCGCCGGGTCCCGGATTGCCGCTGCATGCGCCGTCCGAGAACATCTGCACCTGCGGCAGACCGTTTTCAATGATCATGGATTGCCCGTGCTCCTCTCATTTCTCCGTTTTGCCTGCGCAGACATACGCGCAGCCTGTTATATTATCCCTGATTTTCACGGAAATTGCAAGCCTGTTTCGGAGATTTGTTGAAAATGCCGAAAATTGCAGGATTCTTAAAAAACTTGTGTCGGGGACTGGATTTTTATTCCTGAGTATGTTATAATGGTGTTATCTCCGGTCTAGGGGATAGCTGCGCACGCAGATATCTCCTAAATACACCGGTATACAAAGAATGGAGGTTTTTCCAATGGGCAAAAAATATTGTTACCTCTTCTCTGAGGGTAACGCAAACATGCGTGAGCTCCTCGGCGGTAAGGGCGCGAACCTCGCTGAGATGACCAACATCGGTCTTCCGGTTCCGCAGGGCTTTACCATTTCTACCGAGGCTTGCACACAGTACTACGAGGACGGCCGTCAGATCAATCCTGAGATCATGGCTGAAATCGAAGAGTACATTGTCAAGATGGAAGGCATCACCGGCAAGAAGTTCGGTGACAAGGAGAACCCGCTGCTCGTTTC
>JAEEGL015590382.1_pt1 | contig 20380 bp, 17 predicted proteins | sample 9134231 | NCBI WGS metagenome assembly JAEEGL01 (sample SAMN16246548, study PRJNA631951) | gut metagenome | biome: gut microbiome; feature: rumen; material: fiber-attached | host: Bos | place: Iran: Karaj | collected 2018-10 | reverse complement strand
TTCATGTTCTGTTCCTCCTATAGATTATTTGTAAGGGACAGCCCTGATGTTGTCGATCTTGATGATCGGGGTACAAGAGGCCTCTTCAGCCTCGACACCACCATTGGTGATGAACATCCACAAGCTGGCGAAACTGTCAGCAGAGAGCTGGGATGCGGCGGTCTTGCCATCCCAACCGAGATTGAACTCGGTCAGCGGGATAGTGACGGTCATCCACTTGTCACCGGTGTCGAAACTGCCGGTAGCGGCCCAAGGTCTCCAAAGCGCGCGAGGCGCTCCACCGGACATATACGTGTTGTTGGCTCCGGCCACGGTGTTGCCATAGATGTCCGTTCCGGCATTTCCGAAGGTGACATCCTTGACACCAGCCATACAGATATGCATCGGGGTATTGCTCCAAGGATTGCTTGACGGGACAAAGACCTCGAACTTGAGGGCCATGTTCTGCCAATCAGTGAAATCGGCGAGGTCAAGCAGCCTGGCACCCATCGCGCCGTCCTGGTAGTTCTCAGGAGAGTTCCAGGAACCGGGCCAGTAAACGAATGAGAAGTGAGCCTCCTCCCAGGAACCGTCGAGGGCGGTGGTGCCGTCTCCGAACTGGAAGAAGCGGCCGGATATTCCGGTACCGTCATCATCATGTGAGTTGTGACCATTCCACCCGTGATTGTCAAGACCGGTCTGGCCATCGAAATCAAAGAGCATTCCCCTGCTGTCTTTGTACTGGAAGACAGACTGGGCCGTTCCGGAAAGGGTTGTAACCTTGATCTTGCCAGGCTTGGCGCCTTCAGGCACCACCACGGAGACGGAAGTGCCGTCGCCGGCTGTGGCCGAAACAGGATCGCATCCGGGGAACTCGACCTCGACGGGTGCGAATAGATAGGAGCCATTGATCGACACGGTCTCTCCGGGCTCAGCCCACTCGAGAGACATTCCAGTGATCTTCGGGACCGGAGGGAGGACTTTGAAATCATAAGTCACTTCCTGACCGTCCTTTGTGATCATGTAGATCTTGTCGGTCTGCACGGTAGGCATTGTGCGAGGGACCGCCACAAGGAGAGTCTTGGCTGTCATGTAACTGGTGTTGAGAACAGCCGCCTGGTCGTTGAAATAAAGCTCATGGACGCTGGTGAGGTTGTCACCGACGATACACACGAGTTCCTCCATGCTGGCCTGGGTGATAACCACGTCCTTGTCGGCGTAGCGCACGAAGTCCACGGTAGGCACTCCGGAGGTCTGCTGGAAACGGTCCGGGTAATCCACGGAATCGAAGTCGCAGGCCTGAACGAGCAGCGCCAAACCTAACAGGAGACTTGTATATTTAGATATTGTCTTCATTGTTCGGCGTATTAAAAGTCATAGGAGAATTCATTTCTGACATCAACGTGGATGGCCTCCGCGGTCGATCCGACGTTGGGGTTCATCACGACATCCTCAGTCGGGAACGGGATGGTGAACATCTCGGGCTTGACATCGGTCAGGTCGTCAGTTCCGGTATAAGTTATAGCGGACATATCCCAAGTGTGGGCCCCGGGGCCGACATAGTTTTCGGCCTCGTCCTGGACGAACTGCTTGTAAACGGTCTTGAAATCACCGTTCCATCCAGAGCGGCGCTGAGCCTTAAGCTCAGCAATGCAGGCGTTGACGTCGTAATAGGAACGACGGACGAAGTCATACCAGCGGTCTCCCTCGAGGGCAAGCTCAAGCCTGCGCTCCTTCCATACATCCTCGAAGGTGCAGGAAGTAAGAGGAGTCGCATGGGCGCGCTCACGAACTTTGTTGACGTATGTGAGGGCGCTGGCGTTGTCGCCGGTAAGGACACAAGCCTCAGCGTAGATAAGATAGATGTCAGCAAGCCTCAGGATATGGGTAGGCAACTGATAGATCATGTTGCCGGCGCTGATGCCCAGAGCGCTCTGGTGATCAGAACCGCACCCGAACAGATGCTTGCAATAGTTGGCACCCGTTTCGCTCTGCCAGGCTCCGCCGGAAGCGTTGCCGGACAGTCCCGTAGGATAGTAAGTCTTGTCGAAGAAGAAACGATAGAAGTCGAAGCCACCTTTGTCCTGCCAGAAATAAGGATACTGGTCGCCGAACATCATCATAGTGGCCTGACGGCGATCGTCGGTGTCTTTCCTTTGCTCAGGATTATCGATAGCAGAGACTCCGAAAGCATCCTGCAAATCGATGGAAACGCCTTTCCAGCCACCCCAGAGGTCACCGAATTCGCTGAAACCGGTAATTCCCACATCGCTCTGAATGGAGTTCTGGGCTGTCCAGATGCCGGTGGTGGAGGACCACTGCCAGCTGAAGAGATTCTCGCCTGTGGCCTGGAACACCTTCGGTGAGAGGCGGAAGATGTCGGAATATACAGGAGTAAGGGAACGTCCTGAATTGTCGATCACGTCCTTGGCATAGTCGCGGGCCTTGGCAAGATCATTCTGGTCGAGACTTCCGGAGACACCGGCCTTGGCCAGATAGACCTTCGAAAGAAGTCCCTCGGCGGCATAATAGTCAACACGGTTGTACTTGCCGATGTTCGGATCCTTGGGAAGAAGCTCCATGGCCTTCTCGAGGGTCATGACGATATATTCATAAACATCAGCCTTCTGGACCTTGTGCTGCTCGTTGTAGCTGGCTTCCTTGATGACCTCAGTGTTGTCATGAATGATCGGGACATCACCGAAAGTACGGACAAGAAGGAAGTAAGCCATGGCTTTCCATGCGAGGGCCTCGCCTATCGCCTTGTTCTTGGCGGCCTGGCTGGCCTGGGTCTCGGCGTTGCGGATGTTGTTGATGACAGTGTTGCACTGCGCGTTGACGGCCCACAGGGAGTAGGACATGTTCTTGAGGTCCTGGTCCGTGCCGTTCACAGTCAGGGTTGAATAGGCGTTGTTACCCTGATAGACATTGCCGCACATGGTCTCGGATCCGTAGATGTAGAAACGGATGATGTCATACCACGGCGATCCGTAGATATAGTTGACGGCCTGCTCCATCTGCTCGTCGTTCTTGTAGTAGTCTCCAGTGGTGAAACTATCCTCGGAGGGACGGTCCAGGAAATCGCTGCATGAAGTCGAGGCAAAGGCGATGACTGCTGCCAGAACTGTATATTTAAGTATATTTTTCATTCTATTGCCCTCCATTTTTAGAAAGTGAGATTGACACCGAATGAGCAAGTCATAGGAGAAGGATAACGTCCGTTATCGACTCCGAAAGTCAGACCCGTGGAATCCTGGGTCGATGCTCCGACCTCGGGATCATAGCCGCGGTACTTGGTGAAGGTGTAGAGGTTCTGGATGTTGCAGTAAACCCTGAAGTTGTCCACTTTCACCTTCGTGAGAAGCTTCTTGGGGAAGGTGTAACCAAAGCTAATGTTCTTGATCCTCAGGTAGCTGCCATCCTCAATGTAACGGTCGCTCATGCGGTCGTTGTCGTTAGGGTCGGAAAGACTCGGGCGAGGGGTCTTGGTGCCGGAATTGGAGACCTTGACATTGGTCACGTCATCCATCCAGGAAGAACCGTCCGTGTAAGTCTTCTGGGCGTCGATCACCTCGAAGCGGGCCCTGTCGGCGATCAAGGTGTGCTGGTTGGTCCAGACGCTGTTCATGTGGACGAGGCCGTTGTAGCCCTGACCCATGAGGTTGTAGTTGAGGACCTTGTTGCCGTAGGAGCCGTTAATGAATATCGACAGGTCGAAATTCTTGTAGGTAAAGGAGTTAGTCCATCCGAAAGTAAACTTAGGGAGCGGGGAACCGATGTTGGTGCGGTCCAGCTCGTTGATGACACCGTCACCATTGACATCCTTGAACTTGATGTCGCCGGGCCACACTGTCGTGTACCTGTTGAACACACCGTCGGAAGGATACTTCTCAGCCTTCGGAGAGTTCTGGATGTCATCGAAGTCCTTGTAGACTCCTTCGACCACATATCCGTAAAAACCATAGAGAGGCTGTCCGATCTCGGTCACGGAGACGATGTCGCTCCACTGGCCGTAACCGATCAGCTGGGCATTGGCGCTTCCGTCAAGGGCGATCAGCTTGTTGCGGTTGAAGGATATCTGGAAGTTGCTGTTCCAGGCGAAATCCTTAGTCTGGATCGGATGGGTGTCGAGGGTGATCTCAAGACCCTTGTTCTCGATGGAACCGTAGTTGCCCTTAGGGGCGGCGAGGGCGGAAGAACCGTTACCCTGGGTTCCCATGTATGAAGGAAGGGTCATGGACATCAGCATGTCGGAAGAAATCTTCTTGTAGAGATCGACGGTGAGGTTGATCCTGCTGTCGAAGAAGCTCAGGTCCAAACCGAGGTTGGTCTGGCGCTGTTTCTCCCAGTGAATACCGGTGTTGGCGATATTCGCCGGACGCTGGCTGTCTCCAAGAGCGCTCGGCATCTTGGACATGCCGGACTCCCAGGCACCTGAGCCGATGTTGGCGTTACCTGTCTGGCCCCAACCAATGCGGATCTTACCGCTGTTCATTCCGATGGAGTTTGTGAAGTCCTGGAGGAACTTCTCATTGGTGAACCTCCAGCTGCCCGCGAAGGAGTGGAAGCCAGCCCAACGGTTATCCGGACCGAAGTTCGAGGAACCATCGTAACGGAAGGTGTAGGTGAACAGATACCTGTCGTCAAAATTATAGGTCTCACGGGTGAAGAACGAAGCCATGGCCGAACTTCCGAAACCGGAGTTCAAGGTAGGTGTTCCAGTAGCGAGACGGATGTTGTGGATATCATCTGAAGGCAGGCCGGTGTTGGTCGCTCCCAGATAGTTCCACTTGGATTCCCAAGCCTCTTGTCCAACCATGGCGGTCACGTTGTGCTTGCCGAAGGTGTTGGAATAGGTCAGGTAGTTCTTGAAGGAGATGTAGTTGCTGGCGTTGCGCTGCTGGCTCATGGAGTTGTTACCCCTCTGCCAGCCACCAAGGTCAACCTTGGGTTTGTAGGTGGTGGCCTCGGAGTTGCTCACGTCGAAACCGACCTCGCTGCGGAAGATGAAATGCTTCACGGGAGTCAGCTCAGCGTAGACATTTCCGGTAAGTTTCTGCCTCTTGAGAAGGTTCTCATCCAACATGGCAAGAGCCACAGGGTTAGCGGAGGTGTAACCTTCGCGGACAGTGGTGGAATAATTGCCGTTGAGGTCATATACCGGGATGTCAGGCAGGGTCGAGAGGGAGTAGAAAATGACACCCTCCTGACCGTCAGCGAGTTTCACGTTATCGTTGGTGACGGCGTAAGTCGCGTTCAGTCCGAGTTTGAACCAATCCTTGAGCTGCGCGTCGAGGTTGGAACGGAATGAGATACGGTCGAAGTTGGATCCGATGATGGTTCCTTCCTGGTTCATGTAAGAGCCGGACACATAGTACTGGACCTTCTCGGTACCTCCCTGGGCGCTGATCTGGTGCTGGTGCTGGAGGGCGGTGCGGAAGACCTCGTCCTGCCAGTTGGTTCCCTTTCCGAGGATGGAAGGATCGGCGTAGTAGGCGTTGGCCTCAACCTCGCCGATAGCGGCCATATCGTTGTAATATTCAGCGAACTCCCTGAGGTTCATCATGTCGATCCTGCTGGTCTGGCGGCTCATGGCGAACATTCCGTCGTAGGAGAACTTCGCCTCGCCGGCCTTTCCGTGCTTGGTGGTGATGAGGACGACTCCATTAGCTCCCTGGGCTCCGTAGATGGCGGTCGCCGAGGCATCCTTCAGAATCTCCATCGAGACGATGTCGGCAGGGTTGATGGTGGACAGAGGGGAGATCGTGGAGACCTTACCGTTTCCGAGTCCACCGAGACCGAAATCGCTTCCCGAGTTGCCTCCGCCCTGGACGATCACACCGTCAATGACATAGAGAGGCTCAGCGTTGGCATTGACAGTCGCCTGTCCACGGACACGGATTGATGAGGACGAGCCAGGAGCTCCGGAAGTCTGGACGGCGGAGACACCGGCCGCCCTACCCTGGAGGGACTGGTCGAGGTTGGTGATGATCGATCCTTTCAGGTCCTCCTCCCTCATCGAGACGGAGGCGCCGGAGAGGTCGCTCCTTTTCATTGTACCGTATCCCACGACGACAACCTCGTCGAGGAACTCGGCATCTTCCTTAAGGAGAACGTCGATGACCGTACGGTCTCCGACAGCAATCTCCTGCGTAGCGTAGCCGATGGAAGAGAACACGAGTGTAGCGCCTTGCTTCACCGTGATCACATAGTTTCCATCAAGGTCTGTGACGGCACCGTTGGTGGTGCCTTTCTCCATGACACTGGCTCCGATCACCCCTTGCCCGGTATCGTCTTTGACGACACCCGTCACCTTGACCTGAGCGGTCATGGCAACAGCAGAGGCGAAAAGCGCCAGCATGAAGGTTAACAGCTTGTGTTTCATGCTATTCACTTTGATTGTTAATATATTTGAGTTTGCTTGATAATATCGATGGTAGAGTCTGTGATGTAAACTCCGTTGAGTCCCTGGGCCTCCTGGGCAGGATCACCGGAGTAATCGTCGCCGGGCTCCCATTGGGAGTGGGCCGGATTTGCGTATCCGCTCCAACCCCAGAAATTCATGCCGTCCAGTTTCCCGGACGCCACCATTCCCAGAACATGAGAGTAATACTTGTCGCGGCAGGTGGTCTTGGCTTCACGGCTGTCCGAAAAGCCGTCCCTTGGGAATCCGAACTCTTCCAAAACGATAGGAAGTCCCAATCGTCCAGCCAGTTCCGCATGCATATCCACATATTCATCAGTCTTCGCGATGGCATTGTCCAGATCCTCGGCAAGGCTCTCGGCCTTAGCCCAACTCCAGTTGTAAGGCCAGATGTGGATTGTCATATAATCAACCCCGGGGATCGTGTTGACCCTCTCCAGCAGAGCAGGGTCGTTCTCGCAACCCATCAGTCCCTCGTTACCTGTCGAGAGAAGATGGTTGGGATCTATTTCCTTAATAATACGGGCGGTCTCGGTCATCCAGCCGATGAAACCGTCACGGATCTCGGGCTCGTCCGAGAAGCAGCGAGGCTCGTTTCCGATCTGCCACGAGAATATCGCAGGGTCATCCTTGTAAGGTTTCCCTGTGATCGAGTTGGTGCGTCCGACTATCGCGCGCACATGATTGTAAAAAAGATTCTGGGCCTCGGATGAGGTCTGGAACTTCCTCATCTGCAGCATGAAAGGCCAGTAGCCATCCACCAGGGGGATGAGGGCTTTCTCCCCTGTCGCCCATTCGAGATACTGACCATAGCCGCCTGACCACTCCCACGAGTTGTTGAGATAAAGGACAGCCTGCATGTCCCTCTTGCCAAGCTCGACCAGCAAACGGTCCAACCCGACCAGGAGGGTGTCATTATACACGCCAGGAGCGGTCTGGAGGGCAGGATCAACACGTGAGAAAACCCCGTCAGGGCCATCGCCACCGACAAGGACCCGCAGGTTGACAAGGCCGAGTTCCTTAAGGGCGTCAAGCTCACGAGTGAGACGCTCGGGATCGCCTCCGCGACCTTGGGAAGCGATGATAGGACCATACCAGAAATTGGTGCCCATGAACTTCTGGACACGCCCGTCACGGACGAAATGGCCGTCTTTGATTGTGGTGAAACCTGCCTGCCGGGCACACCCGGCGGCAAGAACGAGAATGGCCGCCAAAGCGACCCGTTTGATTGAGAACTTCATGTTGGCCAAACAGTATTAGTGTCGAATGCAAAATTATATGTATTCGTCAGAGCCGACAAATACAAAATTAGCAAAAAATGATACTTTCTTAACGTGCTACACGAAGACTCTTTTTTTCTTGAAGAGAGTGCGGAAATCACGGGGAGTGTATCCCCTTTTCGCCTTGAAGATACGGTTGAAGTTGGAAAGGTTGTTGAAACCGCAGCTATAACATATCTCCGACACATTCTGAGTAGTGTCAACGAGGAGCCTCGCGGCGTTGCCAAGACGGATGTCTATGATATAATCGCTCAAGGTGCGGCCGGTTCTCGTCTTGAAGAAACGGCTGAAAGCCGGTGGGGTCATCCCGGCCAATGAGGCGAGGGTCTCAAGGCGGAGATCCTCGGAATAGTGGTCGTTGACATATTGCTTGACCTTCATCACCCTGCGGCTCTCCTTGTCCCTGGAAGCGCGGGCGAAAGAACTGCTCGCCAGAATCTTGGCCTCGCCGTCCTGAGACAGCTCATAGAGGATTCTCAAGAAATTGAGATACTGCTCAAACGGCTCTGTAACAGAAGATAAGGTGTCAAGGAGGGAATATACCCTCATGATCGAACGTACAGAAAAATTAAGCCCGTGGCTGGCTTTGGACAGCATCGCGCTGATCGAGGAGAACTGGCTTTTGTTCAAAAGATCCCCCGGAAACAGATCCGGGGAAAACTGGATGGTGATCTCCCTGACATCGCCCTCCACGCAACTCCCCTGCTCCCAGGCATGCTCAAGCTCATTGCCGGCTACGAGGGTCAACTCATAAGGGCCTATCTCCTCGACACTGTCCCCGACGACTCGAAGGACACCCGTTCCATTCTCGATGAAATTGAGCTCATATTCCCGGTGCGAGTGCAGCGGGAAGAGGAACTCGGACTTGTGGCGCTCCACTATATAAAGGCAATCTTTATCGGAAAGCGGTGTTATTTCCTTTAAAACTGAATTTGTGGTCATGCGCAAATATAATATTTTTGATACTATTTTCGCAAATATTGCCGCGGTAAAACAAGTATTTGTATATTTGCAGGTCTTAAAACTTGATATGAACCATCTAGGAGAGATTATCTCACTCATAGTGTCCGTCTGCTGGACATTCTCGGCATGGTACGGCGACAAGGCAAGCCGAAGGATCGGGTCCATGGAGACCAACGTGATCCGCCTGGTCCTCGCCACGATATTCCTGTCAGTCACCTTGTGGCTGACAATAGGACGTCCCTACCCCGTCTACGCTGACGGGAAAGCCTGGCTCTGGTTAGGCTTGTCGGCATTGGTAGGGTATGTTTTCGGGGACTATTGCCTCTTCAACAGTTACATCTGCATAGGTCCCAGGCTTGGACAGCTGATGATGACCATAGCGCCCCCGATGGCGGCGGTTGCCGGCTGGATAATGCTCGGAGAATCAATGAGTTGGAAAGCCATCCTTGCGATGGGAGTGACTCTCTGCGGAATCGGCATGTCAATCCTCAGCCGCGGCGAGAAACACCACATCCAGCTTGACATTCCCCTGAAGGGCATTCTATTGGGAATCGGCGCCGGGACAGGTCAGGGTGTGGGACTTGTCCTAAGCAAGATCGGCATGGAACATTACACCGCAGCCGTCCCGGCCGAGGCTTCCGAGGCCATGCAGAACATGCTGCCCTTCGCCTCGACAATGATCAGGGCGATTATCGGAGCGATAGGGTTCTATCTCCTGCTGAGTCTGGGAAAGGGCGCAAGCAGTCTGAAGAAAGCTGTCAAGGATCCCAAAGGCATGAAATACGCCACATTGCTGACCATCTTCGGTCCAGCTCTTGGAGTCTCTCTCTCATTGATGGCCGTCCGTCACGCGAACGCCGGGATTGCCTCCACCTTGATGGCACTTGCCCCGGTGCTGATCATCGCCCCGGATGTACTGATCAACAAGCACAAGATCAAGCTCAAGGAGATCCTCGGAGTCCTTGTCAGCATCACAGGAGTCGCCCTGTTCTTCCTTCTTTAATTGTCAGACGATACTGTTCTCTTTCGTAAACCGCACGATGTCAGGGACATAGCCGAAAGCCAGCCCCGTGACGGAATCCGCGCAGCCGTAATAGACCGCGAGCCTTCCGGTCTCGGGATCATGAAGGGCGGCACACGGGAAAGTGACATTAGGAACGTCTCCGGCGCACTCGTAGATCTCCCTAGGGGAAATAAGGTAAGGGCCACTTCTGGCGAGGACTTTCCAGGGCTGCTCCAAATCCAGGAGGGCCGACCCGAAAGCATACACATAACCGTTGCACGAGCGTAGCACACCATGATAGATAAGAAGCCACCCGTCCGGAGTCTCGATCGGGACAGGTCCGGCTCCGATCTTCATGCATTGCCAGGCACTTACCTCAAACGGGGCCGGCGCCATAACATGACGGTGATGCCCCCAATATTCCAAATCGGGAGACTCGGAATAGAAAATATCACCGAAAGCGGTGTGACCGGTGTCGCTGGGACGGGAGAGCATGGCGAATTTGCCGCCGATCTTCTTTGGGAACATCACTCCGTTGCGGTTGTAAGGGAGGAAAGCGTTCTCAAGCTGGTGGAACTCCTCGAAATCAGTCGTCCACGCCACCCCAATCGTCGGGCCATGATAGCCATTGCACCAGGTGACATAGTATTTGCCGTCAATAAGGGTCACTCTGGGGTCATAACCATAAACCCATTCAGCGACCTCGGGATCAGCGCCGGTGAACTTGACATCCTCCTCGTTGATGTCCCATTTGATACCATCAACGGAGAAGCCGACATGGAGCCTCATCCTACGATTCGTGTCATCGCAGCGGAAAACTCCCGCATAGTTGTAATCACCTTTCTCGAAAGGGACGACAGCCGAGTTGAAAATTGAATTGGATGTTGAGAGAAGATCTCTCGGGATAATAGGGTTCTTGGAATAGCGCCACATCACCTCTTTGGATCCAAAGGGACGCTCTTCCCACGGGAAATTATTATTCATCAATTACTTATCTAATTAATACTACTGAACGAAACGGATAGTGCCCCACTTGTCCGGATGGTGGATGTCGACAATCCCGGTCGGGGACCAGACCCAGTTCTCCTCGGGCTTCGTGAGCCACTCGACACGGGAGAAGTTGGCCTTCCATTCCTTGTTTTGGAGAGGATCGGTCCCTCCCCTGCTCAGTCCTTTGAAAGGAATCATGATCTCGACAGACCATCCCTTGTCGGTGTCATTCGAGCGGTTAAGAGTTCCTTGGACTTTCACGGCGGTCTTCAGCCCCGGGAAATCCCAGGTCATGATGTAAGTGCCGCCTTTGCTGTAGGGCTTCTCCATCACGAGGTCCATCACGGTACCCAAAGCATTGATCTCGAACTCGTAGTAAAGCCTCTCGTCGCAATAGGGATTGAGGAATACTTCAAAGTCGTTGTCGTGATAGACGATGTCATCACGATCTTTCACGCCGGCCTTGACATCCGGCTCCTCCAGGACGGCCGAGATGTACAGGTTGTCGTCATCCCAGAGCATCCTCATGGTAGTCAGGTACTTCGGGGCAGCCCAACCATCTCCTCGGATGTCCCTGAAATCGGTACAGGGGACGGCTCCGGCCCACTCCTTGTCCGTGACCTTGCCATCAATCTTGATCTTGCCAGCTGCCCTGTGGCAATCATAAACAGGTTGCCCCACCGCCATGAGAGGCAGAAGGGCAAACGCGATTAAAAACAACTTTCTCATCATGCAGTCAATTATACGCAGGTGTAACCTCCGTCAACAGGAAGGGCGACTCCGGTCACATAAGAAGATGCCGGCGAGGCCAGGAAAAGAGTAGCGGAGTCCAACTCGCCCTCATTGCCGTACCTCTCCATAGGGATCACCTGCTTGGCGTAGGCCTGGAAATAATCGGAATTGAGAGTATCCACAGTCAGAGGGGTGTAGAAATATCCGGGGCAGATCGAGTTGACCGTGATCCCGTATTTTCCCCACTCGGCGGCAAGAGCCCTGGTGAGATTGACCACTCCACCCTTGGCGGCATGATACGGAGAAGCTGGCGCTATCTTGTTGCCGACAAGGCCATACATTGAGGCGATATTGATGATACGGCCATATTTGGCAGGGATCATGGCTTTCGCGGCCACGGCCCTGGCTACCCTGAACGAGCCGAAAAGGTCGATCTGCATCTCATTCTCGAACTGGGCGTCAGTTATTTCCTCGGCGGGAGCGACAGCCCCGGTACCAGCATTGTTGACAAGGATGTCGATGCGGCCGAAATGAGCGACAGCCTTGGCAACGACCTCGTCCACCTGTTCCGTGGAAGTGATGTCACATTTGAGAGGCAAGGCCTCGACTCCAAAATCAGCCCTCAACGCCGCCGCGACCTCCTCAAGCTTTTCCATCCTCCTGGCGATAGGGATGATGTTACACCCAGCGCTGGCGAGAGCCCTTGCCATCTGTACACCAAGACCTCCCGAGCAACCGGTCACCAAAGCTACTTGACCTTTCAAATTGAAATATTCGTTCATACTACTTTTAATGTTTTTTGTGGTTATATGAGTCTTACAAAGATAATCATTATTTGGACTTATTCCAGACTCCTTCAGCGAAATCGAGCATCCATTTCCAATCGATGGGGGCGATCCCGTGCTCACCGGCCCGACGGACGTAGCCAAGGGAAGGGCCGATGGCAGACGTGTCGTAGTCGGAAGGCCACTCGACGTCAGGCATTCCTTTCTTGCCCAGGAACTTCCACACCGGGCTGGCTGCCTTGACAGCCAGGTACTCTCCTTTCGTGTCAAACCACGGCTGGTCAAAGCCCTCCACGAGCAGGGCCCGGGGAGCGACGCAAGCAAGGAGCATGTGCTGGTCGAAAGGCAAGGCGTCAGTATTGTCGGCGTACTTGTCATAGGCGCGGCAAAACCAATGGCGGAACGAGACCACCTCGGTGGCGACCGACTCGCCGAAATTCCTCTTCGCGAGTGGCACTCCACCTCCACCGGTCTGGACAGGGACCACCACGGGGAAGCGCTCGTCGAAAGCCCCGGCGATGAGGGCGGCTTTAGCGAGGCGGGAATATCCCGTCAGGATCACCCTGCGCTGGTCAAGAGTCGGATCCTGCTCTATCATGTCCATGGCTCTCATAAGAACCCATGCCCAAGCCATCAGAGAGGTGGTGTTGTCGTCCTTTGACGGGTCCCTGGGGCCCCAGAGATCGAATATTCCTGTGTAGGCGAAACCGTCCTGCATCTTAACTCCATCCTTCATCTGGACCGGATTGGGATCGGGAGAGACCTCATTGTAGCAAGCGGTCACCGTGGCATAGCCCCTTGCGGCCAAACTTCCAATCGGATAGACGGTCTTGCCGGCATCCCTGTTATAGAGTCCGCGGTCCGCCTCCGAAGCCTTGTTTTCCTTCTCCCCGAAGAGACCCTGGAACCAAGCATCCGGCACGAGGATCTCCTCGTCCGCAAGGACGGCATGGTTACCCGCATAATTATACAGAAGCACCACAGGCACAGGTCCTTGCACATTATTCGGAGTAACAATCAGCCAGTCCACCTTCGGGCCTGTCTTGTCTGGGCGGAACCACATGCGCACCTGACGCCTGGTACCTTGTCCGAAAAGGGTCGGCCCCTCCTCGATGGTCTCAAGGAATATCCCGTCGCCCTTCGGGGGCAAGACCCCGTACATCTCATGCTGGAACATGTCGAGTATCTCCTTCCTGCGTTCCTGCCACTGGCTTTTACGGACTTTCTTCCCGTCCGCGAAGACAAGCGGATCCGGCAGCTCATAAGGAGCGACGGCCGCCTCATCGTAATTGACGTTCTTTTTCTGAGCTTCCGCGTCAACCATCAGGGCCAACGCCAGAACAATAATGAATACCTTTTTTGTCATGATTGTAAATATAACACTTTTTTATTTATTAAATTTGTGAAGAGAACACCTATATTCCTAATCATGCGCGAAAATCACCTTCTTTTAATGCTGGCGGCGATGGTGGCCGCCACTATCCTCCCCAGTTGCGGTCCCAAGTACGAGTTCAACCTGGACGAGCACCTTGGGATCTGCGGAATGGGATGGGCCGAGGCCGCCAAGACGGCAGGGCTGGACTATCTCGAAGCCAATGTGAGCGGGTTCCTAATGCCGGAGAACAGCGACGAGGAATTCGCCGCTAACAAGGCATTAGCAGCCACGATCACCCCTCCGATCTATTCAGCAAATGGTTTTTTCCCTGGCGAGATCAAGATCGTCGGGCCAGAGGCTGACATCGAGAGAGCCGTTAGGTATTCAGAGACAGCTATACGCCGGGCCAGCGAGATCGGCATCAAGATTCTCGTGCTTGGGAGCAGCGGCTCGAGGAGTATTCCGGAAGGTTTCGACCGTGGAAAGGCCGAGGAACAATTCACAGGATTCCTCAAGAGAATAGCCCCGACGGCGGAGAAGTATGGCGTGATCGTCGCCATCGAGCCTCTCCAGACCGCGGAGACCAACTTCATCAACACTGTGGCGGAAGGCGCTCAAATAGCGAGGAATACAGGCAGTGACAATATTTGCGTGATCGCTGACCTGTTCCACATGGCACGGATTAAAGAGGATCCCGAGGACATTATCACGTCCAAGGACAAACTCGTCCACTGCCACATCGCCGAGTGCGAGGAACGCACCGCTCCGGGTGTCAAGGGCGACGACTTCACTCCCTACCTCAAGGCGCTGAAAAAGATCAAGTACACCGGCAGGATGTCATTCGAGTGCTCCTGGCAAGACATTGACACCCAGTTGCCCAAGGCCGTCGGAGTCATGAAAGAACAAATATTGTCAATAAAATAACACCAAGACTATGCAGACCAGAAGGGAATTCATCAAGACGAGCGTCGCCGCGACCGGTGGCCTGATGCTCGGCGGGCTGGCGCTGGACGCCAAGATATATTCAGGCTCAAAGCGGGCCAACGACAAAGTCAGGGTTGGAATCATCGGATTTTCAGACCGTTGCCGCGGCTCACTGATCCCCACATTCATGGCGAGCGCGGAGGAGATGGGGTTCGAGATCGTGGCCGTCTCCGACATCTGGAACCGGCGCCGGGAGGAAGCCAGGGTCTTCTTCAAAGAAAAATACGGGTTGGATGTCAAGCTGTTCCGCAATAATGAGGAACTTTATGAATCCGGGATGTGCGATGCGGTTATCATCTCGACGGCTGACTTCCAGCATGCCCTGCATCTCATAGAGGCGGTTGAGGCCGGTTGCGACGCATATTGCGAGAAACCTTTCGCCGAGACAATGGCTGACGCCCGCAAGGCCCTGAAAATCGCGAAGGGGTCCGGGAGGATCATCCAGATCGGGTCGCAGCGCCGCTCCGCTCCCAATTACCAGGCCGCTTACGACTACATCAACTCCGGCAAGTTCGGACAGATCACCATGGTCGAGATGAGCTGGAATGTCAACCAGCCGGGCCGCTGGCGCCGCCCTGCCCTGGTCGCCGAATGCCGGGAGGAGGACACCGACTGGAAGAGATTCCTCTGCAACCGTCCATTCGAGCCTTGGGATCCAAGGAAATATCTGGAATACAGATTGTTCTGGCCATATTCCTCCGGCATACCCGGTCAGTGGATGTCCCATCAGATCGACACTGTCCACTGGTTCACAGGTCTCAGCCACCCCCGGAGCGTGGCCGCCAACGGAGGCATCTATCTTTGGAAGGATGGCCGCCGCAACTATGACACCCTGACCGCTGTGATGGATTACGGCCCGGAAGGATCCGGTGACGGGTTCCAGGTGCTTTATACTTCCAGGTTCACCAACGGGGCGGGAGGCACAAAAGAACTATATTTCTCCAATGGTGGAACCCTCAACCTCGACACGAATGAAGTTACCTCCGCAGGAGGCCTTGAAGAGTGGGCCGCGAATGAGATGGGGATGAAGGCCAATTTGCTCGAGACCTTCAAACTGCCTTCGATCAAGATCGAGACAGGAGCGAACACGGGCGGAGACGACATGACCTACCTCCACATGAGGAACTGGATGGAGTGCGTGAAGAGCCGCAAGGAGACCAACGCCCCGGTCCAGGCCGGCTACAACCACTCCATCGCCACGATCATGACCAATGCCGCCGTCCGTTCCGGCGAGAAAGTGACCTTCGACGAGAACAAGCAGGAGATCATGGCAGGAGGAAGGCCGTTCAAGCCGTTCAAATACATCTAATCCATGAATAAGAAGTTACAACTCATCCCCGTGATGCTGTGCTTCTTCGCCATGGGGTTCGTGGACCTCGTGGGCATAGCGTCCAACTACGTGCAATCCGACCTAGGACTAAGTGACACGGCAGCAAACATATTCCCGTCACTTGTATTCTTCTGGTTTCTCATTTTCTCCGTCCCGACCGGGATGTTGATGAACAAGATCGGACGGAAGAACACCGTCCTTCTGTCCCTGGCCATTACCATCGCCTCACTTCTCCTGCCCATTTTCGGGGAAAGCTACGGCCTCATGCTTGCCGCGTTCTCCCTCCTCGGAATCGGGAACGCCATAATGCAGACCTCCCTCAACCCACTCATAGCCAACATAGTAAAAGGAGATGGTCTGGCCAGCACGATGACTTTCGGGCAGTTTGTGAAAGCCATCGCCTCTTTCATGGCCCCGTATATAGCCATGTGGGGAGCAACTGCCGCCCTCCCCTCTTTCGGACTGGGCTGGAGGCTCCTTTTCCCTGTCTATGGTATAATCGGCATAGTGGCGGCACTTCTTCTGGGAGGGACGTCAATCGAAAGGGAGACTGTCAGTGAAAAGGCCTCCGGATTCGCGGACTGCCTTAAGCTTCTCGGGAAGCCCTTCGTGCTTTTCTCTTTCCTCAGCATCATGTGCCATGTGGGAATCGATGTCGGGACCAACACGACTGCCCCGAAACTCCTGATGGAACGCGTCGGGATGACCCTCACCCAGGCCGGGTTCGCGACCAGCCTGTACTTCATCTGCCGAACGATAGGAAGCCTGCTGGGATCGTTCATCCTTTCAAAGTTCAGTCATAAGAGATTCTTCATGCTGAACATTGTCCTGATGGCCCTGGCCATGTGCCTGATGATCTTCGGGCACTCGAAAGCTATCCTCTACGCGGCGATCATAATGATAGGTCTAGCGAACTCAAACCTGTTTTCCATCGTGTTCTCCCAGGCCCTGCTGGCGGTGCCGGACAAACAGAACGAGGTTTCGGGACTCATGATCATGGGGCTTTTCGGAGGGACCATATTCCCACTCCTGATGGGATTGGCCTCTGACGCTGCCGGGCAGGCCGGAGCGGTTGCCGTCATGTTCATCGGCGCCCTTTACCTCTTGTATTACTCTACCCTTGTCCGCAAATAAAACAATGAATATCCATAAGATCGCTTTTCTTCTGGCACTCGCCACTCTTGGCGTGACCGGATGCTCCTCTTCTGGTGGACAATACGAGATCAACGGCATTTACACGGCTCCAGACGGTACCGAGGTTTATCTGGTGAACCTCAACTCAAAAGACACCTTGGGCACGAGCATGGTAAAAGATAACGGATTCAATCTCAAAGGCCGGATTGGGGAGCCCGCATACGTTTACCTCGGGAGAGGGAAAGAAAGGGTAAGATTTATCCTGGAACGTGGGAAAGTGACCGTTGACATTGACGAGCGGATAGAGTACGGCACTCCTCTGGTGGATCAGAACAACCTCTACCACAAGAGATTCTACGGTTTCAACGCTCAACGGAACAAAGAGCGGAAGGAGCTTGATGCCGTCAATTCAAGTCTTACAATCGGGGAATATAATTCCGAGTGGGACAGGATAACCCGTAAATATTTAACCATGCAGGCGGATCTGGCCGACTCGGCGGTCAGGGCCAATCCGGACAATCTGTTCGGAGCGATCGTCATGGAGGATCTCGCCGCCACAGACACCGCACGTTTCATGGCAAGGCACAAGGAAGTCTCCAAGAAAGTCCGGGACTTCTACCTCGTCCGGAAAGCTTACGAGTCCATCAGGAAATCTTCAGCCACAGCCCCGGGGAAAATGTTCACGGACTATCTTGTGCCGGAAGGGAACCCGGACGGGACAGATGTACGTCTTTCCGACTACGTAGGGAAAGGAAAATACATCCTTCTCGACCACTGGGCTTCATGGTGCGGTCCATGCAAAGCGGAAATGCCTTATCTTCTAAAGACTTACAAGGAGTTTGCCGGCGAGTCCTTCGACATTGTGAGCGTGGCCGTCAATGATAAAAGGGAGGACACTTTGAAGGAGTTGGAAAAGCTCAAGCTTCCTTGGAACCAAATCATTGATGCCGGGAATATTCCATCTGAGACCTACCAAGTCAACGCTATCCCGCATCTCATACTCTTTTCCCCCGACGGGACCATTCTTCAACGCGGGCTCCGTGGTGAACGGATCTACACCACAATCAAAGAGCTTTTGGCAAGTAGCGACAAAAGATGATTTACAGGAACGACAAACATGGAGAGCCTCTCTCCATCCTCGGATACGGCTGCATGCGTTTCAGCCGCAAAGGCGCTGGGGTTGACATTGAGAAGACCGAGCGGGAGCTGATGGCCGCCTACCGGGCAGGCGTGAACTATTTTGACACGGCATACATCTACCCCGGCAGCGAAGCGGCCCTGGGCGAGATTCTTGAGCGCAACGGGATCAGGGACAAGGTCCGTATTGCCACCAAACTGCCTCAATACCTGGTACGGAACAAGGCTTCGCTGGACAAATATTTCGACGAGGAACTTTCCCGGCTTCGGACAGACAGGGTCGATTATTATCTCATGCACCACCTTACCGACATCGCCCAATGGGAACGTCTTAAGACTGTGGGAGTTATTGACTGGATCGCCGGGAAGAAGGCCTCCGGAGCCATCCGGAACATAGGTTTCTCTTACCACGGGAACAGCGACAACTTCCTGAAGATCCTCGCCGACTACGACTGGGACTTTTGCCAGATCCAGTACAACTACATGGATGAGACGACCCAGGCTGGTGTGGCCGGACTTAAGGCCGCCGCGGCACGGGGCATCCCTGTGGTTATCATGGAACCGCTCCGGGGCGGCAAGCTCGTGAACAAACTGCCCGAAGACGCGAAGAAGCTCATGGCCGGTCACCATCGAGGGTGGAGCCCCGCCGACTGGGGCCTGCGCTGGCTTTGGGACCAGCCTGAGGTGACGGTGGTCCTCTCAGGCATGAATTCCATTGAGATGGTGGAAGAGAACGTGAGGATCGCCTCGGAAGCGACCGCAGGAGCTTTTACGGATGATGACCGGGCATTTCTTCGTCAGATCCTTGGCATCATCAGGGCGAAGGAGAAAGTCGGGTGCACGGGCTGCCGCTACTGTATGCCATGCCCCAAGGGGGTGGATATTCCGGGAATATTCGCAAGTTACAACACTCTGTACACGGAGTCGAAGGTGTCCGGATGGGCGCAGTATTTCCAGGCTGTCGCCCTCGCCGGCGAACCGTCATTCGCCTCCCAATGCATTAAGTGCGGCAAATGCGAGCAGCATTGTCCCCAAGGCATCCCCATCCGGGAGAAACTCCCTGAAGCGGAGCGGGCCCTGCTCCCCTGGTACATAAAACCCCTCGTCAAACTCGGCCGGAAGTTTCTGCTGAGGAAGAAGTAAATAATAAACTACAGCGAGACAAGTAAAAAAACTTTACTTATCTCGCTGTAAATCGGTATGTTAAGAGCAAATCTTTACCCTAATACTCCTCCTCGTTAAAGAAGAAGTCTTCCTTCGTGGGGTAATCGGGCCAGATGTCCTCAATGGATTCATAAATCTCACCGTCATCCTCGAGCTCGGTGAGGTTCTCAATGACCTCCTCAGGAGCGCCGGATCGGTTGGCGTAATCGATCAGTTCTTCTTTTGATGCCGGCCATGGAGCATCGTCCAGGCTGCTTGCAAGTTCGAGTGTCCAATACATATCGCAATCAATTAATTGATAAACAATAATTTACGCTAATAAAGCCAAATAAGGGGCCTTATTTGCCGCAAAGATATGCAAAAAATCGAAACTATAATGATTTTTTGGCTAATTTTGCATGACAAGCTGAATATTCAACAACTATACCAAGAGAATGGCTTTTGAGAAAATTGAGAGATACGACGAGGAGACGACCAAGGAGATAGCCGCCCGGGTGAGGGAAATCCTGAAACTCCTGGGAGAAGACCCCCAGAGGGAAGGACTTCTGAAGACTCCTGAAAGGGTCGCGAAGTCGCTGCAATTCCTGACCCAGGGCTATGCCCAGAACGGTACCCAGATCATCCAGTCAGCGATTTTCGACGAGAAATACCAACAGATGGTCCTCGTCAAGGACATCGAACTGTACTCGATGTGCGAGCACCACATGCTCCCCTTCATCGGGAAATGCCACGTCGCGTATATTCCCAATGGGAAGATCACCGGACTGAGCAAGATCGCCAGGATCGTGGAGACTTTTGCCCGCAGGCTCCAAGTACAGGAAAGGCTCACGGTCCAGATAAGGGACTGCATGGTGGATGCCCTCAAGCCTCTCGGAGTAGCCGTGGTCATCGAGGCCATGCACACCTGCATGTCATTGCGGGGGGTCCAGAAATCCAACGCTATCACGACAACTTCAGCATTCTCGGGAATATTCCTCAGCTCGGCCCGCACAAGGAACGAGTTCCTCAATCTGATCAAATAAACTTAAATCCAATATATGGCAGGAAGAATAATACTCACAGGAGACCGTCCCACAGGACGTTTGCACATTGGTCATTAT
>JAEEGL014377623.1_pt1 | contig 20380 bp, 16 predicted proteins | sample 9134231 | NCBI WGS metagenome assembly JAEEGL01 (sample SAMN16246548, study PRJNA631951) | gut metagenome | biome: gut microbiome; feature: rumen; material: fiber-attached | host: Bos | place: Iran: Karaj | collected 2018-10 | reverse complement strand
TTTCTCCAGAAGGTTCAACGAACTCCATACAAGCGGACAGGATCTGGACGGAAACGCAGGACTTGATTACTTTAACAGCAGGAACACAAAAGGTGACAATTACACCTTTGAACACATCCTTGACCTCGGAGAGGTTGCGGTGTCCAGCGAGACCGGTTCTTATATCACAAATAGCGAAGACGAGAACAAGGGTACGTATTATTTTATGACCGCTAAACAGTTCTCGGTTACCAAGAAGGTATATGACGACCCGCACAAGCTCGTTACGGCTACCGACGTTACGAACGGTATAGAAAAGAACGATCTGGTAATGAAATACATAGACTTAAGGGATGATAAGGACATGTTCCTTCAGGGAACTCCGCAGGGCTTCCTTCAGGCACTTGTTGCCGAGCTCGGTGTTGACTCCCACAAATCCCAGAACTTCAGTAAGAACCAGGCCGACATCGTGGCAGCGATCACAAATCAGCGACTTTCGGTATCCGGCGTCGACCTCGACGAAGAAGCCATGAACCTCGTCCGATACCAAAACTCATACAATCTTGCAGCTAAAGTAATAAGTACTATGAATGAAATATATGACAGACTAATCAACTACATGGGCGCTTAAAGGGAGCCTGATCCGTTAATCCGGATACCCGACCGCTCATGCAAGCTTGCTTGCAAGGAGCGGTCAGGTATCCGGATGAGCTGCGGAGCAGCGACCGAACGGACAGCCGCAGACAGAAGTGCCGTAAGGCACGTCCGACACGAAGTGGCGGGTCTGTGGCATGGGCGCGAGGTAGGATCGGGCGTGAATACGCGATGGGCGCGGGCAAGCACGAGCGTATGGATCGGAGCAGCGGCCACACCGCCAACTTAACCACTATTCACAAGGAGGTCACTATGAGAATAACCAACAAAATGATGACCAACAACATGCTTCATAACATAAACATCAACAAGAACAACATGACGACACTCGAGAATAAATATGCGTCAGGACTCGAGATACAGAAGCCTTCGGACGACCCGATCATAGCTGTGCGTGCGCTGAAGCTGCGTACAAATCTGTCTGAGCTTAACCAGTATTATAAGAAAAATATCCCCGATGCAAAATCCTGGATGGAATCAACCGAAAGTGCATTAAGAAATACTTCCGAAGTTCTTACAAAGATCCATACATACTGTGTTCAGGGTGCCAACGATCCTCTGACAGAGGCCGAGAGAAAAAGCATAGTTGACAATCTTGTCGAGCTAAAGAAGCAGATATATCAGGAAGGCAATTCAAACTATGCCGGAAGATATCTGTTTACCGGTTATAAGACCAGTACCAGTCTCGTATTTGAAAACGAGGAAAAAAATATAGAGTACAGCATTACCGAAAAATTTACACCTTCGGACGTAGAAATATCAGACAGGATTGTAGACTCCCTTGATGTAAATAGCGTAAATGCCGATGATCTTGACACCTTTGAGATTGAAAATCGTCCTACCTCCGCAACTATCTACCGGATAAGGCTTGCATATGATAACCTGAAAAAAACGGAAGATGGTGCAAGCGTCTCGATAAAGATCCCCGAACTTGACGAGGAAGGAAATCCGGTTCCCGATCCCGGTGAAGAGGGCGCATATCTCTATGAAGAAGAATTGACTGAAAGCGATATGGTTATCATGAACTCTAAAGACCCCAAAGCATACAAGTTTGAAGAGGGAGAAGAAAATGACATCCACTTCATAGAAGATACAGGCGAGATCATATTTGGACCCGAGAGATATAATGAGTGGCGTGAGAAAAACTTCGAGATAACCTACGAGAAAAATGAGTTTGAAAAAGACGAATTAAGACCGGAACACTATTTTGACTGTACCGCTTACGATCTGACTTTGCCTGAGGATCAGAGGGTAGCAAAAAAGATAGAGTACACCGTTGAAGACCAGCAGATAGCTTATGAGATAAACTTTAACCAGAGGCTTGCAATAAACGTACAGGCGAAGGACGCCTTTAGGCACGCTATCGGAAGGACTGTGGATGACATACTTATCGCTATCGAGGATGTCAATAAAGTAAAGGACAAGATAGCACGCGTTGACAAGATGCTTGACGATACTGCGCTTGACGAGACTAAGATAGCCAAACTAAAGGAAATAAGAGGAGTCTTAGATACAGAGTTTGCACTAAAGGACAGCCTTATGCGCGAAGCCTATGGCAGGGGACTTACTTCAATAATAAAGGAAGAAAATATAGTAAACTCAGCAACAAGTGATATCGGTACCCGTTACAACCGTATAGAACTGACCGAAGAACGCTTAAATACTCAGCAGGTAGAGTTTACAGACCTGCTTTCACAGAACGAAGACGCCGATCTTGTAGATACGATTGTTAACTATAACGCAGCAAACACTGTATACAACGCATCCCTTCAGGCAGCCGGAAAGGTTGTAAAGAATACACTTCTTGATTTCCTGTAGGATATGTATGGTAAAAGCGGCATGGTCTGATATAAGTTTTCAGAAAATTTAGTTGAAATATTTATAAAAGTGTAGTATAATTGCTTTCGGACATATCACAAAGTAGACAGAAGGCAGATATCATTGTGACTATGTAAAATAAAAGGGGTTCCAAAATAAAAAGGAGGATGTACTATGAATGTAAAAACAAGACACTTTGGGGAAGTTGACATTGATGAGAGCAAGGTTATCACTATGGATAACGGCCTGTTCGGATTTGAGAATTATAAGAAATATGTTCTTCTCTATGATTCCAGTTCAGAAGAGATTCCCAACATACAGTGGCTTCAGAGTGTAGACGAGGAGCTTCTTGCACTTCCGGTTATGATCCCTACCACCATAGTTCCCGATTATAACCCTGTAGTTGATGACGAGTACCTGGAGAATCTGGGTGAGTGGAGTGAAGAGACCATTTCGATGCTTGTAACTGTTACCGTACCGGCAGATATTAAGGCAATGTCAATCAACCTTAAGGCACCTATTATCATCAATACAACAACAATGAAAGGCAGTCAGGTAGTTGCAGAGAATCCTGATTATGAGATAAAGTTCAAGATCCATGATCTGCTTGAAGCTGCCAGAAAGAAAAAGGAGGAAGGCTGATGCTCGCATTATCAAGGAAGACGAATGAGTCCATCATGCTCGGCAACGATATAGAAGTAACCGTTCTGGAGATAAAGGGCGATCAGGTAAAGATAGGCGTTACCGCTCCGAAATCGGTTGCTATCTTCAGAAAAGAGATATATCTTCAGATACAGGAAGAAAACAAAAAAGCAGCTGAGAATCAGGTGGATAGGGATACTATCGAAAAATTATTTAAAATTTAATAATTTACTGTTAAGTTTTATTGAGAAGTATCCGATAAAGAAAATAGAATAGAATCCCATTAGTATATCCCAATATAACTAAAAGGATTTAGGCAGATAATCATGCGGATTTTATTTCTGTATGATTATTTGTATTTTGTGCGGACGATCGGAGATAACACCGTTTAAACCGATGCCGGTCTGCACAAGTCAGGAACACTATTTTCCTGATCGTAGCACAAGGAGGTGGACGGTTTTTTTACCGTCGATACAAAGTTTAGGATTACCTAACGAAAGGAGAAACATATGGGAATTGAAGTTGTTGGATCGAATCAGTCCTATCAACCGGTTCAGTCTTATCAGCCGGCGCCCGCTGAATCTACAACTGTTGTGAAAACAGGGTCGGAAGCCCTGACCAATATAGCAGTAAAGGCTCCCAGCTCTGCATCCGAAGGTCAGGTGAAGGGAGATAACGGGAAGCAGCCTTCCGAAGAGGAAGTAAAGTCGGCAATTGAACAGGCAAACAAACGGGCACGTGGATATTTCGGGCATGCAAATGCTGAGTTTTCGTATCATGAGGCAACCAAGCGCATATCGGTAAAGATTGTGGATCAGGATACGAACGAAGTCATCCGTGAGATACCGCCTGAGGAAACCTTGGATATGATAAGCAAGATGTGGGAACTGGCCGGCATAATAGTTGACGAGAAGAGGTAAACAGGGAAGTGTTTTAAGAACAAGGAGGTCGAATTATGCCTATACGAATGAGCGGAATGGCGTCCGGACTTGATACGGATGCTGTTATAAAAGAATTAATGTCTGCCCAGTCATTAAAGAAGACAAACCTTGAAGGTAAAAAAGAGAAGCTTAGCTGGACTAAGGAAAAGTGGAGTGAGATGAATACAAAGCTTTATTCCTTCTATACAGATAAACTATCTCCGCTAAAATTACAGGGAAGTTATCAGACAAAAAAAGCAACGTCATCTGATGAAACAAAGGTAAAGGTATCGACGTCAAGCGCTGTAGCAGGGTCATATTCGGTGAGTGTTGATAAATTGGCATCTGCTGAGTATGTGACAGGTGCGGATATAAAAGACAAGGGTTATACGAAGGATACCTTATTGACAGATACAGGGATGTCTTCGGGTCAGACTATAACGATTAAAAACGGTAAGGATCTGGAAAATGTAACTTCCATTACCATTGATTCGGATACCACTATAGAAGAATTTGTTGACAGACTTAAAGAAGCCGGACTTAATGCAAATTTTGATACAAAAAGCGGACGTTTCTTCATAGCGGCAAAGGACACCGGAGAGGACAATAAGTTCACCATAGAATCAGATGCATTAGAAGGTGAAGGACTTGAAAATCTTGGCCTTAAAAATATCACGGAAGATATGGCAAAAAACGGGATAACTGCCAATAATAGCGGTGAGATGGCTATTGTAGGAGCATCTGATGCAAGCATTAAATTGAATGGTGCTATCATTAATTCGGGTTCTAATACAATTCAGATTAATGGTCTTACACTTGATCTTATCGGTACGACAAATGCAGATGGTATCAAGCTTACCGTAAGTAACGATGTAGATACAACATATGATAAGATAAAAGATTTTGTTAAGTCTTACAATGAACTTGTTACGGAGATGTATGAGAAGTATAATGCTCCATCTGCAAAAGGATATTCGATGCTTACTTCTGAACAGAAAGAAGCCATGACGGATGATCAGGTTAAACTCTGGGAAGATAAGATAAAGGATTCATTACTTCGTAGAGATGATACATTGAATAGCCTTATGACAGCATTTAGGACGGCTATGCAGAAAACAGTTACAATTGATGGAGAGTCGTTCTCTTTGTCTAGTTTCGGGATAGTTACGGGAGATTATACGGAGCGTGGTTTGCTTCATATAGAAGGTGATGCGGATGATCCACAGTATTTGGATAAAACCAATAAATTAAAATCCATGCTTGAGAGTGATCCCGAAAAGGTAAGTAAAGCTCTTTCAGGTATTATGGACAACTTTTACGATACTCTTTCAAACAAGATGTCTGCATCGCCACTTTCATCTGCGCTCACATTCTATAATGATAAACAGATGAAGACTCAGGTGGATAACTATGAGAAGCAGATAAAGAAGTGGGAGACAAAGCTTCAGGATATTGAGGATCGGTATTATAAACAGTTCTCAGCAATGGAAAAGGCTATGGCAAATCTTCAAAACCAGCAAAGCCAGTTGGCAGGTTTCTTTGGATAAAGAAATAAAAACAGTATATATTTAACCTAAAAACTTTCGGAAAAAAGTCCGAAAGTTTTTTATTTTGTCTATAAAGGTATTTGAGTTTTCGTCCGATATATGTGGTGTAGGACAAAAAAAGAGTATATCGCCGGGAGCGAAGAAAGAGGTATGACATGACAGCAGCAATGGCTAATGTATATAAGAGCAATTCCATTCAGACAGCATCACCCGCTGAACTTACACTTATGCTTTACGACGGAGCTATTAAGTTTTGTAATATAGCACTCGGAGCTATTGAGAAGAATGACATAGAAAAGGCAAATACAAATATCATCAAAGCTCAGAAGATAATCACTGAGTTCAGATGTACACTTGATTTCAAGTATCCTGTAGCACAGGACTTTGAAAGAGTATATGACTATATATACAGAAGACTTGTTGAAGCTAACATCCACAAGGATGCCGAAGTGCTGGAAGACGCATTAAAGTATATCCGTGAGATGAGAGATACATGGAAAGAAGTTATGAGACTCAATCGTACATCTACAGGTGGCTCTCAGATCAGGTATGTGAGCGCAGGCACACCTAAGGCAGCCTCCATGTAAATAAAATCGTTATCTGCAAATTATTTAATAACAAAGCGGACACTTACTGTTTGACATAAACAAAAAGTATCCGCTTTGTAAATGTATAGGAGAAGATATGAGGGACGAAGAAAAACTTACTTATATAAATATATTGATATCATCGTTGAAGAAAAAAGAAGAGCTTCTTATAAAGATAAAGGCTGAAACGGAAAAGCAGGCAGAACTCATTCGTGAGACTGAGTTTGATGCAGATGAGTTTGATAAGACGCTTAATGTAAAGCAACAGTATATTGACAGCTTACTAAAGTTGGATGATGGTTTTCTTGATATATATGAGAAAGTAAAGGATACTTTAAAGGAAAATTCCGCTGATTATAAAGCTGAAATTGAAGAAACAAAAGCACTTATAAAGAAACAGACAGAATTATCTATGGAGCTTCAAAGTCTTGAGTCAAAAAATCAGACAGGCCTCCAGATACATCTGTCTCAAGGTAAACAAAAGGTTAGGGATTTTAGAGCTAACTCCAGAACTGCCGCTGCATATTATAAGAACATGACAAACCGCCATCAGGACGGAGATTCCTACTTTTTTGACAGAAATAAATAAAAATATAAAAAAGGGGTTAAGTAATCCGAGTTTGAGTCCGATATAGTATATGTCGGGAGCAAAAAGAAAATAGTTCCTGAAAAAAAATAAAAAAATATTAGCAGGGGGGTTAAGAAACTTAGCGAACCTGCCGATATAAAAAGTGAGTAAAGCGAAAGCAACTTACCACAAACCTGCTGAGGGGTTACCTCAGCACACCGATCAGATGAGAGTACGGCTCAGAAGATCACAAAAAACTATTAAATGTGGCAAGGAAGCCACTACACATTCAAGGAGGAAAAATTATGATAGTACAACACAACATGGCAGCGCTCAACACAAACAGACAGCTTGGCGCAACAAACACTAGTTTAGCAAAGTCAACAGAGAAGTTATCAAGCGGTTACAGAATTAACCGTGCAGGCGATGACGCAGCAGGTCTTACGATTTCGGAAAAGATGCGTAGTCAGATCCGTGGTTTGGAGCAGGGTTCAACCAATGCTCAGGACGGTATTTCACTTATCCAGACAGCTGAAGGTGCTCTTAATGAAGTTCATTCAGTACTTCAGAGGATGAGAGAGCTTGCAGTACAGGGTGCTAACGATACAAACGTTACAGCAGACCGTACAGCTATCACAAAGGAAATGACAGCCCTTAAAGATGAAATCGGTCGTATTGGAGCATCTACTGAGTATAATACTATGAAGCTTCTTGATGGTAGCTTTAAAGATTCAGAGAAGTACTTACAGGTTGGCGCAAACAAGAATGGTGACACAACTATAGGCGACGATGGTACCGGTGAACAGGTTATCAAGCTTAAGATGGTTGCTATTACTGCCGATGGCGAGATTACTTCTGCAGATGATTCAACGACAGCAAGCCTTGCAGATGCTATTCCTGAGGTTGCAGAAGATGGCATGAATGATGCTTTCCAGAATTCGATAGGAGTTATTGATCAGGCTATTAAGGCAGTTTCTTCAAGTAGATCTGACCTTGGTGCTATTCAGAACAGACTTGAGCACACCATCGCTAATGCTGATAATACTGCTGAGAACTTACAGTCAGCTGAAAGCCGTATCCGTGATGTTAATATGGCTGATGAGATGGTTAAGTACTCAAAGAGCAGCATCCTTCAGCAGGCAGGTCAGTCAATGCTGGCTCAGGCAAATCAGCAGACTCAGGGTGTTCTGTCACTCCTCAGATAATGCTAAAAAGTGCGTAGTACTTACTATCGTAAGTGTGAGAAATATGCAGTCTTCGGACTGCATATTTTTTAATTGTTTTCGTGAGATTTTTGTGTTAAAATACTCTTAGTATTTTAACACAAAATGATATTAGAGGACATTTCAATGAATTTAGATGATATAATGAAAACACTTTCAACACTTCCAAAGGATATAGCACATAAGGAATTGTATGAGTATGTTCTTGGAAAAAAACTTAATCTTGATAATCCTACGGATTTGAATGAAAAGCTACAATGGCTTATGGTTTATAAGTATGATGATAATGTTTCAGTATTCGCAGACAAACTAGCGGTGAGGGATTATGTTAGAGTGTGTGGATTTGAAGATATCCTTACCAAAATATACGGTATATATGAAAATGGTGAGGACGCAATAAGGAAATTGGGGAATATTAATGAAAGAAAATTTATACTGAAATGTAATCATGGTTCAGGACCTAAGTTTTATTCTATTTGCAGAAACGTGGATTTATATGATGCTGTGAATGAAATAGGAAAATTGGCCGAAGCATTAAAGCAGGATTATTCACTTGTGGCGTTAGAGTATTTTTATCATTATATTAAGCCCTATATATTCGTTGAGGAGTTATTAGGAGAAAACTGTACAGATTACAAGTTCTTCTGCTTTGGCGGCGTACCCAAATATGTAAAGGTTATTGCTGATCGTGGAGACCGGGATGAAAATGGAAAGCAAATTAAGCATCAGGATTATTATGATATGGATTGGAACTTTTGTCCGTTGGTTAAAGATGATATATCTATGGGAGGTGGATTACCTTGCCCGGCCGGCTTTGAGTATATGAAAAAGATAGCAGAAAAACTATCTGAGCCATTTCCTATGGCAAGAGTTGATCTATATTTTGAAAATGGAAAGGTGTATTTTGGAGAAATAACGCTAACTCCTGCTTATGGCATGAACAGGACAGATAAACCGGAGACACTGAAAGCATTTGGAGAATTGACAGATATTTCCTACTGGAAACCGGAGAAGTTATTGTTTGAAAGAACAAATGAAATAGATAAATTTTTGAGGCAAAATAAAATTGAGGTTTTGTCTAAAAGGAATTTTGAGAAAATTGAAAACCTCGAAATAGCAGAAAACAAGATGACCAGTAAAAAATATGATAAAGAGACAAATGAAAGAATGAAAGAACTGGGACTACATCTCTTAAAGAATCTTAATTTATTATCGGAATCGAAATTAGAAGATGTACAAGGAATCTGTACAGATTGTTGTCAGATTCTTGGGAGCGATGGAGATGATGTATTAAAGTCGATTTATATGACAGTGCTTTTTCATATTGCTTTCAGGGAAGATATGTCATTAGAGGAGTGTTGGCAGATATTTTGGAATTTGAACAGAGTTGTGTTTGTCAACTCAAGGCTCAGATTCATTGAGACTTCAATGATAAATAAGTTTTCAAATGATCGGGAGCTTGATTTAAAAGAAATTGATAGTTCTGTAAATCATATATTTCTTACTAAATTATATAGGATTATATTTGATTTCGTTTCATCAAATATGGATTATTCTGGAATGCCTTATAAGAAAAGACCCGAAAGAAATCAAAACTTGGTAATACTTTTGACAAGTCAGTTTTTAAACCTTGGACATGCTCCGACGCAGAGAGTACTTGATTATTCTTATGAGTTACAGCATAATCTGGGAAAGAAAGTAATAATCGTAAATGATGGAGGAATGCATTTTTATCGGAATAAACACCTTGGAGGCATAGCTGCTTTTAATTTTCTGGAGGAATTAAACAATATTTCATCTGTTGAACATAAAGGTGAGATTTTTGAGTATCTTCAGGTCGCTGCGCTCATGCCGGACATTCAGGTATATCAGCAACTTCTTGGTATTATATATGACCTTAATCCGTTGATGGTTTTTAATGTCGGAGGGTGTAGCCTTTTAGCGGATATGTGTAACAATTTCACTACAACAGCTTCGATGCCCTGCCGAGTAGATTATCCTATTACTAATTCTGAGTATTTGCTTGTTGCCAGATCGGTATCCACGGAGGAATTGGAATACAAAAATCTGTTATCTGGACAAAAGGTTATTGAGACAAACTACAATTTTGTTTATAGAGCTAATGATACTATATATACCCGTTCAGCATATGGAATTCCTGAAGATGCATTTGTGATGGTGGTTATTGGATACAGAATAGGGGATGAAATTGATAAGCATTTTCTTGAAGTCTTATCATATTGTTATAAAGAATACGGACAAAAACATAATATATATATAGTAATAGTTGGAGCAGTAGAGGATGAAAGAAAATCATACATATTGAATTATATTCCCGTGGATAATAGAAGTCATATGATTTTTACAGGTCAGTTAAAAAACGCTAGTGAGTTTATAAAAGTTTCTGATTTATACCTCAATCCTGATAGAAATGGAGGCGGAAGATCATCTTTTGAAAGTTTGTTGTTTGGAGTTCCTGTGGTAACACTAAGTAATGGAGATGTTTCATATGCTGTAGGAGACGAGTTTTGTGTTAATGACTATGATGATTATAGAAAAACAATTGGACGATATCTGGAAAACAAGGACTTTTATAATTCTCAAAGAAAGAGAGCTGTTGAACGAGGGAAGGTTTTGGAAAACATGACGGAAACTTTAAGAAGAATTTTGATAGATGTTTTTGATAATGAATAGTTTGTTTTCTTCTTAATTGTACTTTTAGAGAAAAACGTCTGTTGTGAGGAGGTTGATTTGATTTGAAGGAATATAACAAACCATTTATAATTGCTGAAGCCGGATGTAACCATATGGGACAGATGGAGATCGCAAAGGACTTAATTGAGACGGCAGCCAGATTCTGTAAAGCGGATGCCATTAAGTTTCAGAAAAGATGTCCGAAGGAGCTACTGACAGAGGAACAGTACAATGCACCACATCCCAATCCTGCAAATTCATATGGGGATACATATGGCGCACACCGTGAGTTTCTTGAGTTTGACCTTGAGCAACATGCACAGTTGAAAAAGTGGTGTGAAGAAGCGGGAATCATTTATTCAACATCAGTATGGGATATGACCAGTGCCAAAGAAATAGCTTCGTTAAATCCCAAGTTTATAAAGATACCTTCTGCATGTAACACTTATTATGAGATGCTGGAGTGGCTGTGTGATAATTATGAGGGTGAGCTTCAACTTTCGTTCGGTATGACAACTCACAAAGAGGAAGAAGATATAGTGGAGCTTTTCGAAAAGAAAGGGAGAGCAAAGGATTTAATCCTATATAACTGTACTTCGGGCTATCCGGTTCCGTTTAAGGATGTATGTTTACTTGAACTTAGCAGGATGAAGGAGCAGTATGAAAACAGGGTAAAGGCCATAGGCTTCTCCGGGCATCATCTTGGCATTGCAGTGGATGTGGCAGCGTATACCTTGGGTGCGAAATATATAGAGAGGCATTATACACTTGATCGTACATGGAAGGGAACCGATCATGCAGCTTCACTTGAACCGGACGGAGTAAGAAAACTTGTAAGGAATCTGAATGCGGTATATGAAACACTAACTTACAAACCGCAGGAAATACTACCTATAGAACAGGTACAGAGGGATAAATTAAAGTATATAAAACATTAGGCATTCAGAGGTCAATCACTCTAACCGTTCCCCTGATTGACCCGAAAAAGGAGGCATCCTTGGAAAAAAGACTTGAAAAATTCGCTGTATCGAATAAATCGAAAATACTTGAAGCGTTAAAGAAAATCGACGCCAACAGGTTGGGATTTGTAATCGTTGTTGATCCTGAAGATCATGTTTTGGGAGTCCTTACAGACGGAGATATCAGACGTGCATTTATAAACGGACTTGAAAAGGAAGAAAATGTACTTAAAGCATACACCAAAAACGCCAGAACAGTTCTGATAAGTGATGGCTTCGATGTGGTTTCGGAATTGTTTAAGAATGAGGCAATTAAGTTTCTTCCAATAGTGGACGAGGAGGGTATCCTGAAAAACATAATAACCAAAAGCCAGATGCATGCGTTGCTTCTTCAGGATATCACAGCAGATCTCTCATATGATTTTCTGTCGCTTGATACAGGAGTTGTAGATCATGAGGTATTCCAGCGTCCGTGGGGCTTTTATAAAACAACTGTACTGAACGACTTTTATCAAGGCAAGGTAATAAGTGTAAAACCGGGCGGCAAGCTTAGCCTGCAGTCGCATAATCACCGCCAGGAGCATTGGATAGTGGTACATGGAACAGGAATTGTACAGCTTGATGACTCTGAAGTTCAGGTAATGTGTGGAAGCTCCGTCTTTATCCCTAAGGGATGCAGGCACAGGGTGACAAATACCGATGCAAAAGAGAATCTGATAATAACTGAAGTTCAGATAGGGGACTATCTGGGCGAAAGTGATATAATAAGATATGAGGATATTTACGGAAGGGTGTAAAACATGAATGTGGCATTTATCCCGGTAAGGGGCGGAAGCAAATCAATACCTTTAAAGAACATTAAGCCGATCTGCGGTCAGCCTTTGGTTTACTGGACAGTTAAGGCGGCGTGTGAGTGTAAATTTATTGACAAAGTATATGTAGCAACTGACAGCGAAAAAATAAAGGAAGTTGTTTCCGGTATTAAAACAGGAGATATTGGAGCTGTTGATTCGGCTCAAATAAAAAAAATAGAGATTATAGGAAGATCGGCAGAATCCGCATCTGATACGGCTTCAACGGAATTTGCCATGCTTGAGTTTGCGGGGAAATATGATTTCGACAATATTGTACTGATACAGGCGACATCTCCGTTACTTAAGGCAGATGACCTAAACAGAGGATTTGAATTTTTTTCTGAACAGGATGTAGATTCGGTGATTTCCACAGTCAGACAGAAAAGGTTTAACTGGTCCGCAGATGACAAAGGGTTTGTTCGTCCGACAAATTATGATGTGTTTAACAGACCTCGTCGTCAGGAATTTGACGGATATCTTGTGGAAAACGGAGCGTTTTATATTACTTCAAAAACAGATCTGCTGAAATATAAAAACCGTATTTCTGGGAATATAAAAGCTGTTGAGATGGATGAGGCTTCTTTTTTTGAAATAGATGAGGAAAGCGATTGGATTATAATTGAAGCTTTGATGAAGAAAAAGAATTTATGTCGAAATAAGCTTCCTGAAATAAAGATGTTTTTAACCGACTGTGATGGGTGTCTGACTGACGGAGGGATGTATTATTCCGAAAAGGGCGATGAACTAAAGAAGTTTAATACCAGGGACGGGATGGGCTTTGGGTTGCTTCGAGAAAAGGGTATACTTACCGGGATAATCACAGCTGAAAGTGTTGATCTTAACAGGCGTAGAGCTGAAAAACTTAAGCTTGACATACTGGAGACCGGCTGTAGGGATAAAGCTTCGGCAATTAAAAAGCTATGCGGTGAAAAAGGCATAGCTTTGGAGAATGTATGTTATATAGGAGATGATCTATTTGATGTTGAAGCCATAAAAATCGTAGGCTTAGGCTGCGCTCCCGCCGATGCAGCAGAGAAGGCAAAAGAAGCTGCAGACTATGTAACTAAAGCTAAAGGCGGCGAAGGTGTCATACGTGAAGTAGTGGAAATGATATTGACGTAACATCGATATCGCTTCACAAAACTTCTGCCAGATGTTTATCCGGTACTCCCTCGAGGTGTAATCCGCCTTCTGTTGCATTGATGAACGTTATTTCGGGGTGCTTTTTAACCACCTCTTCTATCTGCACTTTGAAAATGGAAAGGTTTACCGGGACAGTCACACGATCACCAAAGATATCTGTAGTAACGATCCTTCCGGGCTCTTCAGCTGCATGGTGTGTAGTAGTGTCCGTAGCATGCATATGATTTCCTTTGTAACAAAGATCTTGTCCGATGAAGATGATTTCTTTAAATCCTTTTTCGACGGCAAGGACAAGCGCTGTAAGTGCGACAGAACCATAAGAATCAATAACAGGCCAGTTATTTTCTTTTGCAAGTGCCTCAGCAGGTTCAAATCCTTTTTGACAAAGGATGTATCTGGGACCTTTATGATCGGCTACAAAAGGAACCGATGCAGTAGAAGAGTAAACTAGAGGACATAGTGCATCTTCTGAGCCTTTGTGCAATGTTTTTAGTTCGGCCTTTGTATCGCTTATGACAGTACAATCCGGAATAATATCTGCTTTATATAGTTTCCTCATAGTGGGAGCCGTGGCAATTATGACGGTCTCCTTCTTTTTTTCTTTTAAAAGAAGATAGTTTTTATCAAGAGACGGACCGGCTGAAACGATTATAGCTTTTTTTGCTTCCGGATTGAACTGCAAATCCGGAAGTCCTTTGAATTCTATAGACGTATTTTCTCTGAATGACATTATATATGAACGCTTCTGACTTTCTCTGCTTACAAAATGAGCAAAGTATTTTTCAAGCGAACTCTTTAGCGGACTGTCTTTCATTGTCTCTAACGTGGGTCTGTGGATAAAGAGTCTTGAATTCGAGTGACTTTCGGCACATTTTACATATTCTTTACCGTTAGGGTCCAAAAGAACATGTGTTCTTTCTTGAGATTTTATTGCTTTAAGAACACCGTATTTTTCACAAAGCTTTATTATTTTTTCTTCGGGTTCAAACACAAATATCTCACGATAAGGGTCTATTTCAAACATTTTCAGGACGTGGTAACCAAGTCCGAGTCCCCATATCATACAGGTCTTTTCTACCGGGTCGTCCCATGCTTGAGCCAAGCGTGCGGCTTCAATTCCCGGGAAGTTGTTGCTGTGGAGAAATTTCCCACGGAATTTGATGGTATATTCACCGGAAGAAGTTATCTCTACGGAAGTTTCATCATCTATCTCAATCTGCAATTCGGAAGGATCCATGGTCGTGATTTCATCTTTAATAAGTGTATTGAAGAATGGGATCAGACTTGATTCAAAATAATCTGCAGTGAGTATATCATCCTTTGTACCGGTGGATTCGGAAATATCGTTTATTAAAGGAAGAAAGAGTTCAGCTTTTTCTTTAGGTATAAATGTATATGCCTCCTCGAGTTTAGAAAAAACACGATCTAATAACCCGGCTTGTACGAGAACATTTTCAGAACGCATCTCAGCAACAGCTTCAGTTGCAAGCTCGACTATTTCTCTGTAAAGTTTAATATTTTCCTGATTTACTATAGACATGATCACACCTCCGTATACTGATAAGAATAATCCAATTGGAAACTGTTGTCAATCGATACGTATTTTTTTTACAAAAAGATTGTTTTTAACAGAAGCTTATGAAAAATAAAAAAGCATAATAGATAGTAAAAAGTATTCGTCAATCCTTGAAGATTATTCCGGAGAGATAGTAAAAGTCGGTATTGCCTATGAGGCGGATAGTAAGATACATAGATGCAGAATAGAAAAATTGTGGTATCATAAAAAAGAAAAGTGACAGAGGCACCATTTATTATGGAAACTGTGGAAAATGAATGAGTAATCAGAAAAAGAATTTGGAGGTGGTAATACGGATATCTTGGAAATGTCAAATATGTACCCGGAACGTAGATTTGTCATGAGTAATCTGGAGAAGATCCTTGATAAATTTGCTACAGGTTTGAAATGTGTTATACTTCGTGAAGCAAAATATCAGTGGAAAGATGCGGATGATAAGAAATTCGAACCGGACATAAGTATTCTTTGTGGTTTGAGACATCGTAAAAGGTTATGCTATACAGATGTTCCACGTTTTGTGGCAGAGGTATTATCGGATTCCACCGAGGAAACAGACAGGGGGGAAAAGATGGAGGCCTATGCTAAAGTAGGCATCCAGGAGTACTGGCTGATAGATTGGCGTCTGGCCGGTGGAAAAGTTGAAAGATATATGCTTAATGATGACGGTGATAAGTATCTCCTTCACGACACGGTAAATGGTTTGGATACAGAGAAGATCAATATCATTTCGTTCCCACATTGGGAATTCTCAATGAAAGATCTTATGGCACATATAGGAGAAGAGGAAATTACTGAGTAATTGTATATACAATTAGCACAATTTACACCGAAAAATCCGAAAAAAAGCTTGACAAAAGCCGTAAAAAGGTATAAAATAATTGCACCGAATCGGAAGTGTCTTCTCACAGCACTTCTTTTTCACCTTATATTATAGCTGTAACGGCTTGATATTTTTTGAATGTGCCGTACTCACAGGAAAAAAGTATTAAAAAGTTATGGATATAGTGTTAAGGTTTTTTCATGCAGTGCCGATATATAACACAGGTGACAGTAATGGATATACTGTGTCACGTTGGCGACTGTTTTATGTGAGGAGCTTTACTCATAACGTAAATAAATGAGATAAGTGCTTTCTCATAAGAATGGATCGCACAAAGTCCAATGTATGAAACCTTACGGATCGGAACCGTACACCGGACCGGATGGCAGATTACAGATCTCATTGTCTGATGTTCAAGGATGGACGCAGGCAGGATAGCTTACATACACAAGGAGGTAAATATATGAAACGTTTTAAATTATTGAAAGGCATGCTTGCATGTCTTTTATCACTGGCACTTGTTTTATGCGCTATAGAGCCTACAGGTATTAAGGCTGATGGAGATACACCGGCTGAAAATACTGAGAGCACAACAAGCGAAAGCGGTAGCGGAAGTACTACTGCAGGAAGCGGTAGCGGAAGTACTACTGCAGGAAGCGGTAGCACAGTTGAAGAGGTTCCTGTTACAGCAACCTATGATCCTGAAACTGACACAGTAGTTTTCTCAGCTGAGAAAGCGGTTACTTTATGGTATGGAGTAGTAGGTAAAGCTGAAGGCAAAGCCCTTGCCGGTAACAAGTTTAAGAAAATTGAAGAAAAAGACTGGAAACAGGGCGGCGCTGCAAGTGGAAGTGCAGAGAGTACTAGTGCAGAGAGTACTAGTGCAGAGAGCACCAGCGCAGAGAACACCAACAAGACAGATGATGGCTACACAGTTGCAGTTAGCTTTGAAAAGGCCGGTTTTAACGTAAAGGTCAAAAAGGATCTGTATGTATATTATACTACTATACAACCTGAAGCTAAGACTAAAACACCGTATAAGCCTAATCTTGTAGTTTTAAAGACTGCAACTACGGATAAGCTTGTCGTTACACTGAATTATGTATCGGCTTATTCAGGCAGTGAAACTTGTGCAGTTGCTACTGCTAAACTTAAAAAAGCTGATAAAGCTGTAGAAGTTGCAAATCTGCTCTATCGTGCTTCGACTGATGATAAGGGTAAAGTATTTGGTGAGTGGAAGCCTGCAACAGAACTGACAGGTGATAAACTTGCGACTGATATAGCTACGGTTTCCAATTCGAAGAACAAGATCAACTATCAGTTCAGAGTAAAGGGAACAGCTGCTACATCGACAGATAATGCTAAGCGTAGTTCTGATGTTGCAAAAGTTTCAGTTAAGAAACAGAGCAAAGCCGTTAAGGTAAAGGTTGATTATGTTAAGACTGAAGGCGTTGCTATAAAGAACGGATATGACTATGCAGTAGTTACATCTACAAGCGGCGGTAGCGGAGTACCGGTACCTTCAGCAAGCGGATGGTATACTGTAAAGCCTGAAAACGCAAGCGGAAGCGGTGAAGCTACAGTATTATCAATAGATTATGTTCCTGTTGATAAGAAGAGCATAACCGGTAATGAATCAAGTTTCACTAAAGAAAAGGTTAATTACATTAAGATGACCGACCTCTTAGGTGACAACAATGAAGTTTATGTATATGTAAGAAAGTCAGCTACCGTAAAAGATCCTGCCGGTGCAGCAAGCGACGCCATTCTGCTTAAGAAGGCTGAAGCAGCTCCTTCGTTCTCGGGTGCATCTGTAACACAGGCAGCCGGAAAGAAAGGTGCTTTACTTGAAATCCCTGCAGCACTTAAGGCCGGTGGTTATGAATATACAATAATTTCAAAGACTGATGATATTACCAAGGCTAAGTGGACAAAGATTAAGAGCAACACTAAGGCTATAGAAGTTGGAAAAGCAAAGCAGACTATTGATAAGAAGAAGACTCTTACGGCTGATGATACTTGCTATATCGTCTTCAGAAAGTCAGCAGTTGCAAAGTCAAAGAATGCAGATGGTTCATTAGCTTCTGAGATGCTTTGGACAACCGTTAAGACTGAGACTGCTACAACTTCAACCTCTGGTAGCGGAAGCGGAACAGGTTCCGGAAGCGGAAGCACAAGCGGAGAAACTTCTGGAAGTGGAAGTACAAGCACAAGCGGAGAAACTTCCGGAAGCGGAAGTACTTCAGGTTCTACAACATCTACTACACCTGCTACACCTACAGTTGTTTGGATTGAAGTAGATGCTCCCGCTGGGGAAAACGCAAATACGAAGTACACTGTAAAATTATCATCTATTAGTGCTGAAAAAGGAGTAACATTAAAAACTGAAGATGGCAAAGAAGATCTTGACGCTGAAGGATATTTAACCGGAACTACAGTTAAGTTTACGGTTGTTGTACCGGAAGGTGAAGAGTTATCATCAGTACATGTGGGAAGTATTCGTTTAACAGCTACAGAAGATGTATATTCTGTAAAGATTGATAAGAAAGATATTGAAATTTCTGTATATTTAGTAGAAAAGGAAACTTCGGAATCTTCAGATGGTTGATTTTATAAAAGTTAATCATAGTAAATGAAAATGAATCGAATTTAACGCGATTGTATTTCATTTGATGCTTTAGTAATTGCCAGTGACTTAAAATGATTCAGACCCCCGAAAGGTGTAAAAGCCTTCCGGGGGTTCTTTTTATCCTGCAAAATCCTTATTTTCCCCATTGCGTAAAGCCATTTTCTGTGTTATAATACATTTAAGCGAGAAAGAAACTTTTAATTCTGATTTTTATTAGATGGATGGCCGGCGTCTGTATGTATGGAAGTTCCCCTGTTTCTATTACTGCAGATGAAAAATATTATAGGAAAGGAACGTATTTGATTTGCGTATCCTGTTCATTGATTAAAATTCTCAAATACCTGTATGGTTATCCTGCATATTTTTTTGAATGTGGTTTTTATTTCCCTGCTTGAAAGAGAACATAATAGTACGGGACATGGAGAACCACATCTGGCAGGGTTTTCCTTTGTTTTCGTACAGAACGGAGGAAAATGGCTAATAAAAAATTATTGAACAATGAAAAGGTTTTTGACTCTGTATTTTGGAGTACTTCAAATGCTCTAAAAGAATTTTTGCCAATATTTGTCAACGAAGCCTTTAAAGAAAACTATTCTGAGAACACAAGGGTGAGTTTTAAACCCGGAAAAGTTGTAGTCGAAAAAAATGATGGATCGTTAAAACGAGAGGAAATGGATGCCTTGTTTAATCTGTATGATGATAGCGGAGAAACTGTTCATAGTGGAGACTATCATGTGGAGTGTGAAACGTGGGCAAGAAATAATATTATCATCAGGATAGCAAAGTACTCGGTAGGATATGGTTTTGAAAACATGGTGATGACAGATGAAGGCGTGATAGTGAATCTGCCAAAGTCTTGTGTGATCATGTTGAGAGCTGAGTCGGTAAAGAAGGGTTCTTTTAAAGTTGTTTTTGAAGCAGATAAAGAGAAATTAAACATAAATGTTCCTATCATAAGAATTACGGATTATTCGCTTGATGATATTTTTCAAAAGAGACTTCTGATATTGTTACCGTTCTACGCATTTGTTTTCAGTGATAAAGAATACTCTGAAATGAGTAATGATAGTGGGAAGCTTGAAAGATTTAAAGCTCTTTTGAACGAGATACATGTCAGGCTTGAAGATTTGCTTGATAAAGGAGTGATAAATTCAAAACAGATAATTGATCTGACAGAGTACCTATATCAGGTATTTGGTCAATTAACATCGAAGTTTGATAACATAAGAAAGGAAGTGGACGATATGAGAAAGGTTAAGCTGATAAGGACTGAATACGACATTATGTGCGATGAATTGGATGTCCTGAAAAAGGAAAAGGAACATTTGATAGTAGAGAACGATGATTTAAAAGAGGAAATCGAAGATTTGAAAAAGAAACTGGCACTTTTAGAAGCGATTTAAGAACTGTCTTTAAGGCTCAAAAGCTTGAATCAGCCGCTCGGTTTGTTGAACCGGGGCGGCTTCTTTTATTTGTGAAGCCATTTTGGGTAAAGTATTCTGATATTTATATTTTCCGACTTAACATTTCCTGCAAAACAACCGATATCATATGTATAGGACTAAAGAAAATCATTTAATTACGATATATCGACAACCACCCAATACACGGAGGTGTTTATGAAGAAAAATATAAAACTGATATTTGGAGCACTGATATTTACACTCCTGTTTACCATATGTTACATAAACGTTGAAGCAAAGGCAGATGAAGAACCTGCCCTTGTTCCTGTTGGGACAAGTATCGAGGAACAGGAAGACGAAGCAA
>JAEEGL012677304.1_pt1 | contig 20380 bp, 15 predicted proteins | sample 9134231 | NCBI WGS metagenome assembly JAEEGL01 (sample SAMN16246548, study PRJNA631951) | gut metagenome | biome: gut microbiome; feature: rumen; material: fiber-attached | host: Bos | place: Iran: Karaj | collected 2018-10 | reverse complement strand
ATAACCCCTATGTTGTTCTTATGGAGAAGGTTAACAAGATACATGAAGTCTACAGGCTCGCCATATCTGGCTGTAGGAGCATAATAGCCCGTTACCTGATAGCCCCATGAACCATCAAAGGGATGCTCTGCTATACCCATAAGTTCGATATAGTTGTAGTTCATCTCCTTGAGGTATTCTACTATTCGATCTGCGAACTGACGATAGGTATAGAATCCGTCTTCAGTTCCGTCAGGATGTTTCATCCATGAACCAATATGACATTCATAAATTGCTATTGGCTGCTTGTTGAGATCTTTTTTGGATATCTCAGATATCCATTCATCATCAGACCATTTAAAAGCGGAAAGGTCTGTTGTCCTTGATGCTGTTCCAGGACGAAGTTCAGAAAAATTAGCGTAAGGGTCTGCTTTGTAAAGCTTCTCCCCGCCCGGTGTAGTGATCATATATTTATACAACTCGCCAACACCTACTCCGGGAATAAATAACTGCCAAATGCCGGTTTTGAGTCTTTCCATTTTGTGGACGTCTTCATTCCAGCCGTTAAAGGAACCTATAACATGAACACTTGCTGCATTTGGAGCCCATACGGCAAAAAACATACCTTTTTTACCGTTTTCCTCAGAAGGATGAGCGCCAAGTTTTTCGTAGATTTCATAATGAGTTCCGTTTCCAAACAGATACTCATCAGCTTCAGAGATAAATACCTTATTTCCCATACAAAACTTCCCGCCTTTAATATTAAGTTATTTATGATCCACTCTTTCGAAATCTTTCTCTGTCAGAATAATCATATCTTCTTCATCATATCGCTTATTGAGTACAACGTCAAAGAAATGACTTATGGTCTTTTTTTCGGCACTGCGAATTGCTTCATCCACGATATCGCGTACCTCAGAGATTGTTACATCATGATCAATGGTCTGCATCTCCTCGATTCTTGAGTGAAGAGAGAGCATACCAAAGTTGTCGATCTTGTACTCACGCTCAAGGGCATACTGCTTGGCATATGCTACAAGCGACTCATTATCAAGCGCTTCTACATCAACTCTTACGTTGAAGCAGCCTGAAAGCTCAGGATGGCGCTTTAAGAGACGATCCATATCCTTATGGTTGTCTTCCATGACAATGATTATGCCATGCTTATCTGCTGTAAGCTCTTTGTACAAAGACTCAACAGTATCAGATTTCATATCAGCTGCACGCTGGATGATAAGTGCACCTGAGTCGAGTTTTTCGATCACACTGCTTACGCTCTTTCTGTTAAGAGCCTGCGCTGTGATCTTGGCAACCTTTCCGGAGAATCCGGAACCATTGGCCTGCACTGACTTTATTAAACCTTTGGCAAGGTTGATCGTGCCTGTACCTTCTTCGCCTGTTACTATGGCATTGTTGGTTGAAGGTGACATATTAAGTGAATCAATTGCCCGGATGATCTGCTTTCTGGACTTACGATGGTGAATATAGGGTCCGAAAAGATCTTTCTCCTCCGGCGTCATAACGCGTACCCTTGTATCCAATTCCTTCGCCTCCGACTCTGTCTCCGCTTCCCCTTCGGAAAAGCCGGCTTCCTGTGCATTGTCTACTGGTTTTTGTTCTGGTTCTGATTCTTTTGTGTCTGTTTCTTCTGTGTTTGCTTCTTCTGAGTCCTCTTTTGATGTTTCTTCTATTGGTGTCTCATCTTCAAGGTCTTCATCTGATTTTTCTTCTGAAGCATCTGCCTCTTCTACTTCATTGTCCTTTGATGCTTCATCTTCTATATCTGATTCATCAGCTTTGGTCTCTTCAGAAGATTCTTTATCTGTATCTTCTTCAGCTTTATCTTCTGTATCGTCTTCCGTCTCGTAGTCGAAAGATTCTCCCAGGCTCATTTCAACTACTTCTTCAGTGTATTCCGGAACTTCGAGAGCTTCTGAATCATCCTTTTCTACAACTGTAATTCTTCTCCTTCCGGCTTTTACAGGTGCTTTGGTTTCTGATTCGGAATCTTCAGCATCTTCAAGTTCGGAATCGTCTGATTCTTCTGACTCATCTTCATCATCTTCTTCAGAATTTTGATCTTCTGATTCTTTGAAGTCTACGAATTCTTTAATGTCGTTATTAAAAGCATCAGCGTCGTCTAAATCTTCTGTATGATCTTTGGATTCTTCTAAATCCCTGCGATCATCTGAGTCTTTTGATCCAGATTCTAAATCCTTATCTTTAGATTCTTCGGATTCTTCTGACTCCTTTTCTTTTGAATCATTCAATTCTTCTGCAGCATCAGACTTTTCTGACTCATCTTTTGATTCTGTATCCTCAGAATCTTTTTCTTTGATTTCTTCACTGCTATCAACTGCATCTGAATCTTTTTCCTTAGCTGAAATATCCTCAGCCTTTTCATCACTCTTATCATCTGAGTCTGCATCAGGCATGTCATCGACGAGCTTATCAAGATCCATGACATCGTCTTCATCCATGATCTTTTCCTCATTGGCTCTTCTGATGCCTTCAGCTCCTGCTTTGACAAAAGGTTCTGTAGAAGGTCTTACCACATTGCCAGCGTGGCTAAGGAGGGCTCTACCTGCATTTCTTTCAGGCTTTGGACGGTTGCCTCCCATGAGTTCGCGCTTAACTTCTTTCTCCATTTCCTTTTGGAGATCGTATTTAACGTCCTCATCATACTGGCTAATAACTGTACTGATCTTATCCTGAACGCGCTTGGCAACTTCCTCTTCCTGGCGCTGGCGCTGCTGCTGCTTGATGCGGTTCATGATATCGTCGATACTGATCTGACCTGTGATCTGATCTTCAACTGTATCAACTTCAGGTACTACCATACTTATCTGACCATCAGTATCCTGCTTTAAGATATCATCATAATGGCTGGTAGCAACCTTTCTTGTAGGTCTTATAGTAACTCCGGGTTCTTCTTTCTGATCAAGCGGAGCATCTGTTCTGGCCCATGCTGCCGTATCCGGTGTTACAAATTCCTTTGTCGCATCCTCAAAGAACACTTCTGTGGTAGCTTTAACCGGTTTGTTCTTTTCCTCCTCAGCCATGATCTGTTCCATGCTCTCGGCAATGGCTTTCTGGAGGTTAACGGTATCGTATCCTACAGGTTTTGGTGGCGTTTTAGGAACAGAAGGTTCAGGCTTTATACCTGTATTTACAGAAGCAGGCTCTGTCACGTGAGGAGCCCTTCTGTATGAAGCCATCTGATCTCTTGTCTGCATCGCTTCAGTATACTGACCGCCCAGACCTTTATAGGTAGGATTTGTATTCTGGAGATCCTGCTGATCATAATAGCCTGTATTCGTGTTCTGTTGGTCTGGCTGGCTATAGTAGCCTGGTTTTGTGTTCTGTTGGTCTGGCTGGCTATAGTAGCCTGGGTTTGTGTTCTGAAGATCTGTCTGGCTATAGTAGCCTGGGTTTGTGTTCTGAAGATCTGGCTGGCCATAGTAGCCGGGGGTTGTATTCTGAAGGTCTGTCTGACCGTAGTAACCAGGATTTGTATTCTGAAGGTTTGGCTGGTCGAAATATCCCGGATACATATCTGTCATAGAGGGATTTCTTGCATCCACAGGAGATGAGTAATAAGCCTGCATTTCCTGCTGAGTAGGCATCCCTGCATTTAAGGCAGCCTGCTCTACGGCATTTCTTTCTTCCGGTGAATTATAGAAAGGTTTTGTAGGCTGCTTGGTCTCAGTTATTTCTTTTCCTATAGGATCTTCATCTTTTTTCAAAATGGCTTCACGGTCAATGCTTCCGTCAAGCCCGTTCTTGTATGCCTGATATCTGGCCTGCTGCTCCTGAGACAGCGGCTCGTGAAGTGCCTTGAGCTCCAAGGCCTTCATAACAAATTTGCCCACGCCGAACCAGAGGAACATCTCATCGACTTCCTCTATACACTCTGTTGTCAGGCCTACGCGATGGTACAGATATGCAAGCTCATATGCCCACTTCTCTCTGTAATCGTGTTTCTTGAACTCCTCAAGTACTGCAATACGCTCTTCAAGACTTACATCCTGAGCTTCGTAAAGCCTGTACTGAAGGATATAACGTCCGGTATCGCGAGGTGCGATTCGAACGAACTCTTTATAATATTCCACAGCCTGAACAAACTCTCCCATTTTAATGGAGAGTTCACAAAGTGAATATACAATTGCTCTACTGCTGGGATAACGCTCATATGCGAGCAGAAGGATCTCTTTACTTTCTTCGAAACGACGGTTGACCTTATAAAGATCACTGATAGTGCAGAGCATAGTTGTGCTCTTAACACGTCTCCAGTCGATAGTATCTGCAATCTTAACAGCTTCCCCGTATTTGCCTGAAGAAATCAGGACTTTTATCTCCTCTGCCCGAACTCTATATTCATACTTATCCAAAGTCATAGCCCTCTTTTTAAGGATTTTCCCATTTAAAATTTTAACATAGGTCTATCTGTCTGTCAAAAGACAAAAGCCCGAAAATAGCAGTATTTTCGGGCTTTTCTTGGCTATAGCACAACGTTTTTGCGAATATTTTATTGCGAAAATGTCATATGATTATTTAAGTTTTATTTCAGAAAAACAAAAAGATGTTTTTTATATTACTCAATCTCATATTATGAGGTAGGTGTCAAAAGTTCCTTTTGACCCTTACGTCATATTATATAAAGACAAAAAACATCAATCTTTTCTGGTAAATCCATAGAGAATATCAGACAGCTGAGCGAATTCCTTAAGAGAGAGCTTCTCTCCTCTTTCGGTTCTTGTACGACCTATCTTCTCCAGAGCATCGCCTGCCATATCTTTGGATATACCAAGCTCTTTATTATTAGAAAGGCCGTTAACAAGAGTTTTGCGGCGCTGGGAAAAAGCTGCCTTAACCACCTGGAAGAAGAACTTCTCGTCTTCTACGGCTACAGGCATCTGCTCATAGCGTGTCATCTTGATAACAGCTGAGTCAACACCGGGCTGAGGAATGAAGGATGATGGCGGAACCACGCATACAACTTCAGGATCAGCATAGTACTGAACAGCTATAGATAAAGCTCCGTACTCTTTTGAGCCTTCTTTTTCCTGCATTCTGTCAGCAACTTCCTTCTGAACCATTACTGTTATTGACTCTACAGGGCTTCCCTCTTCAAGAAGCTTCATGATAATGGGAGTTGTAATGTAGTAAGGAAGGTTAGCTACAACTTTAAAAGGCTTCCCGTTATTTTTTTCCTCAGAAAGGGATTTAATATCAACTTCGAGAATGTCGGCATTAAGAACCTGAGCATTGTCATACTCTGAAAGTGTATCCTCAAGGACTGGAAGGAGCTTGCCGTCGATCTCAACGGCTATTACCTGACCGGCAGCCTCTGCCAGATACTGGGTAAGGGTTCCTATTCCGGGGCCGATCTCAAGTACTGTATCGTCCTTGGTGATACCTGCTGATGATACGATATCTTCAAGCACTCCATCATCGATAAGAAAGTTCTGTCCAAACTTCTTCTGGGCATTGAGGTGATATTTATTTATTACTTCTTTGGTCCTTGCCGGATTTCCAAGATATGCCATTGATATCCTCATCTTTCCGCATTGCCTTAGCTTTTATGAGCAAAAGACGCTGCATTTGGCTAAACTTTATATTCTATAAAACTTCTTAGCATTGTCCATCGTTACATCCATCACTTCCTGCTCTGTAACGCCTTTTATCCTTGCTATCTCCTTCACTACGTACGGAAGGTATAAAGAAGAATTACGCTTGCCTCTGAAGGGCTCCGGGGCCATGTAGGGGCAGTCTGTCTCTAAAAGGATCCTGTCCAGCGGAATCTTCTCAACGGTTTCTTTAAGCTTCCTGCCGTTTTTAAAAGTAACAACTCCGCCAACTCCTATATAAAATCCAAGCTTTACATACTCAAGCGCCTGTTCAGGGCTGTAGGAATAGCAGTGAATATCAGCGACAATACCTTTTGCTGCCGCTTCCTTCATTATCTCCATTGTATCTGCTGCCGCGTCTCTTGAATGAACGACTACTGGAAGGTCTTCTTCTGCCGCAAGCTGGAGCTGCCTTTTGAACCACATGATCTGAGTGTCCCTGTCCGGATTCTCAGGGTAATAATAATCAAGGCCTATCTCGCCTATGGCAACAACCTTAGGATCACGAGACTGATCTCTTAACCACTCAAGTTTTTCATCATCAAGTTCATTAACATTTTCAGGATGAACGCCTACTGCCGCATATATAAAGTCATATTTATGTGCAAGTTCAAGTGATGACCTAACAGATTCAAGGTCAGCTGCATTATTAACAACTGCCCCTATCCCATTACCTGTCATGCTCTCTATAAGGCTATATCTGTCATCATCAAACTGATGATCATCATAATGTGCATGTGTATCAAATATCAAAGTTGCTTCCTCTTAACTAATAAAATCCGGGCACGTCAGATAGATCAAAAACCATATAAGATCCAGGACATGTCCTGACGTCATTCTATCATATATAGAAAATCGAAAAAACTCTAAGTCTTATGGGTAAAGCAAAATAATTTCAACCATACGAAAAAAGTACCGCCCCACGAGGTATACTCATGAAACAGTACTCGGCGTGCGCTGCCAGGGTCTCGAACCCTGGACAACCTGATTAAGAGTCAGGTGCTCTACCAACTGAGCTAGCAGCGCATTTGCTTTATTTTGTTTGCCGCAGTTCCTTGCGACAAAAGATACTTTACTACAACTATATAACCTTTGCAAGTGTTTTTTTAAAAAAATTTTCAAAATGTGAAAACTGACTCAAAACTAAAGAGTTTACCCTCTTAAATTGTGCATCACGACCAAAGAAATCCGTAAAAAAGCTCCCCGAATCCAATTTCGGGAAGCTTTAAGCCTCGTTTATATTCGCATCATTTATTATTTTAATCTATTCTCTTACTCTTACGCAGTTACGTCCGTCCGACTTGGCCTGATACAAAGCCTTATCCATTCGCTCGAAGGCGCTTGTAATGCCATCCTGAGGATATAGAGAGGTTATTCCGATGCTGGCAGTAATACAACCGACATCTTCAAACTGCTGGGTACTTATTATAGTAAGAAGCTTAGTGGAAAGGTTCTGAGCTTCACTAACGCTATAGCCCTGACATACAGCAACGAACTCTTCACCGCCCCATCGTCCCAGTTTACAGCCAAGATCAACAAGATATTCCTTTACTATCTTGCTGAAACACTTGAGGGTCTTATCGCCAACAGAATGGCCATAATTGTCATTTACCTCTTTGAAGTAATCTATATCAAGAATGATTATAGAAGCTTCATCGCCATTCTTCCTGACTTTCTCAATGGCATTTGTGATCTCTGTTTCTATTCGGCCATGATTATAAACACCTGTAAGGGTATCTATAGATGCCTTTTCCTCAACTTCTTTGAGCAATGAATACATGTTCTCCATTGATTCATTGATATCCTGAACCATAAATACAAAGCGGAAGTCATCTTCATTATAAGTTTCAGAACGGCTGAAGATCAGCTTAACCCAGATAAATTTGCCTTCAAGATTCTGCATCTTAACATCAAAGGAGGATGAATGTCCTGGTGCAAAATGTGCTTTCAGGTACTCAGGGTCTGTTCTTCTAAGAAACTTCTCCCTGTCAGCAGGCCAGATCATGTTGACGATCATCATTCTCCAATCCGTATAAAGGATGTGAGAATGCATGTTTTCATCTGAAACCTCAGTTACACTAAGGCTGCTGGTAGTATTTTTGATAAGATCGATATACATGGAAAAAAGATATGTATTCTGAATAGTATGAACCTTTGTAGATGCCATCATATCACTGACAGAATCTTCATAATCAAGTTCATTTAGAACAAAGATATAAATAGATGAATCCTTGATAGGATAAATATTCATCTGAATGATATGCTGTCTTCCCAGATAGGAAACCTTACAACGCCTTGCATACTTGTCGTTGTAAGTTCCATAGGAAGACAAAAAGACCTTATAAGAGTCAACAACGTTTTCACCGCTGTCTTTCATGTGGAAAAACAGCTTCTCCAAAAGGTCTTCATACTCACCTTCCGGCTGAAAACATTCATCCATGAATCCATGGCTTATTACTCTTCTGTATCTATTAGTATGTGAATTAACAACAAAAACCTGATCTACAAGATCAGACATAAGACTGGTAATAGACTCCGGTGTATAATCCTCAATAATGTTCAAATCCATTTTCATATACCTCCCACAGGAACCGATCCCGTTCTCCCAAGATAACGCGCAAGAATAAAACAATTGAAAATGATATTACATTAGAGCTATTAAAAAGATTTAATTCTCACTCTTCTCAGGGTGCTCTAAGATCTCCTGCATGGTCTTCCATCCAAGAACAGCACATTTAACACGTGCCGGCATGTGAGATACATCCTGAAGGGCTGCAGCCTCGTCAAGCTCCTCTATCTCTTTTTCATCAGTAACATCACCACGGATCATTCCCATGAAGGTGGAGGCAAGCTTAAGTGCCTCTTCCTTGTTCCTGCCAATGATCTGGTCTGCCATCATATCTACAGATGCCTGTGAAATAGCGCATCCTGAGCCATCAAACATAGCATCTTCAATGATGCCTTCATCATTTATCCTAAGCTGAAGAGTGATATCATCTCCACATGAAGGATTAACTCCGCGAAGCTTTAAAGAAGGATTCTCCATCACTCCTCTATGCTCCGGATTTAAATTGTGCTCGTTAACGATCTCGCGATAAAGCTGCTTAATCTCCATAACCCATAACCTTTCTAACGCCTTTTAATGCTTCTAAAAATCTCTTTACCTCTTCCTCTGTGTTGTAGAAATAGAGGCTTGCTCTTGCCGTTGAGCCAACTCCAAGGTACTGCATAAGCGGCTGTGCACAGTGGTGGCCTGCTCTTACGCACACACGGTCTTCGTTAAGTACAGAAGATATATCGTGAGGGTGCACACCATCTATTGTGAATGTCACTATTCCGCAGTGCTTATTAGGATCTTTAGAACCATATACTTTAATATACGACAATTCGCTCATTCCGTCCATAAGAAGACGTGTAAGATGTCTTTCTTTTTCTTCAATATAGTCAAATCCGACTTTTTCAATGTAATTTATAGCAGCTTCAAGTCCTACTGCATCTGCAGCATTAACTGTACCTGCCTCAAACTTGTGAGGAAGCTCTGCCCATGTAGCTGAGTCTCTTGTAACATACTCGATCATCTCTCCGCCTGTAAGGAAAGGATCCATGGCTTCAAGAAGGTCTTCTCTTCCATATAAAACGCCGATTCCCATAGGAGCCATAAGCTTGTGACCAGAAAAAGCAAGGAAATCTACTGAAAGGTCCTGAACATCAACCTTCATATGAGGAACTGACTGAGCTCCGTCAGCGATGACAATAGCGCCCTTAGCGTGAGCATACTTGGCGATCTCTTTGACAGGGTTAGTAACACCAAGGACATTAGAAACATGGCCGATAGAAACAATCTTAGCCTTGTCTGTGATCTTAGACTCATATTCCTCTTTAGTAATAACGCCTTCTTCATCAGGCTCAAGCCATATAAGCTTAGCGCCTTTTTGTCTGCACACCATCTGCCAGGGGAGGATATTGGAATGGTGCTCCATTACAGAGATAACGATCTCATCGCCCTCATTTATATTCTTAAGACCATAGCTGTAGGCAAGAAGGTTCATGGATTCAGTTGTATTACGGGTAAATACGATCTCGCTGCTCTTTTTAGCACCTATAAACCTTGCAACTGTCTGCCTTGCATGTTCATAGCGGTCTGTAGCATCAACGCTCCAGTCATAGAGTCCGCGAAGAGGGTTGGCATTTGATCTTTGATAGAAATCTGCCACCTCATCTATTACCACCTGCGGCCTTTGTGCTGTTGCCGCATTATCAAAATATATGTAATCATTCCCCTGAAAAATAGGGAAATCCTTTCTGAAATCTTCTGCCTTCATACTGCCTCCAACCTGAATTTATTTATAACATTGCCCACCACCATAAGGTAGTGGGCTATAAGCCTTGTACTATATTTATTAGACGTTTCTTTAAAGAATCTGATCAAGGAATTCTGAAACCTTTCCCTTAAGATCTTCATCCGGGATCATACGTGCTACATAATCAAGTCTTGCACGGACCATGATCTTCTTGGCTGTTTCCTTATCAATTCCTCTTGCTTCCATGTAGAAAAGCATATCATCTGAAAGCTGGCCAATCGTTGCGCCATGTCTTCCATCGACATTCTCCTCTTTACAAAGGATAAGAGGCATTGATCTGTTGATAACTTCAGGAGAAAGAAGAAGTGTATCCTCCTGCTCATCACCAACGCTTCCTACAGAATTCTCACGGAAATCAAGGGAGCCTCTCCAGTTCTTTGATGCCTTGTCATCAAGTACTCCTCTGAAGGTTGCCATGGAGTTGGTCTTCTTGCCGCGCTGCTCTGCAACATAGTTAAAGTCATAGAACTGCTCGCCTGTTCCAAGGAAGCCTGTGCTGTTCAAAGACTCTGATTCATTACCAAGAAGGCTTACATAGGCGCCAACATAAGCTTTAGATGCGCCCATCTCCATCTCGACAAGATCAAACTTGCCACCATCCATTACTACTCCGCCAAGGTCATCAAAATGTCTGACCTTCTGGCCCAGCATCTGAACTTTGACAAGGTGAAGGATAGAGCCCTTACCTATATAAAACTTAGTGCTTACCGCTTCAATTCCATCAGCATCTGCGTCAGAATCATAATCCATTATAACTGTAAGCTCTGAATTATCAGGAACTACGATAACCTGACGGCTTATTGTACTCTCTTTACCAGAAAGGTGGTCGTGGAGCATTATAGGCTCTGATACTGCAGTACCCTCTTTTGCCTTAATGACTGTTGCCTTAACACCGGCGCTTTCTAAAAGGGCATCAACTCCTGATCCCATACCTGTTCTTACGATCTGTCCGGCATGACCAGCTGATGTATCACCATTTGGTCCTACAAGACCAGCGTCTGCTTTTAAATTTGCTTCATGAGAAGGAGCAAAGACGCTCTCTGCCTGCGCTGCTTCAACATCTTCTAAAAGACTTACTCCTTCAGGGACCTTGACTGCTTCTAAAGAAAATGAGGAAAAAGAGATATCTTTTTCACTGACATCTTCACCATTTAACTGAAGCCACCTGTAAGTCCTTGCAGGAAGCTCATTAACTCTCATATCTATATTCATATAACCTCTCATGTCGCGAGTGAAACGAGTGACTAATGGTTGGAAGTGATGGAGCTCGCGACATCACTTCCCAGAGTTTGAAAATGTAATTTTCAAACTCATAACCTCACGTCTGTCTTTTGCAATATAGGTTTATCACCATTACATATTGCCTGACATTTCAAGCTTGATCAGATTGTTCATCTCTACTGCATATTCAAGAGGAAGTTCCTTAGATACCGGATCTGCAAAGCCTGATACGATCATGGCTCTTGCATCCTCTTCCTTGATGCCGCGACTCATGAGATAGAATACGGCATCATCACTGATACGTCCGATCTTAGCTTCGTGTCCAACGTCTGCATCGTTAGTACGGATATCCATTCCCGGGATTGTGTCTGATCTTGACTTGGAATCAAGCATCAGTGAATCACAGGAGATAACAGCCTTAGAGTGCTTAGCTCCTGAGTTGATGGTTACTGAACTTCTGTATGTTCCGATACCACCATCTTTACTTATAGACTTAGTACTGATAACGGATGATGTGTACTTACCGTTATGAACAACCTTGGCACCTGTATCCAGGTTCTGACCTTTTCCTGCAAAAGTAATACCTGTGTATTCCATCTTGGAATGGTCACCCTGAAGGATAGTCATAGGATAAAGGTATGATGTATGTGATCCGAATGAACCTGAAACCCATTCCATTACGCCGCCTTCTTCTACAAGGGCACGTTTGGTGTTGAGGTTGTACATGTTCTTGGACCAGTTCTCAATTGTAGAATAACGAAGTCTCGCATTCTTACCAACAAAAAGCTCAACGCATCCAGCATGAAGATTGGCAACGTTATATTTAGGAGCAGAGCATCCTTCTATGAAATGAAGATCTGCGCCTTCATCTACGATGATAAGTGTATGCTCAAACTGTCCTGCACCAGCCGCATTAAGACGGAAGTAAGACTGAAGCGGAATTTCTACTTTAACTCCCTTTGGTACATATACAAATGATCCACCTGACCATACTGCGCCGTGAAGAGCTGCATACTTGTGATCAGTCGGAGGTACGAGCTTCATAAAGTGTTCACGTACCATATCTGCATACTCGCCGTGAAGAGCACTCTCAAAGTCTGTATAGATTACGCCTTGAGCTGCAACTTCATCTTTAACATTGTGGTATACAAGCTCTGAATCGTACTGAGCTCCTACACCTGCAAGAGATTCTCTCTCTGCCTGAGGAATACCAAGCTTTTCAAATGTGTTCTTGATATCTTCCGGAACATCATTCCAGTCGCCCTGCATTCCTGTTTTTGATCTTACATATGAAGAAATAAGGTCCATATCAAGATCATCTGTTTCAGGACCCCAGTTTGGCATCTCCATATTGTTATATATATCAAGACATTTTAATCGGAACTCTCTCATCCACTCAGGATCATTCTTTTCCTTAGAAACCTTCTCAACGATCTCTTTAGTGAATCCGGCTTCTTCTCGATAAAAGTCTTTATCTGTTTCTTCATCTTTAAAGTCGTACATTGACTGATTGATATCAGCAACTGACTTTTTAATATCATCGAACATATCAGTCCTCATTCTACGAGCAAATATTTGCCCGCTTACTTCGCAGTGTTATCAGTCCTTAAGAAAACGCTCAAATCCGTTGGCATTGATCTCTTCAACAAGTGATCCGTCTCCGGATGCAACAAGCTCACCCTTTACAAGAACATGTGTGTGATCAACATGAAGTGATTCAAGGATCTTGGTTGAGTGAGTGATGATGATAAGTGCACCATTCTCCCTCTTCTGATATTCTTCAATACCCTTGGAAACTGTACGAACTGCATCTACGTCAAGTCCTGAGTCAGTCTCATCAAGAATCGCTAGACGGGGGCTGAGCATAAGAAGCTGAAGGATCTCTGCCTTCTTTTTCTCACCACCGGAAAAACCTACGTTAAGGTCACGATCTGCATATGAAGGATCCATATTAAGGAGCTCCATAGTAGACTCCAGAAGCTTCTTGTAAGCAAGGAGCTTAATGGGCTTTCCAGTCTGAGAATGGATAGCATTTCTGATAAAAGCTGAAAGTGAGATTCCGGGAACCTCTAAAGGATTCTGGAATGACATGAACATTCCGGCAGCTGCTCTCTTATCTGTAGAAAGATTAGTAATATCCTGTCCGTCAAAAAAGATCTTGCCTTCATTAACTACATAATTAGGGTTACCCATAAGAGTATTACCAAGTGTAGATTTACCGGCACCATTAGGTCCCATGAGTACATGAGTCTCCCCCGGATTAACCTTTAAATTAAGTTTATGCAGGATCTGCATCTCATCAACTGAGACTGAAAGATCACTAACCTGCAAAAGATTCTGTTCAGACATTGTTTCACGTCCTTTCTATATATAACAAAAATATTTACAATATTTCCTTTATGTGTTTTCCTAGGTACTTACTAGGAATTAACTATAACACTACCAGAATAAGCTGGCAATACACAGAAAACCATTTTATAAAATTTTCACCAAAAAAGCAACCTGATAGCATGCTGTAAAGAGCCTGATATACGCTGTTTTCATGTTGCCACTTACGTTATATCGATTATTTTTATCAATTATCAGATAACAAAAAAACTGCCATACTGATCAGTATGACAGCTTTTAAAACGCAAAGCCATGAGAATATCTGTATATTACAGGACAATACCAAGGGCTTTACTTTTAAGAAGGATAGACGCAAGTCCATTTTTATACGTCTTAAAAAGTTCCAGAACTTCTTCATCTGAATATAAAGTCATATCTTTTTGAAGTTCTTCTGACACTTCCGGTATCTGCGCTGTGCAGGATGCTTTACTTTCTATGTGAAGGGCTATGTTTCCGATATTTTCTCCCCCATAAAATTCCATTATCGTTTCATCTGCATCCCCATCGTCTGACTTTCTTGTGGTTATCTCAATATCAGAACTGTGGTCCTTGCCGCCGGCAGTAACAGTTGTTTTACCATAGGATAATCCAAGAGATGATATGTTATTGATTTCTTCTGCATCCGGCATGGCCATGAAACTTATAAATGAATCATCCAGGGATACTGATGTGTAGGATCCCCCTGCAAGGCTTTTTTCACAGGTGAGTTCTATCTTTATTTTCTCTACATAAAAAGAGAGGTTAAGATATCTTCCTGTTCCGGTCTCATCACTACTTACAGTCCAGTTAAAATCTCTTCCTGCAAGCTTATCTGCAATGTCCTTAGCATTATCTCTAAGTGCGCCGTCCTCATTTATAAGAAGCTTTTCAAGCTTTCCAATGCGGTAATTAAAAAGCGATGCTTCTCCAAGCATGTTATGAACATAGATTCTGGCGCTTTCATGACTATCCATATAATCTGCCAGACTATTAAGCATATTCTGAAAATCTTTGGAGCCCGGAGTACAGATGTATGTAGTGCCTGTGATATCTTCATCAAAATGGCTGAGGCATACAGAGTTATCGTTTATAACCTGAATGTTATCCTGAGTTACTGCTGTCAAAATAACTTCAAGTATCTCGGCAAGTTCAGAAGAAGATGGATCAGCGCTTTGCTGCGCGGTATCAGTATTATCGTTGTCAGCATCAGTATTATCGCTGTCAGTATCATTACCATCTGCTTCACTATCCGGGGTGTCACTATCTGGAGTTTTACTTCCGCCTTCGCCTATTCCGGTAACAGAGCCAATTCCGTATAGAAACTGATCTTTACTAAGAGTATAAAAATTCTGATCGATCTCAGGGCAATAGATCGTTGCCTTATCCCCCACGATGCTTGCATTCATACTGATGGTCTCGTTGCCATTCTCAGTCAGACACATCTGTGTGACCATCTCATCATTTTCTTTATTGTAATGTAATTTAAGATCAATACTTGTATCCTCAAGAACAGTCTGAACATTATCATTATCAGACTCAGCCCAGATACAAACATCCGTATCAGTATTCGGGATTTCTTTTCCTGTGAAAAGAGCATCAAGAATTTTTTGACCCTGATCATCTGCGATCGTTTCTACCGTTTGCGGCAACAGATCCTGATTGACCGAAAGGAATTCATCCCTGCTTTCAACCCGCACTGTGTTATTCTTTTTACTATTGACCGAGTATGTGACTACTGCGGCGCAAATAAGACAAGTGCAGGAAACTCCCACTGTAAACATTTGAACAAATTTAGAATTCATAAACTTTTCCTCTTTCGTAGACAGTATCCTGCGTCATTGCATTATTAAATGGAGCTTTGCAATAACGCTGATACCAAGACCCTATCGCCTTAAAATCCCCATTTTATAAGGCGCGGTGTAGACAGGTCTTTACTTTACCCCCAACAAACATATTATTTTCAGGATCAGCCAGACCATTACAGATAAATTATTGTGCTCTTCAAAAGCACAAATTTATTATATAACACTAAAAATCGTTTTGTTCATTTTCCGACGAAACGTCATTCTCGCCGGTGTGAATCGGCGTATACTTTTATACTATATTTCGTAGTTCCTTTACAACTCAGTACAGGCAATGATTATCAGCATTTATTTTTGATCCGGTTCCCGCTTTTGAAAAAGCATCAAAACGAATATAAGTTTGCTAAATAACTTTATTGAGAATATTTTCAGCCATCAATCTTAACGGTATTATGATAAGATTTTTAAAAAGAGTTTCCATATGAATAAATCGCTAATTAATTCATCTTTTCGCCTTGACAAGAAAACCTTACTTTACTAAAATAGTCATTGTGTTCGCAGGTGTAGTTCATTGGTAGAACACCAGCCTTCCAAGCTGGATAGGTGGGTTCGATTCCCATCACCTGCTTATAGAAAAAGTCCTCAAGTTTAACTTGAGGACTTTTTATTTGTACAGACAAGACCTCAGGCCCAAAGGCCTGATCTTGTCTGCCGACTCATTTCAATTCTTATTTAAAACTTCTTGTAAGATCTTCTACGCTGTTTACAGCTCTTCCCGAACCACTGGTTCAAGAAGTCTTAACATGTAAATATATTTAGATGCATATTTTGTCACTGTCTTGATAGACTAAGAGGAAGCTCTAATGAATGCGTAGTTAAGAGTTCTTTGTCTTTTAATATTACATCTGTTGGTCCGTCTGCGATGATCTTTCCATCATCTAAAAGAACCGTTCTTTCGCAGGTATCCATTACGAAATCAAGGTCATGGGAAGTGATGATTTTCAAAGCTTTGACCTTATTAAGGATATCAATAAGATTTCTTCTGTTTCGTGGGTCAAGGGCTATTGAAGGTTCGTCCATGATTATAATATCAGGCTTCATTGCAAGGATAGTTGCTATGGAGGCAAGCTTTTTTTCACCACCGGACATTTTGTAGGTAGATTTCTTACGAAGATGTTCTATGTGAAGGAAAGAGAGGGCATCGTCAACTCTTTGCTGAACTTCTTCCTCGGAAAGGCCATAATTTCTGGGGCCGAATGCGATATCATCTTCTACTGTTGATAAGAAGAGCTGGCTGTCAGAATCCTGAAACACGTAGCCCACATGCTCTCTGATGTGATTCAGGTTTTTAGGTGTAACCTCGTGACCTGCCACAACAAGGCTTCCGCTATAGTTTGTATAAAGTCCTACAAGAAGCTTCATAAGAGTTGACTTACCAATGCCGTTAGCGCCTATTATACCTATGCTTTCGCCATCTGTTGCATGGAGGTTTATATCCTGCAAAACGGGCTCATCCTTTTCGTAGGAAAAAGAAAGATTTTCAATTTTTAATATTTCGCCATGTATTCCTGTTTTCATATTAACCTCATGTCACGAGTAAATTTTCAAAAAATAATTCGTAACTTTATAACTACTAAAATACACGCCCAAACAACCGGATAGATAATATCCGCAGGCTTTAACTTTCTTTTCTTAAATGCAAATTCACCGTTAAAGCCGCGAAGTAGCATGCTCTCATAAACCATCTCTGCCCTGTCCATGCTTCGAAGAAGCCACTGGCCAACCAGCGCTCCCCAGGCCTTGTAGTGGATGCCCTTCTGAGACGGAGCCCGCAGGCTGTATGCTGTTGTTATCCTCTGAGCTTCAAGTGCCATTACGTCAAAATATCTGTAGATAAGCATGATCACTATCACTATGATCTTTGGAACCTTAATGACCCTAAGGGCATAGCAGATATCATCTATAGAAGTCGTAGCGATCAGTACGTAGGCTGAAAGAACAGAATACATACCCTTTATGAAAAGAGTGATCATGGATAAAACTCCGCCTGATACCCCGATGCTTCCTACATATAATACGATATCTTTGTCAAAAAAAGGATTGAATATACCAATAAATACTACAAGAGGAATAATAAGTCTCATCCTGTAAAGGCCTTCTTTAAATGAAAGTTCACCTATAAGGAATGCAAAAACAAGATAGACCGACATAAGAATAAGCGAAACAAGGTCATACTTATTGATAGAAGCTACCAAAAAGATATATAAAACAGAAGTAAGCAGCTTCCCCAAAGGATGAAGGTCATTCATCCAATGGGAACGCTGCTGCAAGTCTTGAAGTCTGTTAAGTTCTCTTATGTTTTTTTCGATAGAACTCATATTAAATCTTTTTTCTGTAAAATCTGAAAGCGTAGCAAGCACCAACTGTTATAAGTACTACTACAAGTGCACCTACGATACCGGAGAAGCTTGTTCCAAGTGCTGATTCGCTGCCCTTGAAAGCATAGTCAGGAAGAAGTGATGTAGCTTCCTGAATTCCTGCTGCTGTATCATAAGCTCCGCCTGCTGCCTCGAGCTCAGCTGTACCTGCAACTTTCTCCATAGACCACTCAAGACCATCAGGGAAAGCTGATGCAAAGAGTGATATGATACCGCCACAGATAGCTGCTGCTACTGCAAGAACTGCAATTGTAGGCTTAAAGCCAAGCTTGCCTTCGTTTGCTTTTTCGCCAACGCCCCATAAGAGCTCAGGTCTTGCTTCATTTACAAATACTAAAACAGCTGCTGTTATAAGACCTTCTACAAATCCGATCGCAAGATGGATAGGCTGCATTGTTGCTACAAATACTGAGAATGGAAGCTCAGTAATACCTGAAATAAGGGTCTCTATTGAAACAGAGAAAGCGCCAAGCTGAAGTGTCAAAACGCAACCAAGTATGGAAGCTGCTATTATCTTTCCACGAGTTGCACCTTTTTTCATAATAGGACGCCAGATAAGAAGAGCTCCTACAAAGCATCCGTAAAAAGCCATATTCCATACGTTACATCCAAGTGCCATAAGTCCGCCGTCTGCAAACAGTAAACATTGGACTAGCAGCACTCCTATCATTGTAAGAAATCCTGCATAAGGTCCAAGCATTGCGGAAAGCATCATTCCTCCACAAAGATGTCCTGATGAACCTGTTCCGGGGATTGTAAAGTTGAGCATCTGTGTTGCGAATACGAATGCTCCCATTACGCCCATTACAGGAATCTTCTTAGGATCGTTTTCTTCTCTGACTTTTTTTACAGAAAGACCAGCTGTTGCTGTTGATAATACATACATAGTTCCGGCTACTGCAGGAACTACAAGCGCATCTGCCATATGCATAGTGTTTACCCCACCTTATTTTAAATTAGACAATAAAATACACAAGTCAAAATAACTTGTGTATCTTAAAAATGTCACGACTAGTATATATGTAGCAAAAGATCGCGCACAAGCCCCCCAGGGGGTGATAGCGTGTATAAAAAAGATTATTTTTGGTTGCACTTCGGACAGTAGCCATAGATCTCAAGCTGGTGGCCGGTTATCTGAAATTCATCCATATTGGCAGGGAGCATGTTTTTAAGATCTCCCAAAAAGCATGTCCTTAAAGGGAATCTCTCCTTACATTTGAGGCAGATAGCATAGTGCCTGTGCTGGGCAAGGCGAAGCTCGTACATGGCGTTTTCGCTTGTAACTGCTGTTGATTTGGTCAGAATCCCTGCGTTTTCAAAGGTCTGAAGGCATCTGTATACTGTAGAAAAGGCATACCTTGGGCTTCCGTCTTCATTTTTGAGTTCCTCAAAGATCTCTGTTGCAGTTAAGGGTTTTATTGCATCTGCAAGGATATGATATATTTCAAGTCTTTGCTTGGTCTTTTTGATTCCTTCAGGCCAGTTTCGCTCCATCTGGCGCTCAACGGTCTCAGGGTGGATTTTACATGACATATTTTTTCTCCATTAGGAAAAAAGATTAACGGCTTATCTAAACAATAGTTGTTGTCATCTAACGATCAGGTCGATCAGTATTCCAAAGAAAACTCCGGTGCCATAAAGGATTGCTGTGATGTGGATATTTCTCTTTAACTCAGGATTAACTCTGAAAAGAACAAGAAGTCCAATTCCAGCACCTACAAGAAGTCCTGACATCATGGTTCCCATGGATATCATGCCGCCAAGATAAAGCTCAGTAATGATTATTGAAGCAGCGCAGTTAGGGATAAGGCCTATAACTCCTGCCACAAGGTGTCCGGCAAGTGAGTTCGCTGTTATTACTGATTTGATCGTATCTTCGCCGATAAGTTCAACTGCAAAATTAAGTATAAAAGTAAGGATAAGGATGTATATGAAGATATGAAGGGTATGAATAAAGGCAGATCTTATAACACTACCCTCTTCCTCTTCTTCGCAGTGGCAGTGCTCGCGCTCGCACATCTCTTCTATTCTGAAGTCTTCTCTTCCAAGATGACGAAGCTTTCTTGTCTTATTGGCAGCAAAGTCTACGATGAAACCGGCTATGATACCAACAAGAGCCTTAAGTCCAAGTATTGGAAGGATCTTAGATACAGGCAATCTGTTTGAGATCATTAAAGGAAGCATCTCATCTGATGTAGACAGGTATATTGCGATAAGGGTTCCTACTGTGATGACACGGCCTGCGTACAGGTTAGACGCAGCCGCAGAAAATCCGCACTGGGGCACAACTCCAAGAAGTGATCCCCATAAAGGACCTGATTTACCAGCCTTTCTTACGATATCACCAGCCTTATCCATGGTATGCTTTTCCAAAAGCTCCATTAATAGGTATGTTATAAAAAGAAATGGAAGGATCTTAACTCCATCTATTACTGTATCCAGGATTACATCTAATAATAATTCCATCTTAACCTCTTATCGCAAGTGCCAGGACTTAATCTATGATCAGGCCCCAACCTCACATTTTCTTAAAAAAAGATTTTACAAAATATAGTTTTAGCATTGAGAATATATCACACTTT
>JAEEGL012559887.1_pt1 | contig 20380 bp, 18 predicted proteins | sample 9134231 | NCBI WGS metagenome assembly JAEEGL01 (sample SAMN16246548, study PRJNA631951) | gut metagenome | biome: gut microbiome; feature: rumen; material: fiber-attached | host: Bos | place: Iran: Karaj | collected 2018-10 | reverse complement strand
ACCCTGCGCTTGGTATCCTCACTGACATACGGATAGTTATTAAGAACCTTGGATACTGTTGAAATAGCAACCCCGGCACGCTCTGCCACATCTCTTATGGAAATCATTCAGACCACTCCGTCATTGTATCAAAAAGCTTCTCCTCCAGCGCATCTATCGTATCCTGTATCTCCTGGAGCTTAACGTAATCACTGGCATTGGCCGGATCGTTGAGTTCTGTCTTCTTATCCTCTATCTCCCGCTCCAGCCTCTCTATCTCTTCCTCGAGCTTCTTAAGCCTGCGTTCCTGTCTCGACTGTTCCTTTCCCGCCAGGTATGAAAGCTGAGCCGCACTCAGTCCATCCGCGCTTCCCGTACCGTTATCCTTCCCCTTCGTGCCGGCTGCGCCCGATGAGCAAGGGCTGGTATTTCCCGTGCCTGATGCCCGTGCACCCTGACTGTCGGCAGACCCCTGACTATCATGTGATATAACCTTACCTCTTGTCAGGTCGTCCACCGAACCGTCTTCTCTCTGTAATGCCGCCATCTCCTCCTCATACTGCTCATAACCCCAGTCATACATCCTTGCGGAATCATTATCCATGATCATAAGGCGTGTCGCGGCCTTCTTTACGAAGTACCTGTCATGCGAAACAAAGATCACGGTACCGGGATAATCCCTGAGCATTAATTCAAGAGTCTCCTTACCCACCATGTCCATATGGTTGGTGGGCTCGTCCAGAATAAGCATGTTGGGCCTGCTCTTAAATATCTTGGCAAGCGCAAGGCGGACCTTCTCACCTCCCGACAGCATCCTTACATCCTTAAACACCTCATCTCCCGTAAACAGGAGAGCTCCGAGGGCATTTCTAACCTCAGTCTGTGTAAGGTTGGGATACTGATCCCAGAAATCATCTATAACAGTCTTATCGCTCACATACTGAGCCATCTGCTGGTCGAAATATCCTATCTCCACATTGGTTCCGTAGCTGTATTCCCCGGACAGCGGCGCTATCGCATCCACCAGGGTCTTAAGCAGGGTGGATTTGCCTATCCCGTTTCCTCCTATGATGCCGAGCCGTTCACCGCGCTTAAGCTCAAAAGAGACCTGCGTAAGGACACTGTCATAGCCAATTGCAAGGTTTCTTACAAACAGCACATCCTTACCCGACTCTATCCTTGGAGTGAATTCGGCGCGAAAGGCCTTGTCATCATACCTGTCCGGCGCTTCTATTATATCCATGTGCTCTATTGCCTTAAGCTTTGACCTGGCCATGGATACCTTGGTGGGCTTACCCATGAAGCGATCAGCTACTGCATTCAGACGCTCTATTTCCTTCTGCTGCGCATTATGATCCTTTAGCTGTTTATCGTAGGCTTCCTTCTTAAGCTTAACAAAGGTGGAATAATTTCCGGGATAACGCCTCAGCTTATGATGTTCTATCTCATATACGGTATCAGCGATCTTATCAAGGAACATCCTGTCGTGGGAAACCACGACCACAGCCCTGTTATATGACTTAAGATATAACTCAAGCCACTCTATCGTCGTAATGTCAAGATGGTTTGTCGGCTCATCAAGGAGCAGTATGTCCGGCTTACTCAGCAGAAGCTTTATGAACGCAAGCTTGGTCCTCTGTCCTCCCGAGAATTCACTGAGCCTCTTTGTTTTGTCCTCATCTGTGAACCCGAACTGCTTAAGGAGCATAGCGTATTCTTTTTCATAATAATAGCCGCCTATGTCCCTGAACCTCTCTTCAAGCCCGGTATATTCATGTATTATGGAAGAGTGTGCTGTATCACCCTTCGCAGTGCCCATTATTGCTACCAGTTCTTCAAGCCTCTCCTGCATCCTGATCACAGGCGCGAAGACCTTTCTGATCTCCTCATCAAGGGTTAGGCTCTCATCCTCGAAGGTTATCTGCTTTAAATATCCTATCACCGGATTCCCTGTCATCGACACCGAGGATGTTATGCCGTCCTTCTGTGTTATGTCAACCTCTCCGGTTATAAGCTTAAGCAGGGTTGTCTTCCCGCAGCCGTTACGTCCGACCACCGCTATCTTTTCATTTTTATTCCTTATTTCAAACTGTATGTTGTCAAGTACTGTATCCGCACCGTACTGAACGGTAGCGTTACTTATCTGGTATATCATGGTATTGTCACTCAAAAAGCGGTGTTGAGAAATATCTCTCCGCGGTATCGGGCAATACGGTTACGACTGTTTTACCCTTTCCGAGCTTCTTTGCAAGCTTTAGTGCCGCTGCAACATTGGTCCCGGAGCTGATCCCGCACATAAGTCCTTCAAGACGTGCCAGATCCTTGGCTGTCCGAATCGCTTCCTCATCGGTTACTATATATATGTCGTCATATATTTCCGTATTAAGATTATCCGGAATGAGTCCGTCGCCTATACCCATCTGAAGATGGGTTCCGACGGTTCCGCCGGCCAGTATGGCAGCATTCTCGGGTTCCACCGCCCATATCTCGATATCGGGGTACTGAGCCTTAAGCACCGCTCCTATCCCGCTTATGGTTCCTCCGGTTCCTATGCCCGAGCAGAAGCCATGTATCGGACCCGCAACCTGCTCCATTATCTCAAGTCCCGTATGATGCTTATGGACTCTTGGATTCGCAGGATTGGTGAACTGCTGCGGAATATACACCTTCGGATTCTCCTCAGCCATGCGCATCGCAGTGTTAAGGCACTCATCCATGCATTTTCCGATATCACCGTCATCATGCACCAGAACAACCTCCGCACCATAGTGCTCAACCAGCATTTTTCTCTCGTGGCTTACACTGTCAGGCATTATTATGATCGTTTTATATCCCCACACTGCCCCGATAAGGGCCAGGCCTATTCCCTGATTGCCGCTTGTGGGCTCTACTATTATTGTATCTTCATCAATAAGTCCGTCCTTCCTGGCCTGCTTTATCATGTTATATGCTGTACGTGTCTTTATGGAGCCTCCCACATTGAGCCCTTCATATTTTACCAGTACCTCTGCATCACCCGGATCGGTCATCCGGTTAAGCCTTACCATCGGTGTATGTCCTATGTACTCAAGTACATTATCACAGATCATCTTTGAATTTCCTCTTTCTTTCCCATATTTATAATTGCTTCAGCTCTTATGTCACATTAGACAGTGTATAACACCCTCATGATTTTTACAAGCAAAATGACCTTATTATTTGACCTGAGCAGGCATTTAATATATACTTTAGGTGTTTATGTACTGAAGCTTATACAGTGTTAAGCACTTTAAAATACTCTGAAATGTCATAGTTACCGTTATGACATACGCGAAAGGAACATTATGGAAAAAGTATTATTGTTCTACCCGCCCGGGCTCCTGTTCCAGAGAGGCGAGGACAGATGTCAGCAGAATATTGACGACGGCTCGGCTCAGGCCATGCGCGCCTGCAACGATCTCGGATACGCTGCTGCAATACTGCTTAAGAATAATTATGATGTAAAGCTGTGTGATTATCAGACCGAAGGCTTCACCATGGAGGACCTTCACAGGGATATGGCGGAATATAAGCCTGACCTTATTATGATGAGCATCACCAACACCACTATCTATGACGATCTTAAGATAATAAAGGATCTCAAGGAGAAATATAATCCTGTAACCGTTATCAAGGGAGCGCTCTTCTATGATCCCGAGCAGGCAATGCTTGATCTGCTGGATCTTAGCGGCGTGGATTACATGATAGGCGGCGAGATTGATTTTGCAATAGGCGGGATCGCCGATTATGCACTCAGACACGAAGGAGACATTTCGTCCGTTCTGTCCATACTTTATAAGGATGAAAACGGTGACTTTATAAGGACCGCATTCCATACCTGGGGCGAGGATCTGGATTCACAGCCCTTCCCCGCAAGACAGCTTATGAACAACGCCCTGTATAAGAGGCCGGATACGGATGAACCCATGGCGACCATACAGACCGCAAGAGGATGTCCGAGTAACTGTGTGTTCTGCCTGACCCCGGGAATATCAGGTAAATGCGTCCGCTTCCGCTCTCCTCAGAACGTACTGGATGAGATGACCGAATGCTATGAGAAGCACGGTATACGTACCTTCTTCTTCAAGGCGGATACATTCACGATAAATCCCAAATGGGTTAAGGAGATGTGCGAGCTTATCATCGCCTCACCCCTCCACGGCAAGATTGAGTTCACGGCCAATTCAAGGGTTAAGCCTCTAAGCAAGGAGACTCTTCAGCTTATGAAGGACGCCGGCTGCTTCCTGGTAGCCTTCGGATTCGAGTCGGGTTCTGATGAGATCCTTAAGCGGATCAAGAAGGGTGCGACCGTAGCGGATAACGTACAGGCCGCCAAATGGTGCCACGAAGTGGGGCTTCCCTTCTGGGGATATTTCGTTATCGGCTTCCCCTGGGAATCGAAGAAGCATATTATGTTAACCAAGAAGCTCGTCATGGAGGCAGATCCCGATTTCATCGAGGTCACGGTAGCCCTTCCGTTCTACGGAACACCCCTCTATGACACCTGTAAGGAGAACGATCTTCTTGCCGAATCGGTACTCGGTTCCGACTTCTTCCATTCGAGCATGAAGGGAACCATGTATCTTACCATGGATGAAGTGATGAAGCTTCGCCGCAATATACTGCTCTCCTTCTATCTTCGTCCGAAATACATCTTCGGCAAGATGAGGGAATGCATCACCAAACCCGGAGTATTCCTTAACTACTGTAAATACGGAATCAAGCTTGTGGTTAATCTTTTTAAGTAAATCATATAACTTTTCGGAACAGGCTCTGAATATATGTGCTGTTCTGAACAGGTTGCCAAATGGGAGTCAGCAGATGGAAAGAACCAAGTTAAGAGACCGCATCCTCCCTACTTATTCAAAGGGCGAGGAAGTATTCAATATGGTATCGCATATAATAGGCGCCGCACTGGCTATTGCAGCCCTTGTGATCTGCGTGGTCTTATCCGCCATGCACCATAATCCATGGGCTGTGGTCGGAAGCTCCATATACGGCGCATCTCTTATCATGCTGTATACGATGTCAAGCGTTTACCACGGTCTTCGGCCCAATATGGGTAAAAAGGTCATGCAGATACTCGATCACTGCACCATTTACTTCCTGATCGCGGGAACCTATACTCCGGTCTGTCTGGTGGCACTCAGGAAGACCGCTCCCGCAGGAGCATGGGTACTGTTCGGTATTGTATGGGGACTGGCGGCACTGGCCATTACGCTTACAGCCATAGATATAAAGAAGTATCAGGTATTTTCAATGATATGCTATATAGGGATAGGCTGGGGAATAGTATTTGCTTACAAGCCTCTTATAGAAGCAATATCATTGGAGGGCTTCTACTGGCTGCTTGGAGGCGGCTTATGTTACACGATAGGAGCGATACTATACGGTGTTGGAAAGAAGCTTAAGTGGGTCCACTCGATCTTTCACCTGTTCGTACTCGGAGGAAGCATTCTGCATTTCTTCTTTATGATCTTCTATGTGATATAATAACTATACAGAACGTGAGATAAAACAATTTGTCGGATACTGATCCGGAATTCAATACCTGACTGGAGGATAGAACTTGCCATTTGAAGTATTTGCGGACGGCAGCGCCAATCTGCCGAAGAGTATGCTGGAAGGTATCAATCTTCTGCCTTGTGAATATACCGTTAACGGTGAACCCCGGACATACCTGGGCGATGTTGATAACTTTGATGCGCATTCATTCTATGAGGGGTTAAAGACGGGAAATATTATTAAGACCACACTCCTTAATACGCATCTGTTCCTTTCGCATTTTACTCCTCTTCTCGAAAAGGGGAAGGATATCATATATATATCCATGAGTTCGGGAATAAGCGGAACCTATAATGCAGCCCTTCTGGCTGCTCAGGAGCTGATGGAGACCTACAGCGAACGTTTTGTCCATATAGTGGATTCATTGGGCTGCGGCTTTGGTAACGGACTTCTTGCGGTGCATGCCGCAGAGCTTAGCCGGGATGGCGTTAACGTTAGGGATGCCGCAACGATCCTCGATGAGGAAGTGCCGCATACCTGCCAGTACTTTACCGTTGATGACCTTAACTTTCTTAAGAGTACCGGACGTGTCAGCGGTGTTACCGCAAAGATAGGCTCAGTCCTCAATATTAAGCCGATCCTGTTCGGAGACAGGACCGGTCATATCATATCGTGTGCCAAAGTACGCGGAAGGCTTAAATCCATAGAGGCACTGGCTAAAAAGTTCGAAGAGAAAAGGATAAAAACAGGCCGTCAGAAGATCTGCATCTCTCACGGCGACTGTATTGAGGATGCCAATAAGCTGGCGTCGCTTGTAAGAGCGATAACTCCGGATGTTCCGATAACCATCTGTCAGCATGAACCTTTCTCAGGATCACATGTCGGACCCGGAATGCTTGGTCTCTTCTTTTACGGAATCGAGCGCTGACCGCTTTATCATTTAAGTACTTTATTATCTTATTTTTCTTATTTGTTCTGTTTTGATCGTGGAGGAAACATCTTATGGCAATAAAGGAATCCGGTGAAATGTACCTTGAAGCAATATATGTTCTGTCTCAGAAGTCCGATGAAGTCCGTGCAATAGACGTCGGTGATTATCTTGGATATTCCAAGCCATCTGTCAGCAGGGCTCTGGGGCTGCTCACGGATGACGGTTATATCAGCCGGAATGAGGACAGCTTCATCAGTCTTACCGAGACCGGCAAAAAGCACGCAAAGAGCATATATGAACGTCATACTCTGCTTACCGAGCTGTTTACGAAGCTTGGCGTTGACATAGAGACAGCCACCGAAGATGCCTGTCGTATTGAACATTATATAAGCGATACAACCTTTAACGCCATTAAGGAGCATATGCTGAAATGCAGCCGGAGCGAGGATAATCCGGAATAAATCAGCCTTATTAGTCCTCTGCTATCTTAAGGCGCTCTACATTATCAAGGATCGCAAGCGTATCAAGATGGAGCGCTTCCGATATTTCCGTAAGATGCTTATCTCCGTTTGCCAGGCCCTTTATATCCTGCGCCGCACCTTCTATCTCCCTCAGATTCTTCTTGATCAACGCTATTCTCTCACTGTTTGTCATTTTCTTCTCCTTCTCTATGTCACGTGTATTGATTTACTACTCTATTTAATTCTATAGTTAATGATGATCAACTTATCTGCTAAGCCCCGCTTGTAAATATGAGATAGATCAAAAGCCCTACGCAGCATACGAAGATCATGACAGCAGAGCCTATAATATTAAACATATCATGTTCTGTCCGTTTATCCTTATTCGCATGCTTTACTATCGTTACAATGCACATGACAAGATAATAAAGCGGCATCAGGATATGCAGGATAAGCAGCGGAACCCATGGCCACTCCTGATGATATGTATACCATCTGCCTTCACGGCAGAAAAGCCATATAAACGTGATCACCGCCAATACAACAGGCGGAATAAACAGCTTAAGTCTCTTCATATGTCAACTCTCTCTCATGTCAGCTCTCTCTTAATCCCAGCATATTTAGAAATCCGATATCTTCATTCCCGGGATCGATATTATATATCGCTATATGATCCCTGTCCTCACATCTGTTTACAAATGAGGGATACAGGAATCCCCAAGCGGGTTCTCCCGCTTCATAGTCACCCGTTACCGGACATATGGCACAGATTATGAATTCATATACCGTCTCTGAGCCCTCCAGCCATTCTTTGTCTTTCCCCTTAACGGGAACATCATATGCGCCGTGGAACAGGTATATACCATAGTCTCCTTCACCCGAATAGCTGTCACTGATCAGTTCGTAAAATGTTTCCAGAAGGGCATCATTCTTAAGCGAACAGCTCTTTATTGCATACAGAAGCCTGGCCATCTCCACGGATCTTTTGCTGTCACCGGGGAATTTATATGATTTTAACTGTACCTTCGTTTCGGAATAAGGTATTGCCTTGGCAATCTTTAAGTTCTCAGCCTTTTCCTTATCCGTAAGCTTCAGAAAATGAATATTAAAAGAACCGTCCTCTATCCCGTCCTCGTCTCTGTAGCTTCCGGCGACACGGTCTAAGCAGGTTCTTGCCGGCGTCATCCTTCTCGTAAGCTCCAACATATCTTCTCGTGACAGCATTTATATTACCTCGCCCGGATTCAGAATGCGGTAAAATGAAGCACCGAAGGATCAATATCCCCGACATTGGCAGATCCCGTAAAGCTCATTATATACCTTAATTCATTACCGACCTTCTTAAGGAATTCCGCTGTACCCTCAGCTCCTCCCTTTTCAAGAGAAGGCAGCATCGACCTTCCGACAGCGCAGGCATCCGCACCAAGGGCAAGAGCCTTAAATGCATCCGCGCCGGTCGCAATACCACAGTCGACAATGATCTTAACACCCCGTCCCTTTAATGCCTCCTTTATCTTCGGAAGTATCATCATTGGAGGAACTGCATAAGGCAACCGACCGTGATGATGGCTTACGATTACCGCCCTCGCACCGATGTCGGCGCATTTTACAGCATCAGAGACGCTTAATACTCCCTTTACAACAAACGGAAGCTTCGTACTCTCGACATACGAACGAAGCATTTCAGATGTCTGTTCTGCCATCTTCTCACCTACTACAACATCAAGCCCCTGTTCACCGAAGATATGGTCTATATCCATACCGATACCGAACGCGCCTGCGCTTTCCGCATACTGCATCTGATCCCTGACCTTCGCATTATCGGCATAGGGTTTAACGATCCTGACGGTTTTTGCTCCGGTATCGATTATATCCTGAAACTGATCATTCTCCATCATTCCGCAAAAGTTAAGGATATTGCACTCCTTAGCAGCCATTGAATACTCAACAAGGCCGCTATGCTCTCTCCCTTCATAGTTCTTAAGATGTGAAAATGCGGGCGTCATGACCGGCATATCGAACCTTTCGCCCAGAAATTCGGTGGATATATCTGCTACCGCCGAATCTATAAGCCTCTCTTCGATCAATATCGAATCCATATACTTCTCTGTGATAACATTCGCATCCGAAAGCCTTGTGTACTCCATTTGATACCTCCTCATGATCCTTCCTGTAAAATGCTGTTTATGATAAAAGAGATGAACACCTCAGAACTCAAGCTCCTTCTTCCCGAATATAAGCATGGTCGCTATAAAAGAACCTATTATATACAGACCATCTGAAATAGCACCTTATTATATCATATCCTGCAGTAAAAGTAACATAATTACTTGATAATAACCATTAAAAAGTATAATATTATATAAGGTTTATAAATATTACTAATAAGGAGTATTGTTACAATGGCATGGTATGATGAATCGGTTTTTTATCACATTTATCCACTCGGATTGTTAGGTGCCCCCAAGGAAAACAAATATGACGGAGTTACGCACAGGCTGCCAAAGCTCACGCCCTGGATCGATCACATTAAGGAAATCGGCTGCAACGCCATCTATATCGGTCCGCTTTTCGAATCCGAGGGACACGGCTATGAGACTACGGATTATAAGAAGCTCGATAGCCGCCTCGGCGACAACAAGGATCTTAAGGATTTCGTTAAGAAATGCCACAAGGCGGGAATAAAGGTTATTTTCGACGGCGTTTTCAATCACACCGGACGCAGTTTCTTTGCCTTCAAAGATTTAAAGGAGCACCGTGAAGGCTCGAGATACAGAGACTGGTACTGCAACGTCAATTTCTACGGGAACAATGAATATAATGACGGTTTCTCATATGATAACTGGGGCGGATATAATCTCCTCGTTAAGCTGAACCAGCGTAATCCCGAGGTAAGGGATTATATCTGTGACGTGATCCGTTTCTGGGTTAAGGAATTCGATGTGGACGGTATAAGACTGGATGCGGCAGACGTGCTTGATTTCGATTTCATGAAGGCACTTCGCGCTACCGCCAATGAAGTAAAGCCTGAGTTCTGGCTTATGGGTGAGGTCATACACGGAGATTACACAAGATGGGTAAATGAAGGCACCCTTCATTCGGTTACCAATTACAACCTGCATAAAGCCCTTTATTCGGGACATAATGATCATAATTATTTCGAGATCGCGCATACCGTGAAGCGTCTGTATGACATGGGCGGAAGCCGTCCCGACGGACTCAAGCTGTATAATTTCGTAGATAACCATGATGTTGAGAGAATCTACACAAGACTTACCAACAAGGCTCATATGGCACCCGTACATATCCTTCTGTATACTCTTCCGGGTGTTCCGTCGATATATTACGGATCGGAATTCGGTATCGAAGGACGCAAGGAGAACTTCTCCGATGCTTCTCTGCGTCCGGCCTTAAATCTTGACGATTATAAGGATGCGGTTACCTCTAATCCGGTCACTGCCCTGATCGCCCGTCTCGGACAGATAAGGCAGCACACTCCGGCTCTCTCCTACGGTGATTACCGTGAGCTCGTGCTTACGAACCGCCAGTATGCTTTCCTTCGGAAATCATCCGACGGCTACTGCCTTGTAGCGGTAAATAATGATGACAATGATTATTCCATGTCTCTGCCCGCTGAAGGACATGCTTCGTTTACGGGCCTTATATCAGGTGAGAAGATAAGTGCTCAGAACGGTCAGATAAGCATTACCTTAAAGGGTAATTCAGGGGACATATTTGTTCCTTTGGACAGCTGTGACAAAGAGCTTTCCAAGGCTTCTAAGAATTCAAAGCATTCAAAGATAAATAAAACGTCAGAGGCCGAAGGCAGCAGGTCTGAAAAGGAAGTTATAAAGGATGCCGGCACGAACAGCGCAGCTCCTGATTCATGGCTTGAAGTATCCGAACCCGTTAAGGTTAAGAACACGGACTTATCATTTGCAGAGATCGGCGGCACCGGCGCAGCAAACAGCGGATCGGCAGACAGCCGTGAAACACAGGAGCAGGCCAAGGAACAGACACCGTCACAGAATCAGACACCTGCAACCCCGGCATATAATACCAATACAAACACAGGATCCTCTCCGGCAGGTTCATATGAAGACGGAATTATAAAGGGTCTTCAGGAAGCCGTCCTTGCCCGGATGGAAAAGAACGGTCCCGTTACGGATCAGATGAGAAGGGATGTCGAAGATAATGTATACCATGACTCTCTGATCAACTGGATCAAGAGCTTCTGATATACTACCTGAGAATTATTTTTCGGCGGCGCTTCTTATCCGCATAAAGGAGAATATCCGCTTCTGTAAGCAGTTCACGAAGAGTTACATCTTCTTTTGCCATGAACTTAAGACAGCCCGCCGAAATACCCAGATAATACGGAACACCATACACTTATCTTCTTTTGATATTATATATGATCCGTCTTATCCGTCCGGACTCTAACGCACGGAATGAGATACAATATCCTTAACCCTGATATCCCTGCCCTCCGATTCCGTAATGCATTGGCACATACCGCATATAAGACTGCCGAAGCTTCTTACACCGGCCTCATCATATAATCCTGAATTGTAATATATCAAAACCTCATAATCATCATTGCAGTCAAGTATCTCAACCTCCATGGAATTACGGCAGGCTTCTTTATCCGACTTCATCATCTCAATTCCATCCACAAATTCATCCGACGGATATTCATAAAGATTTCCCTGGTAATTAAGGCATAACAGATCCTCTCCGTAATAACTGTCCTTCTCCTCCCAATAGGAAATGCTGTCGTGTTTTATCCCCTCCCTTATCTGGAGGCTTATATCTGTCAGAAGTCCGTCGACCGTCAGATTCCTGTCAATCTCCACGGCAGCGGGAAGATCCTTGATCATTACCCCGACGGAACCGGCTCTTCTCTCATCCGACCTTCCGTTCCATGTCCAGGTTATCATTACCTTATCACAGCCGTTATATGCTGCCACAGCCAGCAGCAGCGCAGCTATGTAAAACCCTGTCTTTCCGAGTCCGTACTTGCCTGCTATCCTGACCGCATCATCTCTCTTATGCGTGAAGTCTATCGGAATGATCTTATTAACATTCTCCCCGGCGTCATGATCCTTTAAGGGCAGGGTGGAATAACCTCTCCTGTCATACCTGCTCTCAAAATATCTACGGTCCTTTTCCACGCGTCCTGACTTAAGACTTATGCTTTCTTCACGCAGGATATCATAGAAGAAATCCTTTGACATGGACGTACCGTAAAGCACACGTCCTATCTCCTCTACCAGGAAATCATATGAATATCCGTCACAGATACAATGATATACATCAAAGAAAACGACCTTCCTTGCAGCGGTCTTAAGAATCCTGCACCTGAAAAGAGGCGTACCGTCAATCGTAAACGGTTTTACAAAGCTCTTTTCTATATCATCAAGCTCTTCTTCGCTCACTGTTTCCGCATATATATACCTGTCGAAACCGGGCCGGTATTTCAGTATATAGCTTTCTCCATGCTTCTCTAATGTACTGAGTATGGCCGGATGCTGCCTGACGGCCATCCTTATTGCCTCTGCCACCTCATCAAGATCGGTATCTTTATTCATGATGAACTTGATCGGAATGTTAAGCATTGTTGTCCCGGGATGTTTACGATCATATCGCAGCAGATACGATTGCGCCGGATTCAGGGGTGCTTCCGCCTGATTGGAACACTCCTCATCCTTATCACCGGCTGTTTGTCTTGCTTCGGCAAGCAGACGGGCTATTTCACGTACCGTTCTGCCCTCGTAGATCATCTGTACGGTAAGCTCCCTTATTCCCGCCCGCGCGATACATTCCATCGCAGTAACGGAATCTCCTCCCAGCAGGAAGAAGTCATCATCCGTACCTATTCTTCCGACTTCTTTGAATATCCCCGAAAAACAATCGCACAGCACTCTCTCTGTTTCATTTACGGGTCCGGTATACTCTCTTATATATCCTCTGATATCAGGGGTTGGAAGCGCTTTTCTGTCAATCTTCCCCACAGCGTTCACAGGTATCTCATCGATACGGATGTAATACGACGGTATCATGTACAGTGGGATGTGGTCCTTAAGCCTTCTGTACACCTCCTGTCCGTCGGGCATATCCTCATCCGTATAATACGCGGCCAGAACGGAAACACCGTTTATACTGACAGTCCTGACAGCACAGAAATCCAGACCAAACTCCCTCCTTATCGCTGCTTCCGCTTCGCCCGGCTCTACCCTGTTTCCGTTTATCTTTATCATGGAATCGATGCGTCCGAGGATGGTATAGCATCCTTTCTCATCTCTTTTCGCATAGTCTGAGCTTCTGAAATATTTTCTTCCGTTGATCAGTATTTCACAATCACGGTTTTCTTCGGGGAGATTTCTGTATCCCCGGAAATACGGCAGATAAATACATAATACCCCTTCATCGGCTTCGTTCCCGTCATCATCGATAAGGATGATGGAAGAATCACCGACAGGATATCCGACAGGAGTAATGTCATACGGTTTGTCTATCACGAACAGACAGACCGGATAACCGAATTCACTCGTACCGTAGACATTTATTATTTCAAATTCTTCACTGTAAACACCCGAGACTATCTCGCCGCCCGTATAACCTCCGCGGATTGAAAGCCCGGGGATCTTCTGCAGTCTGTTCAGGAAAGTGGGAGTCATAAAGGTGGAATCTATCTTTTTTTCGATAAAGTATCGTATCAGATCATCGGGCTTGTGAGTAAGCTCCTGAGATATGACGTGAATGGTACTTTCAACAGCGGTGACACCCACGGTAATGTATGCCCCTCCGGCAAAGGTTTCGGGAATCACATGGGCGAACCGAAGCCGGACCGGTTCGTGATCAGTCCCATCCGGGTAGGCTGTACGGCTTAGGAATCCAAAGGTACCTTCCATGATAAGATCATATACCCCGTATTCCTGAGCGGCACCTTTGGGATTACCCGTCGAACCGGAAGTATAGATATAGAAAGCAAGATCATGCTCATCTGAGTCGGCCTGTTCATTACAGGGGGCACATAGCATAGCCTCATTCCATATATCCATATCAAAGACCATTCTGCAGTCACAGTCCCGGATAACGAAATCAATCCGGTCCCTGCCCATGAGGTCCTCCAGTCCCACCCAGGCCGCTCCGGACATTATCACTCCGATCCTGGTAGCAATATACTCAAGTCCCTTGGGATAATAAACGGCTATTACATCCTCCCTGCCGGCTCCATGCTCTCTAAGCCATGCGTTGACCCTTAAAGCCTTATCATACAGTTCCCTGTATGTAGTCTCTCTCATCCCGTCATGATCAACGACCGCTATCCTGTCAGGATGCTCTCCGGCCACCTGTGCAAGCCTTTGTAAGTAACGTATCATCTGAGTTCTCCCTGTCCTTATCTTATATCAAATACCGCGTCAAGACAGGTATTCTCAAGAACCTCCATAAAGTTCTCTCCGACATTTGTCAGTATCATGCTCTTTCCTTCGGGCTTCAATGCCTTAAAGGTACCAAGAAGCACTCTTATACCGGCCGATGATACATAATCGCAATCCGCGAAATCCAGTGTGAGCGAATCCGCATCAGCAACCGAATCGTTTATTGCAGCTTCAAGCTCCGGTGCAGTCAGTGTATTTAATTCACCAGAAAGCACGATCGTAAGTTTCTTATTGTTTAATTCTTTGGTAAGCTTCACTTATATCCTCCTTTATTAAGTCCTGCGTTATAAATTTATATGCTGTTCTGAACAGTTAAACTATTTCCACCATGATCATTGTCATATCATCAAACTGCGGTTCCTCTCCGGCGAATTCATCAACATCCGCAGCTATTCTCTCCATATTATCCTTCGTGAATCTGCCCTCCTGTCTGCAGAGTACTTCCCGGAGACGTTCTGTACCGTAGAGCTCACCACGTGTGTTATGTGCTTCCGTAACACCGTCCGTAAACAGGAACAGCCTGTCCCCCGTATTCAGCTTAAGTTCACTATAGCTGTATATGGTATCGTCCATTCCCGCAAGGAACAGACCGTGCTTCTTTTTTATTATATCATAGCTCTCACCGTGGGGAGAATATAACGGATAGTTATGTCCCGCATTGGTATACTGCAGGGTCATTTCAGCCGTATCAATGATACCTATCCACGCTGTTGCAAACATTCCCGACCTGTTGCTTTCACATATCATCCTGTTTACCGTGGTAAATATCCCGGCGGTATCCTGTGAGGACATTGCATGATCCTTGATCATCGTCTTTACCGTCATCATAAACAGAGCTGCCGGAATGCCCTTGCCGGAAACATCAGCTATAAGAAAGCATACATGGTTTTCATCCACCGTAAAGTAATCATAGAAATCTCCCCCCACTTCCCGGGCCGTCCTTATATATGCTGTCAGGCTTACATCCGGATGAGCCGGATAAGCCGGAAGGTTTACGGGAATGGCATCCATCTGGATCCTGCGGGCCGTTTCAAGATCCGCTCCCACAGCCGCGTTCTTATTCTCCTCCTTCAGAAGCGACAGGACATTCAGATCAGTCGTCATCAGCACCAGCGGTACTGCAAGTGCGATAGGCATTGACATATAGTTCTCTGTGATCGATACAAGGATAAACTCCTGAAAATGATAAATCCCGACAGCAGTTACAACAAATATGATCATGCTTCTTGCGACCTTGTATGCTTCATTGTTTGTTTTGTATCTGAACAGCCACATATATATGCATATGATCATCGCCGCTACAGGGTAAAGATACAGCAACACCCTGAAAACATAGTAGTAACAGGGCATGTACATGATCACATTGTTCTCATCTGCCCTGAATATAAGCCACAACCACGGAGTTGTTACAAGCAGAAGTGAAATTATGATAAGAGGAAGATAATAGATCAGGAAAAATACACGGCCGGATCTTATCCTTATATTCAGCTTTTCAAGAAAATAGCGGTTTATCCTCTGCATCACGACAAATTCCGAAAATGCATATCCGATTGCCCCGGTATAGTTGATCACATAAGCTCCCGGTCTTCCGTCATTTACTGTCCATATATGATCGAACAGAGTCATTGCTATACAGAATATCAGCATGACTGAAAGATTGTCGCTTATTTTTTTCTTAAATACCACAATATTGTTATAGAGCATCTGAAGCATCAGGATAATAGACACCGTAATAAGCTCTATAAGCATTGAATCTGCTATGGAATATCCGTACATGGAGCCTGCCCTTCCCAACCGGATCGGTTACCGGCTGTACTTAACCAGAAACGAATTCCTGTTATAGCTCATGGTCGTGAGGTGACGTCTGTTTTCCTTCATCTTTTCCATATAGGCGGAAACCGTAAACGCCGCAACCGAAGTAGCCTCAACATCATCCTGTGAAATATCAAAGAGTACCCCGTCATCCCTTGTAATGATCGAAACGCCTTCATCGAGCAGCTTTACCACACATTCACCCAATATGCCTTCCGATCCGTTCTTTTCATATATAAGCATATACAGATCTTCGATCAGAAGCTTTACCCTGACCGTTGTTTTCTCCGAAACATTGTTATCCTTAAGCAGCTGTTCTATCTCCTTCTGGACACATATTATATCCTCGGGCTTAACATTCAGCTCATAAAAGCCGGTTATCCCGTTCCCTTCGATCTCCTTCAGAAGCAGAGGCGTATCCTCCCTGCCGTATCTTAGATCCAGATATCCCATCAGGAGCAGATATGCTGCGGCAGAAGAGACCGCGATCCCGATAAAAAGACCGTAAATACCGAAAAGAAGCCCTCCGGTTACGGCGAAGATCACCGAAGCGGCAACATCTCTCATACAGCATATCACAAGCCCGAGCAATATCTTCCCTCTGAGAAGAAAATATGAGGTGATAAGATACATAAGGCTTATGAATGTAAGTCCCAATGACATTATCCGGATGCCGTTTACCGCATAAGAAGCTGTCCGTGGATCGCTTATACCAAACACCCTGACAATAAGAGGGGCTGCCAATACTGTTATTACCGTCATAACGAGTCCTTCGGCAATGGATGTTTTTTCGGACAGCCGGTAGCATTCCCTCACTCCCTCATATGTTTCCTCACCCAAATATATGCTGATAAGCGGAGAAAACGCTTCACCTATTCCGTCAAACACAAGCTGCGCCTCCTTTAGGAAAACACATACCGATACGATTATGAGCATATCCTCCCCGAATACGGCCATCACAAACTTATTCATAGCTGCAACGAATATTGACAGAAACAGATAACTGCCCGCATCTATAATGCTGTATTTAGCAATCTCACCAAGAACCGGCAAAGACAAAGCCGGCTTAATATGCAGAGAATTTCCTTTTTTTAACAGATGCGTAAATGAAATGATAAGCTTAAGCAGTGTTCCGATAAATGAAGCAGCACCTATACCGGCAATTCCGATAAGCCTGCACAGAATTACCGAAATAACAATATTCCCGACAACATTCGTGATATTCGCCACAGCGCTCAGTGTTTCATCTCCATCTGCAAATACCATCTCATTTATAAAGGTCGCCATCGGGAGTATGAGTATAACAAGCCTGTACCAGAAGAAGTAAGGCCCGGCAAGAGCCATCACAGCAGCCGGAGGTGCGTAGAAACCAAGGTATGCATCAGCCAGAAAATTTAACAGGACAAAAAGCACCGTGCCCGACAAAAGACAGGCACAGAATCCGTTCCCGAAATACCTGTCCGCACTTTCCTTATCGAACCTTCCCATGGCGTTGCTGAACAGGACACTCACACCCAGTGAAAAGATAAATCCTATAAAAGCCGCCAGAGAATACGCCGGAGTTATAAGATTTATCGCCGCAACAGCATCTTCACCTATAAAAATTCCGGCAATGAAAGTGTCGGACATAAGAAGCCCGGTCACAACCACCATTGTAAGCGTGCCGGCAAAAAGCATTGAATAGAATTTTTTATTCAGGAATGTCATGGTTCTCTTCTCTCATTTCCTTTATTCCTTATATACATTTAGAAGTTCCGGGACTGACATGCCATTTCTCTGTCAAAAAGTTACGTTAATGCTAAATTATTCTAACATACCGGCCGCTTTTTATAAAGGCTCAGGCATCGTCTTTTTACCCTGGCAGCCATGAATAAAAAAACTCCATCCGTATGTTTATTATGTAAGAAAGAATGACGTTTTTTCCTTTCATGAATACATAATAATCTACGGATGGAGCCAAGTCCAAATCCTCCTGCAGCCCGGATACCTACCCTATCAACCAATCGTACATCCTGTAAAAAATATCTGTCGACTTTGCCGTGATTGCCGCAAACCGTCATTAATGACCAAAAACTTTGCCAGCATTTGTCGTTATTGTCGTTTTTGCCACGACTTTGTAGTACGTATGTGGTACTTTTGCGATATTGAATTATTATCCGGATAGAACCCTATCTAGAAAACATCCAATTCATCTGCCATCTTCTCAATCTCCATACGCTGCTTTTCTTCCGAAACCTCAGCATATATATCCATGGTGATCTTGATATTGGCATGTCCCATAACAGTTTGTATTACTTTAAGGTTTACATCCCTTTCGCACAGTCTTGTGCAAAACGTATGCCTTAACACATGACATGAAAAATGCGGAAGGAAATGCGGTTCCCTATCTTCTGCCTTGGCTATTGCTTCTTCCTGCTTGTTGTATGCTTTAACTATATCTGACAGCACCTTATCAAGCCTTTCAGAAGTAAATACATTGCCATTGGTTTTGGTGAAAAAAAAAGTCCGTGTAGCCCTCGAGTGTACAGGTCTTAAATTCCTTTGTCTCTGCTACGAAATACTCCTCTTTAAATCCATCCATCACCGCCTGCATCATCGGAATATTCCGTATGCCCGCAGCAGTCTTTGGGAGTGACACATGAAGATATCTCTTTTTACCGTTCTTCTCAGCCTTTACGATTGTAATCGCATGGTTAATATTGATCAGACGTTTTTCGAAATCAACATCCTGCCATCTAAGGCCTATCAGTTCACCTACACGCATCCCCGTTCCAAGCATTACCTGAAATACGGAATGATATCTCTTCCATGCAGTGTCCTGTTCAAGGAAGTGCAGAAAATTCTTCTGTTGCTCCATGGTAAGGGCTTTCATCTTGGTAGACTTTGAATCATACGCCTTTTTTATATCTCCAAATATACCCTGCGTAGGATTCTTAAGAATAATACCATCCCTTATAGCCAGTTCAAATGTTGGATGCAGGATGATATGAGTATACTCAACTGTCCTAATTCCCAGAGACTTTTTTCTGAGCATTTCCGTGTAGAACGCCTGTATATCCGAATATCTTATATTCCTTATAAGATTCTTACCGAAACCCTTTCTGACATATCTCTCGTACATCTCTATATAACTGGCATATGTTGATTCTTTTATGCCATACTTTGTAGACATGTAGCGATCAAACACATCATTCAGGGTTGTAATATTGCCGCGTTCAACATCAACTCCCTGCCATTGCTGAAGCTTGTATTTCTTCTCCTTCTCCCTGAGCTCGGCTAAATCGTTTGCGTAAATGTAATGGCGTTTCCCACATAAATCAGTATAATTGTAGGAATACTTTCCATTCTTCCGCTGATATTCACCGGTTTCCAGAACTCTTCCTCTGCTGTCCTTTCTCTTCGCCATAGCATCTCTCCTTTCTATACTTAATAAAATGGAGAGAATCTTTCTGTTATGGTCTGATATATTTTATTACGTAAAGTATAATACAACACTATACTACTCCGCAAGTAAAATCCTCATATAGCAGACCATCGCAGACCATAACAACTACGATTCTCATCTTGTTAAGAATGTTTCCAAATATCGTTCAAACTTGATCGTATCTATAAGAACTACCCTGTCGATTTTTAGGAAAGCACCACATTCTTTCGCAAGTTCATCAAGCTTTGTTCTGCCAATACTATACCGATGAGTTGCTTCCTTATTTCTTATCCATCTCCGGCCATCTTCACGCACCGTACTCTTAATTCTTTTTTCTGTTTTTCCTTCAAAAACAGAATAATCTTCCATGTTGCTCATCTCGCTGTTCCTCCTCATTAAAAAATATTTACAACCGGACTATTCCGGATTGATCCGATCCTTAAAAGTTCTTATTATGTCTTTCAAAATCATGCTCGGTCAGTTTTACTACTTTCCTGCGTATCCTCTGCAGCTTCTTTTTTGCTGCGTTAAAGGTGAGCATACCCTCATCGGCGATATCATAATAGCTTTTCTTCTTATTGAGAAAATCCATGATCAGTTCATTATCTTCCGGCCTTAACATCATCAGTGCCCTGTTTAAAGCCGCATAATCATCCCTGATGGTCATCCACTCCATTACTGCCAGGGTGGCCACCCGCCTGTCTTCTTTATCCTTTATAAGGGATTCTCCTATATGACCTGTTATAAATACGTTACTTATCTTTACCGCATCCTCAGCCAGCCTTGCCGTAGCATCTGAGTTGTT
>JAEEGL014994990.1_pt1 | contig 20381 bp, 16 predicted proteins | sample 9134231 | NCBI WGS metagenome assembly JAEEGL01 (sample SAMN16246548, study PRJNA631951) | gut metagenome | biome: gut microbiome; feature: rumen; material: fiber-attached | host: Bos | place: Iran: Karaj | collected 2018-10 | reverse complement strand
GCGGTAAGAGTAGTGTGGTTTACGTTGTAAACGATGGTTGGGAGGTCGTTGCCTGCAGGAGCAGAGATAACTACCTTCTTAGCACCAGCCTTGAGGTGTGCCTCAGCCTTAGCCTTAGATGTGTAGAAACCTGTGCACTCGAGTACTACGTCAACGTCGTTAGCTGCCCATGGGCAGTTTGTTGCGTCTGCCTCAGCAGAGATCTTGATTTCCTTACCATCAACGATGATAGAGTCATCTGTTGCCTCTACGGTGTGCTTGTTCTCACCGAACTTACCACAGAAACCGCCCTGTGCTGTGTCATACTTGAGCAGGTGAGCGAGCATCTTAGGTGATGTCAGGTCGTTGATTGCTACTACTTCATAACCCTCAGCCTCAAACATCTGACGGAAAGCGAGACGACCGATACGGCCGAAACCATTAATAGCTACTTTTGTCATGTTTTTTAATTTTTAATTAGTTTAATATGGATTATTATCCTTTTTACCTTCTCTTTATATATTATCCCGTAATAAAAATGTAAGTGAATACATCGTTAATTGAGATTTGCAATGCAAATTTACGTTTTTTTTTTGACAAATTGTTTGTTATTAGAAAAAAAATAGTATCTTTGTGCCAAATTTGCGTAAAACAATTAACACAAATCAATTTTGCAAGAAAAATTGTAACGTCAAGATTGCAATAAAAAACAGTTTTATAACATTTAATTCATACAAAACGACTATGGGATTTATTAAGGAATTCAAAGAGTTTGCCATGAAGGGCAACGTGATGGACATGGCTGTCGGTGTTATCATCGGCGGTGCGTTTGGTAAAATCGTCAGCAGTCTGGTGGACGATGTGCTGATGCCTCTCATCGGTATGGTTACTGGCAATATCAATCTTGCTGACCTCGAATTCGTGATTGGCGATGGCGAGGGTGCAGCTAAGTTGAAGTATGGTATGTTCTGTCAGAATGTTCTTGACTTCGTAATCATCGCTTTCTGTATCTTCTGCATGATCAAGGCTATGAACAAGATGAAGAAGGAAGAGCCTGCTACTCCAGAGGCTCCTGCTGGTCCTACTCAGGAGGAACTGCTCGCTGAGATTCGTGATATACTTAAGAAGAAGTAACCCCAAGCCCGAAGAGGGCGAAGTCGCCCTTGAGGGGGTCGTCAGGGAAAACGCCGCGTAACTTCTCTGTAAGTTTTAGAGCGGTACTCATAGAAGCCGTCTTGGACTTAAGCAGTCCGAGGCGGTTTGCTTCTTGCATTACGTGGGTGTCGAGTGGCATGATGAGGGTGCGCCTGTCGATGATATCTGCCCATAGTCCGAGGTCAACGGGGGAGTTGTCGCGAACCATCCAGCGCAGGAACATGCAGAGGCGCTTGCAAGAAGAGGAGCAGTCCTTGGGAATGACACTAACGGGAACGGGTTCCGAGCTCTGCTCGCCTGAGCCTTGGCGAAGAACGTTAACCTTTATCTGAAACCACCAAACTATTGCTTTTATGGCATCAATGGCTCGCCTGGAAGGATAAGGCGGTATTTTGTTTAATTCGGTTTTGATGTAGGCTTTCATGGAACCATACTCTCGCAGCATAGTGGTGAGTGCCTCGAGAAACTGGCGCATGGTGTGATTGGAGTAGAGCCTGTAGTAACACTTATCGTTGTCGGGGATGTGTTGACGGAATGTGCCTGACAGGAGCCAATGCTCCACATCGCCCTCGGAACAGTCAAGAATGTATTGTATCTTAGGAAGAAACTGCTTCCTGCTGCCATAGCTCAGCGAGGAGGCAATAAAAGCAAGGAGTTCCTTGTTGGCAACTCCCTCCACCTGGTGCATAAACCAGGAAGGGTCACCATCAAGGAACTCCCTCGTTTCGTATCGTTTAGCTAAAGTTTTCAGGTTAAGCATAAGCCTTAACGGGAACGTTAACCATTAACCTTTAACCATTAACCGTTATTACAGTATAGACTTAACGGTCTCAACCATACCCTTGCTCTGGATATCGTTCAAGAAGCCTTCAACCATATCGGTGAGTCCAGGAATCTTGTTGAGGTCGCCGTGCTCGCCCCAGATCCAGTCAGCTGCAAGTACGCCCTCAGCCACCTTGCGAGTGTCGCCAGTAGCCCAGAGTTCCTTGAGCAGATCCATAATCTTCTGGTCGTCGTTTGGCTCGATAGGAGCACCGTCAGCACGTGTGCCACCCTTATAATAGGTGATGATAGCAGCCAGACCGAGTACGAGACCCTTAGGCAGTTCGCCCTTGCGCTCCAAGTAAACCTTCACTCCTGGGAGGTCACGAGCCTGGAACTTAGGGAATGAGTTGAGCATGATAGAGGTAACCTGATGGTCAACGTATGGGTTGTCGAAACGCTCCAATACGTCAGCAGCAAACTTCTGGAGCTCGTCCATAGGCAGGTTAAGAGTCTGCATGAGCTCGTCATACTGTACCTTCTTGATATACTTGCCGATAACCTCGTCGTGGAGTGCATCGCGAACGATGTTGATGCCTGAGAGGTAAGCAACAGGAGAGAGCACGGTGTGAGGACCGTTGAGCAGGGTAACCTTTCTCTCATGATAAGGTGCCTCAGACTCAGCGATGAGAACGTGCAGACCAGCCTGATCAGCAGGGAACTCAGCACGGAGCTCTTCACAGGTCATGTTCTCAGCCTTCTCGATAACCCAGAGGTGGAATATCTCAGCCTGAACAACGAGGTTGTCCTTATAGCCTATCTTCTGCTGTATCTCAGCAATCTCCTTGCGTGGGAATCCAGGAACGATACGGTCAACGAGAGTAGCGCAAACGTAGTTGTACTTCTCAAACCACTCCTTGAAGCCCTCGTAGTCCTTGCCGAAATCGTCCTTCCACAGTTCGATATACTTGCGTATGCAGTCCTTCAGGTGGTGACCATTGAGGAAGATGAGCTCACAAGGCATGATGATAAGTCCCTTCTTAGGGTCGCCGTTGAATGTCTGATAACGACGGAAGAGGAGCTGAACGAGCTTGCCTGGATAAGAAGATGCAGGAGCATCGGTGAACTTACATGATGGGTCGAAAGCGATACCAGCCTCAGTGGTGTTAGAGATTACGAAACGAATCTCTGGCTGCTCAGCGAGTGACATGAATGCCCAGTTCTGAGCGTATGGGTCGAGACCACGAGAGATAACGTCAACGCGGTCGAGCTGGTTTACAGGCTCACCGTTGAGACGTCCCTGAAGGTTTACGTGGTAGAGGCAGTCCTGGCCGTTAAGCCACTGTACCATACCCTTGTCGATAGGCTGAACCACAACGACAGAACCATTGAAGTTCGTCTTTGCGTTCATATTCCAAATAATCCAATCAACAAAAGCGCGGAGGAAGTTGCCCTCACCAAACTGGATGATTTTCTCTGGAGCTGTGCTCTTTGGAGCTGTCAGCTTTGATAAAGATTTTAGCTGTGCCATTTTGTTTTTAGTTTAGTATTTTTGGTCTTTTTCTATAATGTTTTTCTACTTTTGCAAAGGTAGCAAAATAAGTTGAAAGTTGAAAGTTGAAAGTTGAAAGTCTTTCTGCTTTAAGTTTTTTTAACTTATAAAGCCCCTTTTGTGGATGGAAGCTGATAGTGATAGATGTCCCTTTTCACAGCCATCCTGATGCTGCGTGCGAAGGCTTTGAATATGCCCTCTATCTTATGGTGCTCGTTGGTGCCCTCAGCCTTGATGTTGAGGTTCATCTTGGCAGCATCGCTCACAGACTTGAAGAAGTGCATGAACATCTCAGTAGGCATTTCGCCAACCTTCTCGCGATGGAACTCAGCATCCCAGATGAGCCAGGGACGCCCACCGAAGTCGAGTGCCACCTGACACAGACAGTCGTCCATAGGCAGGCTGTAGCCATAGCGCTCTATGCCTCGCTTGTCGCCGAGAGCCTTCAGCAGACACTCGCCAAGCACTATGCCCGTATCCTCGATGGTGTGGTGCTCGTCAACCTCAAGGTCGCCCTTACACCTTATATATAAATCGGTCATGCCGTGCTTGCCTATCTGTTCGAGCATGTGGTCGAAGAAGCCAAGGCCAGTCTGTATGTCGCACTTGCCTGTGCCGTCGAGGTTTATGCGTACGGTGATATCTGTTTCCTTCGTGGTGCGTGTTATCTCCACTATACGTTCGCCAGCAAAGAGTATCTCGGCTATCTTCTCCCAAGTGAGTCCGTCCTTGCCCAGTATCAGTGCCTTGCAGCCCAGATTCTCAGCCAGTTGGGCGTCAGTCTCCCTGTCGCCTATGACGAAAGAGTTGGCGAGGTCATACTCAGGGTTGTTGATATACTCCTTGAGCATCCCCGTACCAGGCTTGCGGTTAGGGTGGTTGTCGGCAGGGAAGTGGTTGTCAATCAGTATGTTGTCAAACTCCACCCCTTCGCCTTTCAAGGTTTGCAGTATGAAGTTGTGCACAGGCCAGAAGGTGTTCTCAGGGAACGAGTCGGTTCCCAGGCCGTCCTGATTTGACACCATCACAAACTCGAAGTCGAGATTCTTGCGTATGAAGGAGAGGTTGCGGAACATTCCCTCGACAAACTCCAGTTTCTCGAATGAGTCAATCTGTTCGTCAGCAGGCTCTTTTATCAAAGTGCCGTCGCGATCTATGAATAATACCTTTTTCATCCTTTTATGCTTCCGTATAGATAGAGTAGGGAGGCGTAGAAGCCTACGGACATAATATTAATAATGGTATAGCACAGGGTGCATGCCACTATCATCATCACATAGCCAGAGGTGGGGATTATGGCTGTGTCGCCAAAGTTTATCTGTCCCTCCACGCTGCTGAAATAGGCGTAGGTGGAGATGATATAGGGAAGATAGACCACCATGCTCATCACCACGAGTATGAAGAGCGACAGGAGGGTGGTGCCCACCACCTTGCCAAAGTGACGGAAGATAGCCTTACATACCTTTTTAATATATATCTTCCTCTTGCCCTTTATGCCACAGAGGCGTTTGAACATTCTGTAGAGCCTCATGATGGCGACGATATATGCCACGAGGGCGAGCAGGGTGAGTGCTATAGCCGCCACCACCTCTTCCAGGTATATCTGTTTGCCTGCCAGTATCTCCACGTTGGCGTGGGTGTTTACGGCATTTGACAGTACGAAGATAAGTGAGAACACCAGGAAGTAGGGCCCCATCACCTTGGTCACCATCCACACGTTCTTAGCGAGGAAGGTATATCCCTCGCTTATGCACTTGGCATACGAACGGTATGTATAGAGGTTGGTGATCAAGAGTTCTTCTTTAGTTCTGCGATGGTCTGTTCAAGGGCAGCAATCTTCTCCAGCGAGTCAGACTCCTTCTTGCGCTCGAGGGCTACGACAGCCTCGGGGGCGTTGGCTACGAAACGCTCGTTAGAGAGTTTTTTCCTTACTCCCATGAGGAATCCCTGCAGGTGCTTGAGTTGTGCTTCAGCCTTCTCCAGCTCAGCCTCCACGTCGATGAGGTTGCCAAGAGGAACGGCATACTCGCGGGTGCCAATCATGAATGCTGATGAGCCTTCGCCCTTCTGCTCCACGTAGCTGATGCCTTCCAGTCCAGCCATCTTCTTGATTATAGGACCTATGGCAGGACACTTGGTGATAACCTTCTCGTCAGCGCTTGCCACCACCTCGAGGGTGAGAGGTTCGCGAGGACCGATATTCTTAGACTGGCGCACTCCGCGCACACCAGAGATTATCTGCTTAGCCTCCTCAAACTGTGCCATAATCTTCTCGTCAGCCTCAGTAGGAGCGTCGAGTTTGAATACGTCGAGCATCAATGCCTCGCCATCCTTGCGGTCTGCTATGTGTTGCCACAGTTCCTCAGTGATGAATGGCATGAATGGGTGGATGATGTGGAGCAGTTTGTCGAATATGTCGAGTGTAGCCTCCAGCGTTTCCTTGTCTATAGGACACTGGTAAGCAGGCTTTATCATCTCCAGATACCAACCAGAGAACTCGTCGGTAAACAGTTTGAATGCAGCCATCAGCGCCTCGTTCAGACGGTACTTGTCGTAGTCGTCGTTTATCTCAGCGTAAGCGCTTCTTATCTTGGCGTTCATCCATTCGATAGCCTTCTTGTTTGACTCAGAGGCAGCCTCGTTGCTTACCTCCCAGCCCTTAACCAGACGGAAGGCATTCCACATCTTGTTGCAGAAGTTCATACCCTGAGCCGAGAGGGCATCATCATACAGAATATCGTTGCCAGCAGGAGCAGCGAGCATCATACCCATGCGCACACCGTCGGCACCAAACTTCTCAATCAGTTCGAGTGGGTCAGGCGAGTTACCGAGTGACTTACTCATCTTTCTTCCCAGCTTGTCGCGTACTATACCTGTGAAATAAACATTGCGGAAAGGTATCTGCTTCTGGTATTCGCAGCCAGACATAATCATTCGTGCTACCCAGAAGAAGATGATGTCAGGACCAGTAACCAGCACGGCAGTGGGGTAGTAGTAGTTTATCTCCTCGTTGCCAGGGTTGTTGATACCGTCGAAGAGTGATATAGGCCACAGCCATGAAGAGAACCATGTGTCGAGAGCATCCTCATCACGCTTCAGCTGGTCGGCCGTTATGCTTGGGTCTATCTCCTTAGCCTTCTTCAGAGCCTCTTCCTCGTTCAGCGCCACCACATAGCGCTCTTCCTCGCCCTCAGCTGTTGGCAGGAAGTAGGCAGGAATACGATGTCCCCACCATAACTGACGTGAGATACACCAGTCTTGTATGTTCTCCAGCCAGTTCTTGTATGTGGTAACATATTTCGTTGGGTAGAACTTCAGTTCGCCACTAAGCACAGGAGGCAGAGCGATGTCGGCCATGTGCTTCATAGAGAGGAACCACTGCTTGCAGAGGCGTGGCTCAACGGCAGTGTCTTGGTTGCGCTCTGAATAGCCCACCTTATTATCATAGTCCTCAACCTTCTCCATCAGTCCAGCAGCCTCAAGGTCTATGGCTATCTGCTTGCGCACCTCCATACGGTCCTTGCCTACATACAGTCCTGCAGCCTCAGAGATGGTGCCGTCGGGGTTGAATATGTCGATTATCTCAAGGTTGTGAGTCTTGCCCAGAGCATAGTCGTTCACATCGTGAGCAGGAGTAACCTTCAAGCAGCCAGTACCAAACTCGATGTCAACATAGCGGTCCTCTATCACAGGGATAACGCGGTTTACCAACGGAACAATCACCTTGTGACCCTTCAGCCACTGGTTCTTCACGTCCTTAGGGTTTATGCACATAGCCGTATCGCCCATGATGGTCTCAGGACGTGTGGTAGCCACAACAGCATAATAGCCCTTCTCGTCCTTGTGGAACACCTCGCCTTCTGCGCCAGTCAGCTTAACAGGGTTCGTGTCAGCATCGGCTACGTAATACTTCAGGTGGTAGAGCTTAGACTTCTCCTCTCTGTATATCACCTCTTCGGTAGAGAGCACCGTCTGAGCCTTTGGGTCCCAGTTCACCATGCGCAGACCTCTGTAGATGTATCCCTTGTTGTAAAGGTCAACAAACACCTTCATCACTGACTCCGAGCGCTTCTCGTCCATAGTGAAAGCCGTGCGGTCCCAATCGCATGAAGCACCCAGTTTTCTCAGCTGCTTCAGTATTATGCCGCCATGCTCGTTAGTCCACTCCCAAGCGTGCTCCAGGAACTGCTCTCTGGTCAGGTCGCGCTTCCTGATGCCCTGCTGAGCCAGCTTGTTCACCACCTTAGCCTCAGTAGCGATAGAGGCATGGTCGGTGCCAGGCACCCAACAGGCGTTCTTGCCATCCAGACGAGCCTTACGGATGAGGATATCCTGAATGGTGTTGTTGAGCATGTGACCCATGTGTAGCACACCCGTCACGTTAGGCGGTGGAATAACAATAGTGTAAGGTTCTCTGCCGTCAGGCTTACTTGCGAACATCTTGTGGTCTGTCCAATACTTATACCATTTGTTTTCTACCTCCTGTGGGGAGTATTTGCTTGCTAATTCCATGCGTTCTTATATATAAATTTACGAATTTAGCTGCAAAGGTACAAAAAATAATTGATAATTGACAATTGACAATTGAAATTTTGGCAAAATAAATTCATTTGCCCTAAAAAATATCTTTTCTTACCACCCCTCAGGCAACACTATATTATCCATATCATGCGCTTTGGCGAAGAGTGGGGAAATCTCCTCATCCCTAAAGCCTGCAATGCCACAACCTATGCGAGTTACGAGGAAGGTCAGGTTCTGATGCTCCTCAGCAAACTTTATGAATTCGTCCACATAGGGGCGAATGGTCTCCACCCCTCCCTGCATAGTGGGAATGGCGTAGCTCTGACCTTGCAGACCTACACCTTGTCCCATGATGGCACCAAACTTAAGGTAAGCCACACGAGCGGCTCCACCACCATGCATGCCTCCTAAGTTACTGCCAAACACAAAAATTTCGTTAGGCTTCAGTTCAGTAATAAACTCAGGAGTAGTTCTCTTATTGCTCATAATTCTATTTGGTTTTAGTTTCTGCAAAAGTACAAAAAAATCTTCAAAAGAGCAAAGTATTTTTGTTATTTCGGAAAGTTAGCACATGATTGGTCTACAAATTTTCACTTTGTCAGCGAAACATGATTTTTCCTGACAAAGTGAGTTTTTCTGAAGCCGCGAGAGTGGAGAATTTGGAGGCGAGTGGGAAGTTGGCTTCAAATTTGGGAATCTCGCGAATTTTGTAACGGGTTGGTAGTCAGGGTGTTGAAAAACGGGGTGATTTTTATGCTGTGATTTTGGTATAATAATCTGCGAAAAAGGGTCGGATTTTTGGTTGCAGAAGCAATGCTTTTGCATGCAGAAGTAATGCTTCTGTCTCTAAAAGTAATGCTTTTATAGTTGGAAATTGAGATTTGCCCGATTTTTGGTTAAAAATGGGGTTTGAAATGCTCCAGATTTGATTTCGGAGTGGAGCATTTTGAAAAGTCAAAGTGTAAGCGAAATGGGGTGGAGGAGAGCAAAGTGATACTTTATGGGTAGAATTTAAAGGAGTTAGAGAAGTTAACGCTCGCAGGGCTCGCTTAGAAGTTAAATACGATACAAGATACGACTGGAAATAGGGATTTATGTGGCGATTTGTACTTTTGTATAATGAAAAATCTGGTAAAAATTTGGAGGAATGAAAATTTTATATTACCTTTGCACTCGCATTTGAAAAAATCAGGTGTATCAGTTTGGTGGATTGCTGACTGAAAAGGCAGTCTCAAGGAAGGTTGGGTGAGTGGCTGAAACCACCAGTTTGCTAAACTGACGTACGGGATTCCGTACCGGGGGTTCGAATCCCCCACCTTCCGCACCGAGGATGTTTCAAATTGCTATGGTGGGTTCATCTAGTGGCCTAGGATACCGGCCTCTCACGCCGGGTACACGGGTTCGACTCCCGTACCCACTACAAAGTGACGAAGAAAACAGGGCGATGTTCAATAAGGTTGAGCGTCGCCTATTTTGTTTAACCAGAAAGGCGAAAAAGATATGTTAAGACGTTTGTTTGCCATTTTTGTCTGTCTCTCTGCTTGCATCGTGGGCTTTGCCCAGATGAAGTGGAACTCGGCTTATCAGGCATACATAGACCAATATAAGGATCTCGCCATAGAGCAGATGATAGAGCACAACATTCCTGCCTCTATCACGCTGGCTCAGGGACTGCTGGAGAGTGGTGCAGGCAGAAGCACTATGGCCACTCAGGGCAATAACCACTTTGGCATAAAGTGTCATAATGAGTGGACTGGTCCTACGATGTATAAGGATGACGACGCAGCAAACGAGTGTTTCAGGGTTTACAAGCATGCCAGAGAGAGTTATGAGGACCACAGCAAGTTTCTGAAACGCCCCAGATACAGCTCGCTTTTCACTTATCAGCGTACGGACTACAAATCGTGGGCTTACGGACTGAAGAGGTGTGGCTATGCCACCAACCCCGCTTATGCCCAGCAGCTGATAGGCATTATCGAACTCTACAACCTGCACCAGTATGACAGGGCTACGAAGTATGATAAGTACATAGCCAACCATGTGGGTTCGAACGTTAGCAGAGGCACGATAGGTCACCAGATATTCTACTTCAACGACAATTATTATGTTAAGGTGAAGCGAGGCGACACATTCAAGAGTATTGGTAAGGAACTTGACGTAAGTTACAGGAAATTAGCCAAATACAATGAGCGTGATAAGCGTGACGTATTGCACGAGGGTGAGATAATCTACCTGATGAAGAAGAAGACCAAGGCACCTAAGGAATATAAGTACAGACCCCACGTAGTGAAGGCTGGCGAGAGTATGTATGACATAGCCCAGATGTATGGCATCAGACTGAAAAACCTATATAAGCGAAACGGTCTGTCACCAGACTTCGTTCCACAGGTGGGTGATGTGCTGAGATTACGATAACGGGAACGGGAACTTTTAAACTCTTGAACTTTTGAACAACAAAAAATATAACATAGGACTGGACTTGGGAGGCACCAACAGCGTCTTCGGCATAGTGGATGCTGAGGGCAAGATAGTGTGCAAGACCTCGATAAAGACGCAGGACTACGCTTCAGCAGAAGATTTTGTGGAGGCAGCTGTGAATGTCCTTACTATTATTATAAATAAGGTGGGTGGCATAGAGACCATAAAATCGATGGGTATAGGAGCACCAAACGGCAACATCATAACGGGTTGCATAGAGTTTGCACCCAACATAGCATGGGCTCATGAAGGCAAGGTGCCACTGGTGAAGATGTTTGAAGAGAGACTCGGCATACCTGTGGCAATGACCAACGACGCCAACGCAGCAGCAGTGGGCGAGAAGGCATTCGGAGTGGCTAAGAACATGAACGACTTCATAGTGATAACCCTTGGCACTGGAGTGGGCTCAGGCATATTCTGCAACGGCAAACTGGTGTATGGTGCCGACGGCAATGCGGGCGAACTAGGACACCTCACCATAAAACGGGGAGGCAGGCTCTGCGGATGTGGCAAAAAGGGGTGTCTGGAGGCATATTGTTCGGCTACAGGTATAGCCCGTTCGGCAAAGGAAAAGATGCATAAAGACCTCACCTCATTCGAGGTGGCTCAGGCAGCAGAGAAGGGTGATGCCATAGCAAGAGAGATATATGAAGAGACAGGCAGAATGCTGGGCGAGGCATGTGCAGAGATGATGCTCTTCTCTTCGCCAGAAGCCTTCATCTTCTTCGGAGGATTGGCAAATGCAGGCGAACTGCTCTTTGCCCCTATAAGAGAAGCATTCGAAGAAAACGTGATGCCTTGTTTCAAGGGTAAAGCGAAATTCCTGAAATCAGCTCTCCAAGGTGGAGATGCAGCAATATTGGGAGCAGCGAGGTTAGTTGATAATTGACAATTGAGAATTGAAAAAGTTCCCGTTAAGAAACCCGTTAACGTACGAGCAAAGCGAGTAGAAAAATGGATTATTCAGAAGACATAAAAGCAGCAGTAGAGGTGATGAAGAAGGGTGGGGTGATACTCTACCCAACAGATACCGTGTGGGGCATAGGATGCGATGCCACGAATGCTGAGGCTGTTGCCAGGATTTACAAGATAAAGCAGAGAGAAGAGTCGAAGGCGATGATTTGCCTGGTGGACTCAGAAAACAGAATACAGAGATACGTGAGGGATGTGCCTGAGGTAGCCTGGGACGTGATGACCCTCGCCACCAAACCCACTACCGTGATACTCGATGGAGCAGACGGTCTGGCGCCCAACCTCATAGCTGAGGATGGCAGCATAGCCATAAGAATAACCAAAGAGGAATTCTCTAACCAGCTCTGCTACAGAATGCAACGTCCGATAGTCTCTACGAGTGCCAACATAAGCGGCAAACCAGCGGCACAGAACTATCGCGACATAGACGAAGAAATACTCAATGCGGTGGACTACGTTTGTAAGTCGAGACGCAACGAGCATAAGCCCCACCAGCCATCATCTATCATCAGACTGAGGAAGGATGGGGAAGTGACGATAATAAGATAGTTCACAGTTGGTATTAGAAAAGTACATAAGGTTAGCTAAGCGCATGTTAAACTCAGGATGGTTTGAAGATGTGCTGACCTGGCGCAAGAAACACCTGTCTGACAGGCAGTTTACCCTTGTGCTCGCCTTCCTTGTGGGCATTTTTGCCGCTCTTGCAGCCTTCTTGCTTCATGGACTAATTCACGTAATACAGCATCTGCTCACGCAAGAGATGGAGCTCACCAGTTTCAACTGGCTGTTCCTCATTCTGCCTGTGGTGGGTATATGGCTGACGATGCTCTTTGTGCGCTATGTGGTGAGAGATAACATCTCGCACGGAATAACCAGAATACTATACGCCATAAGTTCCAAGAAAAGCCGACTGGCTGGGCACAACTGCTGGTCGTCAGTGGTGGCTTCGGCTATCACCATCGGCTTTGGTGGTTCGGTGGGTGCTGAGGCTCCTATCGTGCTTACTGGTTCGGCTATAGCCAGCAACCTGGGACAGAAGTTCCGCATGAACAACAAGACCCTTATGTTGCTTGTGGGATGTGGTGCAGCAGCTGCCATAGCTGGCATCTTTAAGGCGCCGATAGCAGGACTGGTGTTCACCATCGAGGTGCTGATGATAGACCTCACCATGGCGAGCATTTCGCCTATACTCATAGCCAGCGTTACGGCAACCTGCTTCACCTACGTTTTGGTGGGCGACAGCCAGCTGTTTACCTTCCACACCCTGCATCCGTGGGTGGTGGGGAGAGTGCCAGCCAACATCGCTCTGGGAGTGTTCTGCGGACTCGTTTCGCTCTACTTCATCCGTATGATGAACGCCTGCGAGGGAATGTTTGCCAAGATGCAAAGCCGCTACGCCAAACTCGCTGTGGGAGGTCTGATTCTTAGTACGCTGATATTCCTTTTCCCATCCCTCTATGGTGAGGGTTACACCTCTATAAATATATTGCTTGATGGTTCGCCAGATGCCGACTGGAACAAGCTGATGGAGAAATCTATGTTCTACGGCAAGGGAGAGGTGATATTGCTGATATATGTGGGTTGCGTAATACTGACCAAATGTTTCGCTACGGCGAGCACCAACGGTGGTGGTGGATGTGGCGGTACCTTTGCTCCATCCCTCTTTATCGGTGCCTTTGCAGGTTTCCTGTTCTCAAGGTTGTGGAACATGTATAGCGGAGGAGTATATTTCCCAGAAGAGAATGCCGCTCTGCTCGGAATGGCTGGTGTCATGTCAGGTGTGATGCATGCCCCTCTTACGGGTGTGTTCCTCATTGCCGAACTGACGGCAGGCTACGACCTCTTCATGCCTCTGATGATTGTCAGCGTATGTGCCTATCTCACCATCCTCGCCTTCGAGCCTCACAGCATATACGGCATGCGACTGGCTCGACAAGGCAAACTCATCACCCACCATACGGATAAGAGTGTGCTGACCCTTATGACGCTCGATTCCGTGATAGACAAGAATTTCACCCCTGTGGATAAGGATATGGAACTCGTTCAGCTGGTTCATGCCCTGAGCAATAGCCATTCAGACGTTCTTCCAGTGCTCGACCCAGCAGGCAACATACTCGGCGAGGTGAATCTGCAGAAGATTCGTCATATAGTGTTCCGCACAGAGTTGTACCACCGTTTCCGCGTCAGCCAGCTGATGGAGCCCGTTCGCACAACGGTAAGACTGGGTGACCCTATGGAGGATGTTATGGCGGCATTCGAGAAGAATAATGTGCAGCATATTCCTGTGCTTGATAAGGACGGACACTTGTTTGGCTACATATCCAAAGCCCACCTCTACAGCCAATATCGTCAGATGGTGGCTGACATGAGTAACGATTAGTTAATAGTTATGAAGAAAGAAGACTTGAGAATAGTGTTTATGGGTACACCTGAGTTTGCGGTAGGCACCTTGCAGGCTCTCGTTGAGGGAGGATATAACGTGGTGGCTGTAGTCACCCAACCCGATAAACCCTTTGGCAGACATGCCTCAGTATTGCGTGCGCCAGAGGTGAAGGTGTATGCCCAGGAGCACAATATACCCGTTCTTCAGCCTGAGAAGATGAAAGACCCCGACTTCGTGGAGCAGCTTCGTTCATATAACGCCGACCTGCAGGTGGTGGTGGCTTTCCGCATGTTACCTGAGGTGGTGTGGGCTATGCCTCGTTTCGGCACCTTTAACGTTCATGCCGCCCTCTTACCACAATATCGTGGAGCGGCACCTATCAACTGGGCTATCATAAACGGCGAGACAACAACTGGCGTAACCACCTTCTTCCTTGATCACGACATAGACACAGGTCGCATAATAATGCAGAAGCCTTTTCCCATATCTCAGGATGCTGACGTGGAGTATGTCTATGACGGACTGATGGCACTCGGCGCTCAGGCTGCCCTTGAGACGGTTGACAAGATAATAGCTACTGACGGGGTGGTGGAGAGTTTGCCACAAGAGGATATGATAAAGGTGGGCGAGGAACTCAAGAGTGCGCCCAAGATATTCAAGGAAACCTGCGAGATAGACTGGACCAAGACGGCAAAGCAAACCCACGACTTCGTTCGCGGACTGTCGCCTGTACCTGGTTCTCATGGTAAGATTCTTTTGCCTAACGGCTCAGAGATGGAGGTGAAGATATACAAAACTGCTATGACAGAGGCAAAGGTAGCAGACATAGCACCCGAAATGGCTGAGGCAATCAAACCTGGTGTGGTGGTTAGAGATAAGAAGCACCTTTATGTGGCGTGTGGCGATGCTCTGCTTGAGGTGCTCTCCTTACAGCCCAACGGCAAGAAACGTATGGATGCCGTTTCCTTCCTTAACGGCTTACATTGATATTTGTCAATTGAAAGTGAGCTAATAAGTTAATAAACGCTAAAAACGGAAAAACTTTCAACTTTCAACTTTCAACTTTCAACTTTTATTACTACCTTTGCACTCGCATTTAGAGAAATGCACTTTTTTAATGCTTTTTCATAAGACATTAGAAAGGTTTGTAATGCGGAAATAGCTCAGTTGGTAGAGCACAACCTTGCCAAGGTTGGGGTCGCGGGTCCGAGTCCCGTTTTCCGCTCTTATCTATTGGAACAACAAGAAGTGACGCGTTGATTGCTCTGGACTCTATTCCTTGCAACGACAACAATTTGCCCAGGTGGCGGAATTGGTAGACGCGCACGTTTCAGGTGCGTGTGCCGCAAGGCGTGCAGGTTCGAGTCCTGTTCTGGGCACAAAGGTTTTTACCCCCACTGTTACTTCTTGAATAGTAAAACGAAGTCGGAGAGGTGGCGGAATTGGTAGACGCGCTACTTTGAGGGGGTAGTGTCAATTGCGACGTGGGAGTTCGAGTCTCCTCCTCTTCACTTTATTTTGCTGGATTTGCTCAGTAATATTTGCTGAGTCATTTCCACTTGCGGAAATAGCTCAGTTGGTAGAGCACAACCTTGCCAAGGTTGGGGTCGCGGGTCCGAGTCCCGTTTTCCGCTCTACTAATGTTCCGCATTCGTTTACAGAGCAGTGCTTACTGCTCTATTTTTGTTTTTACGCAATACGGTTTTACTACTAAACGATTTTCTTTTTCTAAAAAGTTAACTACAAGCTTATATGAATTACTATCTTCGTTACTTTGATGACGAAACCCTGGTTCACAACATTAATGACGCAATAGGTTTTCTTGCGTCTATTTCTGAGATTGACATGACTCCAGAACTGGAGGCTGACATACGTGAATACGCCGAGAGCGATGTGCTCTTTCCCAAGAGATATAAGGTTCGTCCGCGCGTGTACTTTATCATAATAAAGACTGAGGCTGCCACCATGCAAGACTTTAAGGATAAGAAGGCCCTGCGCCGTGATATCGCTCCGATAGCTAAGATGCCAGATCAGACTCGTCTGATGGAGGTAAGGCGCGGATGGTATGAAGGACATTTTGACTTTAAGCGCGTTGTGGTGAACCATCTGGGTAAATGCGAATATCGTGATACTACCTTTGTGGCACAATGTATAGCCGACTCTCCCATGGATTGCTACAACCGCATAGTGGAGCATCTGAAGGGTAGGGTGGATGAGCGCTCTCAGTTCCCTTCAGCTAAGGGTAAGAATTTTAATTATAAATTCCTCGGACTGGAGAAGCCTGCTGAGGCATAGTTCCCGTTCCCGTTAATGTTCCCGTTAAAGTTATGAATAAAGTAATGCTCATAGGCAATGTTGGTACAGAGCCTGAAGTAAGATATTTTGAGGCCGACAGTTGTGTGGCACGAGTTCGTCTCGCCACCACTGAGAAAGGCTATGTGTTGCAGAATGGCACCCGAGTGCCAGACCGTACAGACTGGCATAACCTGGTGTTCTACCGCAAGCTTGCCAAGGTGGTGGAGCAGTATGTGCATAAGGGCGACAAACTCTATGTTGACGGTCGTCTGCAATATTCCCAGTATGATGACAAGCGAGGCGTTCAGCGTATGGCTACCGAGATAATAGTTGACAATATGGAGATGCTCACCCCCAAGTCAGCCTCCCAGCCTGCTCAGTCAGCCCCTTCTGCCCAGCCAGATCAGCAGCCTGTCCAGCACCCTCAACAGCCTGCCAATACCCTAGAGCCTGACGATTCTGTAGTTCCATTCTAATGTATCAGTTGGCAGTCATACTCAGTCAGGTAACACTCAACTCACCCACTCCGTCGGTGGTGTTGTGTCTCGTTCTTGCTGTAATATTATTAGGCATCTCGGGTTTTGCCAGCAGTTCCGAGATAGCCTTCTTCAGTCTTACGCCTCAGGACCTTGCCCAGTTGGATGAGGACCGCGAGCGCGACCGTAAGATTATAGAGTTACGTAAGGATTCGGAGCGCACACTCGCTACCATCCTCATTACAAATAACTTCGTCAACGTAACCATCATCATGTTGCTCAACTACGCCATTGCCCAGTTGGTCAATTTCGGTAGTCTCTACTGGTTACAGTTTCTTTGCATAACGGTCATCCTCACCTTCCTCCTTCTGCTTTTTGGTGAGATAATCCCTAAGGTTTATTCACGTGTATCTCCGCTCAAGTTCTGTCGCAGAGTAGTGGGCGGTGTGTTGTTTGCCCGTCAGCTGTTCTGGCCTATCGGCACGATACTTCTTAGTTCCAGCTTCATAGCCGAGAAATTCGTTCAGCGCAAGAACCATGTGCTCAGCATGGACGAGCTGGAGCAGGCTCTCGAGCTCACCGATAAGGAGGAAATCAAGGAAGAGAAAGAGATACTCGAGGGCATCATACGTTTTAGCGACGAGATGGCTCGCGAGATTATGACCAGCCGTCAGGACATCGTCTGCATCGACATCCGCACCTCTTTCAAGGATGTGCTGAAGTGTATCGTTGACAACAACTACAGTCGCATTCCCGTTTATCAGGACAATGTCGATAACATTCGCGGCATACTGTATATCAAGGACATACTCACTTACATCGACAAGCCCTCAAACTTCCGCTGGCAGAGCCTTATACGTCAGGCTTACTTCGTGCCCGAGACCAAGAAGATTGACGACCTGCTGCACGAGTTTCAGACCAACAAGGTGCACATAGCCATCGTGGTCGATGAGTTTGGCGGCACCAGCGGCATCATCACCCTTGAGGACATTCTCGAGGAGATAGTGGGCGAGATAAGTGACGAGTATGACGACGACGAGCAGACCTACACCAGGCTCTCCGACGATACCTACATCTTCGAGGGCAAGACCAAGCTCGTTGACTTCTGCCGAATCATTGATCTGGACGATGATTTCTTCGACGATTCGCTTGATGCCGACACTCTCGCAGGTCTTATGCTAGAGCTAAAAGGCGACTTCCCCAAGATTCACGAAAAGTTTACCTATAACGACCTTTCCTTCGAGATTCTCAAGAAGGAGCAACGCCGTATTTCAAGAGTTAAGGTTGTTATAAATAATGCTAAAAAGAAATAATGCCCTACAAATAATCGTCGTTTTTTGTGTACTTTTGCACCGAAAATTAGTTTTGTAAGGATGAAAATAAGACAATTTTGTATCACACTCCTGTCTCTGTTTGCAGCATCGGTTATGCTCCAGGCAAAGACGTGGACACTGGAAGAATGTATTCAGTATGCAATGGATAATAACATCACGTTGCATAAGGCAGGGCTTACCCGCCAGACCAGCGAGGAAACCCTCAAGGCATCAAAAGCACAACTCTTCCCATCTCTCACTTTTACTACAGCTCAGAACGTAGCCTACAACCCCTGGCGTGCCACCAACTCGTCAACCGTCATGGGCTCTGAGGTGGAGCAGACCTCCAAGACCACTTCCTACAACGGCTCTTATAAGGTGGCAAGCAAGTGGACGGTGTGGGACGGCAACCGTAACCACAACACCGTAAAGCAGAACACCATCCTCGAGCAGGCAGCCGAGCAGGACAGCATAGTGTCAGCTCGCAACATCGAGGAGCAGATATCCAAGCTCTATATCCAGATACTCTATTCCAAAGAGGCTGTCGGCGTGGCTGAGGAAACCCTCGAGGCAGCCAAGGTCAACGAGCGTCGCGGACTGGAGATGGTCGATGTGGGCAGCATGAGCAAGGCAGAGTGCTCACAGCTCACTGCCACCAGGGCGCAAGACGAATATAACGTGGTCAAGGCTCAGGGCAATGTGCTCAACTTCAAGCGCCAGCTGAAGGCACTCCTGCAGATTATCGACGAAGAGGATTTCGACATAGCCCCAGGCAGAGCCACCGACGATATGGCTCTTGAGCAGGTGCCCTCGCTCAGTGCAGTGTTTGAGGAAGCCCGCCGCAACCGTCCTGAGCTTAAGAAGGCACAGCTCTCAGTGGCAAGTGCCGAGCTGCAGCAGAAGATAGGCAAGGCACAGCGTTATCCCACCGTTTCGCTCGAGGGTGCTGTGGGCACTACCAACAGCTCGCTCAGCAAGAATGCCTGGGGCGACCAGATAAGGTCCAACTTCAACGTTGGCGGCGGTCTCACCGTCAGTGTGCCCATCTTCGACCAGCGCGCCTCTCGCACGGCAATCAACAAGGCTAACATCCAGCGCCAGACCGCCCTGCTCGACATTCTCGACAAGGAGACAGCCCTTCACAGCACCATCGAGTCATACTGGATTGATGCCAACAACTACCAGAGCCAGTTCAAGGCGGCAAGGGTGAGCAGTTCAGCAGCCAAGGATTCCTACGACCTGCTCTCCGAGCAGTTTGCTGTGGGCTTGAAGAATGTGGTTGAACTGCAAGACGGCAAGACTCGTCTTCTCACCGCCCGTCAGAATGAGCTGCAGGCTAAGTATTCCACCATCCTTGCCCTTCAGATGCTGGAGTTCTATCAGAAGAAAGGCGAATAATCCCCCCCATATATAAATAAGGAGAAAAAACAATTCACACACATATATATGAAGAATAAGAAGACATACATCATCCTCGCCTCAGTGGCAGTGCTGGCTCTTGTGGCATATTTCCTCTTTGGCGGCGAGAAGCAGGCAGGCGTCACCTACGGCACAGCTGAAGTGAATGTGGGCGACATCACCAACAGCGTTACGGCTACTGGCACCATAGAGCCTGTGACCAGTGTCACCGTGGGTACTCAGGTGTCAGGTAAGGTGGCTCATCTCTACGTCGATTACAACAGTGTGGTAAAGAAAGGTCAGGTGATAGCCGAGCTCGATAAGACCAACCTCCTGTCTGAGCTTGCAAGCGCCAAGGCTAACCTTTCCTCAGCCCAGAGCAACCTTTCCTATCAGCAGTCTCACTTCAACCGTTACCAGATACTCTTCAACAAGGGGCTCATCTCTGCCAACGACTACGAGCAGACTCGCCTTTCCTACGAGCAGGCTCAGCAGCAGGTGCGCACGGCTCGCGAGAGTGTCAACAAGGCTGCCACCAACTTAGGCTATGCCACCATCACCTCGCCCATCGACGGCGTAGTGCTCTCCAAGAGCGTGGAGGAGGGACAGACCGTAGCCGCTTCATTCAACACCCCCGAACTCTTCACCATAGCCCAGGACCTCACCAATATGCAGGTCATAGCCGATATTGACGAGGCAGACATAGGCGAGGTGAAAGAGGGTCAGCGCGTCACCTTCACCGTCGATGCCTATCCTGACGATGTGTTCTCAGGCGTGGTGAAGCAGGTGCGCCAGGAGGCTACCACCGAGTCTAATGTGGTGACCTATCAGGTGGTTATCTCAGCCCCCAATGCCAATCTCAAGCTCAAGCCAGGACTTACCGCCAACGTCACCATCTTCACCAAGGAGGTGAAGAACGTGCTCTCCGTTCCGAGCAAGGCACTCAAGTTCACACCTAACGAGAAGATGCTCACCGACGGTCAGTCTATTCAGGATGTTCCAGCCCCCAACAAGGTGTGGACACTCGAAGACGGTGTGTTCAAGGCTCATAAGGTGGAGGTGGGACTCACCAACGGCATCACCACCGAGATTACCTC
>JAEEGL014058978.1_pt1 | contig 20381 bp, 17 predicted proteins | sample 9134231 | NCBI WGS metagenome assembly JAEEGL01 (sample SAMN16246548, study PRJNA631951) | gut metagenome | biome: gut microbiome; feature: rumen; material: fiber-attached | host: Bos | place: Iran: Karaj | collected 2018-10 | reverse complement strand
ATATGAAAATAGGGTGATAATATGAAAAGACTATTAAAATTATTATTGGCAATTGTCATGGTATTATTTGTGACAGGATGTAACACATCTAATTCTGGAATTATTGGAGCAGAAAAATATGTAACATTTAGTTATAATGATAATGTTGCAAGTGATTATAAATGTAAAATAAAAGATTCTAAAATCAATTGTATTGTTATAGAACCAGAAAATAATGAATTAGTATTTATGGGTTGGTATGATGAATCTGATAATAAAGTTGACATAGAGGGAAGTTTTAAAGAAAGTGTAGTATTACACCCTAAGTTTTTGAATGAAGAAGAAACAAAAAAAGAAAAATTAACTGCTACAAAATATACAATAACATTTAATATGAATGGTGGGTCTGGAAGTATAGATAAGATAGAAGTAGAATATGAAGGACAACTACCAAAACTTAAAAGCATTCCAAGTAGAGATGGTTATATATTTGTAGGATTTTTTGACAGCAAAGATTATACAAAAGGTAAGAGATATTATGATGAAAAAGGAGAGAGCATAAGGAATTATGATAAGGTAAATAATACAACATTTTATGCAGGATGGGAAAAGAAGAAAGAAACACCACAACCAAGTTCTAGTTCATCATCAAGCTCAGTAGTTATAAAATCAAGCTCATCATCAGTAAAACCATCAAGTTCATTAGTAAGACCAAGCTCATCAAGTTCAAGTAGTTCATCATCAAGTTCTACAAGGTCAAGTTCATCATCAAAAAAATCAAGTGCATCATCAACAAGGCCTTCATCATCAGTAAGATCATCAAGTTCATCAGTAAGACCTTCATCATCAGTAAGATCATCAAGTTCATCAGTAAGACCTTCATCATCAGTAAGACCATCAAGTTCATCTGTAAGACCTTCATCATCAGTAAGACCATCAAGTTCATCATCTCAAACAGTTGTGAGTTATGCAGTAACATTTAACTTGAATGGTGGCAGTGGAGCAACACCAAGTGGAGTAAATGCAGTACATGGACAAGCAATGCCAGCAATAACATCTACAAAGCCAACAAGAACAGGATATACGTTTACAGGTTGGTATGATAATAATGGTACACAATATTATACACAAGATAATAAGAGTGCAAGAGCCTATGATAAAACAAGTAATACAACACTATATGCCGGATGGAAAGCAAATACATTCACAGTAGCATATAATGGAAATGGTAATACAGGAGGAAGTATAGCAAATCAAACATGTACATATGATTCAGACTGTATATTAAAGTCTAATGTATATACAAAAACAGGCTATATATTCACAGGATGGAAGAAAAACAATTCAGGAAATATAGTAGCAGCAAGTTCAAATGTCAAGAATGCAACAGCAAGTGGCACAGTAACATATTATGCACAATGGACAGCAGCAACATATAAAGTATCATTTAGTTTAAATGGTGGTACAGGAACTACACCTGGAACTATTAATGCTACATATGGGCAGGCAATGATAAAAATAAGTGCAACTGCTCCAACAAAAGCTGGTTATACATTCATGGGATGGTATGATAATTCAAATTATACAAAAGGAACACAATACTATAAAACAGATGGAACAAGTGTTAAAAATTATGATAAATATAGTGATACAACATTATATGCAGGATGGAAGGTAAATACATATATAGTATCATTTAACTTAAATGGAGGAACTGGAACTACACCGGGAAATGTAACAGTAACATATAATTCTAATATGCCTAAAATAGCAGCTACTACGCCAACCAAAACAGGTTATGAATTTAAAGGTTGGTATGATAATGCAGATTGGACTATAGGTAAATTATATTATAATCCAGATGGAAGTAGTGCAAGACCATATGATAAAACAAGTAATACAACATTATATGCAGGATGGAAAGGCAAAGGAGTAACTCTTAGAGTCGCATCATTTAATATAGGATATTTTGATGGTGGATCAGAGCATCCAGCAGGTTATTTACCAGCAACAGATGAATATGCAAATCATACAAAATCAAAATATATGATAAAAACTATTCAAGATGAAAAAATAGATTTACTTGGACTTCAAGAAGCTAGAGATCCATATAGTGGTGGATGTATATATGATGGGAAATATTGTTACTTTAATAGAGTTCGATGTATATATTCCGTAGATTATTTGGCATACATCATTAGAGGATTAGGTATAGATACTTCTAAGGATACAGAATTAAATAAACATTTTGTTCATAGTTGTCCTGCTAATGTAGATGCAACATATTCTAAATATGAAGTGGATACATCAAAGACAGCGACATATAAAGTAAGTTCTGGAAGAACTATGGACAAAGTTGTTATAAATGTAAATGGAGTCAATATATCATTTTATAATACGCATTTGGAATTGAATCCATATAATGAAGATAGTTGGGCAAAAATGGCAAGTATAATAATTGCTGATGAAAATCCAGTAATTGTTACAGGAGATTATAATTATAGAGAGATTGATAGATACAATACATATCTAAAAAATGAAGGGTTTATAATAGCTGCTCATGATGATATTAAACATAATATGGCTAAAAAACCGCATTATATGGATTCTATATTTGTAAGGCCATATGGAAAAGATAAAGTAAATCACTTAAGTGTAGTAAGTTCTCACACATTTGATGTATACGCAAAATATTCTGATCATAATATGATAATGGCAGAGTTGACTGTTAGTAAATAGTCAACTCTTTTAATATGTTAACCAAAAAAGGTTGACATAAATAGAAAAATATTGTATATTATTAAACGTTAAGAAGGAGGGAAAGAATGGCAGTTAAAATTAGACTTAAAAGAATGGGAGCTACAAAAAGACCTTATTATCGTTTAGTAGTAGCTGACTCAAGAGCTAAAAGAGACGGAAACGTTATTGAATCTATAGGAACTTATATGCCATTAGAAGCAGAAAAATTTAACATTAATAAAGAATCTGCTTTAACATGGTTAGAGAAGGGAGCACAACCTACAGATACAGCTAGAAATATTTTAAGCGAAGTAGGTGTTATGGAACAATTCCATAATTCAAAAAAGAATAAATAATGAATTTAGTTGATTTTTCAGAAATGATTGTTAAAAGACTTGTTCAAGAACCTGATCTTGTAAAAGTTCAAGAATTTGATAACGAAGAAGATACAACAATTGAAATACTAGTATCAGAAGCTGATATGGGTAGAGTAATTGGTAAAAAAGGTAAAATAGCTACAAGCATTAAAACATTAATTCAAGCAAAAGCTTACAATGATGGAAATAAAAAAGTCAAAGTTAACATAGATTCATTCTAAGAACGTAATGTTCTTTTTTTTATGCAATGTTTTATTAATGAAATAATAATTATAAGTAGAGTTATTGATAAATAAATTATTGGTATATAAATATAATCATATGATTCATTAAAATTATTATTAGAGAATATAAAATTTGGTATTGCAAAAGTAATACTCATAACTATTATATTAAGAATTTGATTCTTTTTTTTAAATTTAAATAATTCTTTGAATGAATTGAATATATAAGTAAGTATCATATTAGAAATATTAATAATGAATAAAAACCACGCAGATATACTAATATTTTCTAATGAATCCAATATAGAAAATAATTTAATCCTTTTTAAGGTTGAATATACAGGATAATCAAACAAACTGGTGACTTTATATCCATTAACTCCAATACAGGTAAAAAGTGATATAAATATAATAATAAAAGAATAAGTTATCATAAGATAATAATATTTTATGAATTTGTTTTTATCATTAATGTTTTTCATTGGAATAATACTAATATAAATAATTGGAATGGAAAAATAGCAGGCAAATATTAATGATGAAGTAATAATATCTTTAATACTAACAGTAATTAATGGTAAATAGTTATCAAAATTGATTTGAGATACCAAACTACTAAAATCGAATATAAAAATAACACTTGAAATAAAGAATGTTATTACAGATACTCTAATAACAGTTTCAATTCCTTTTGAAGCTGTATAGTAAGTTAATATAATAATTAATAAAGATATTAAATATCTAGGTGTATTAATTAAGTATTGATTAGATAAGAAAGTAGTTAGTCTATATGTGATTAATATATATCCAAATATAGAACAAATTATAGAAATAATATTAATTATTATTGATAATTTGGGGAATAAGTATTTTATTTTCCCTGCATAGGATAATTCTTCTTTAATTTTTAAAAAACGATATATTATATAAGCAATAATTAATGAAATAATAAAACCTATAACAATTGATATTAAAGATGCATTTTTTGTTTTATTGACAATGTATGAACTAAATATTCCATAAAAACTAGCACAACATAAAGATACTATTATAGTTGATAAACTAAAGCTATTTATTTTTTCTGTATTATTCATTTTTTATTTCTCCAATAGAATTAATAATTGTTTTGACTTTTACTTTAGTAGTTATATTTTTTAAATCGGAATGCTTTTTATTATGTTTATAAATATATGAACTAATGCCTATAAAATCAACATTATTGTTGTAGGCAATATCTATTACATTATTTATATTATTTTTAATATAATTATTTGCTATATTACTTAATTTATCTATGCTTTTAGGGTCATCCAAGTCGTAATTACAATTATAACTACTAATACTTGATTTAATCTTTGTGGTTATTTTAAAATTATTATTTTCACATTTATATTTAGTTTTTATATCATCCAATACAAGTGAAAAATTGTTATTATTGCAAGGAATTGTGATAATTGTTTTATTAGCTTTATTTTTAATAATATTATAGAATATTCCTTCTTGATCATTAAGAATTATTTTATTAAAATTATTATCAAAAACAACTATATTTTCTAAATAAATAACCTTCTCACCGTTGTTTTCTTTTACTATTAAATTTGGATATATAGGAACTATACCATATTCTAATTTCATTTCCATATAATCTAAAAATGAAATAGGGGTAGATGATGAAAAAATTTTATTATTAAAACTCATTAAATCTTTAATATATAATGCTGAACCATTATTATTTTTATATATATTTAATATTTCATCTTTATAATTATCTTCAACATAATAAATATAAAAATTCATTTTAGACTTTGTATCTCTTAAAAAATAATCATAAAAATCTTTTTTATTTTTAATAGTGCTTTCTGTTAATATAAGTATTTTTAAATGAGAAATAAAAATATCTTTATTAGATAATTTAGATATTTTATATATACATTTATCTATTGAATCACACGTTGTTGTATATACTTTTACTGTTGTTTCTTTTTCGGTTTCAATTATTTGACTAGTTATTTCATATTGATTGTCTTTATAATCAATAATCATACCACTTATTATTAATAAATCTTCTATTTCTATGTAATCATAACATCCACACAATAAAAAAATAATAGTGAATAATATTAGTATTTTTTTCATAAATCACCCAATATTATTTTTAACTATTATTAATTATCAATACTATAAAGTATAAAGATAATTTATAATTTTAGGCAACAATACAGCCATTAATATTGCTATAAAATAAAGAGCTAGAGGTATTATTGAAGTATATTTTTTAAGTTTAAAAGTTTCACTTAAATTACGTAGTATAGTTATTATTGTAGCAACAACTATTATACAAATTACAACTCCTAGGTACATTAATAAGTTTTTAGGGGAATCTTTCATTAGTGGACTTTCTAAAATATCATGTAAAGTAAAATATATCATCAATCCAAGCCCTGTCATTCCGTGTGAGAATAAAAATATTATTCCAGCACCTTTAGCCTGTGTTGAAACAAAGTATCCAGCTAGAAAGAATATAAGCCCAAAATAATATAATCCCAGTGCCTCTCCATTACCCCAGTTAAGCAAACCAAGTAATGCCATAAGTATGCACATCATGCATATTATGAATTTTTCTTTATCTATGCTATTGTTAAATAATTTTTCATTTGGTTCTTCTCCTGGATATGTTAACTTGTTAACTAATTTTCTTAATTCTTTTGTTACAGTTGCAGGATCATTTTTATATAATTCTTTTAATTTGTTATTATAGTTTTCAAAATCTTCTTTATACATATACAACACTCCTAGTATAAATTATAGCATAAATAATGATTATTGAATATTACTTTTTATCAGTGTTTTGAATCATTAATCCATTTTTAATTAATTGCTTTTTATTTTTAAAAGTATCAAATGAAATAATAAATGGTTTATTAAAAGATTTTATACTACATAATTTAGTTAATATAAATAAAAAACCAAATACGATACCAACTATTCCAAAAAAGCAAGATAATATCATTGTTAAATATCTATATAATCTAATAGAAGATTGGAAATCTTGGAATGCAAAAAAAATGGAACTAATAGCTGTTATAGCAACAACTATAACCATTATTGGAGATACAATACCTGCGGATACAGCGGCGTCTCCTAAAACTAATGCTCCAAGTATTGAAAGAGAAGTGCCTCTTGTTGTTGGAGTAAGAGCATCAGCTTCATACAATAATTCAAAAGTAATCATAAGTAAGAATGCTTCTATTAAAGCAGGGAAGGGAACACCGGAACGCTGGTGAGAAAAACTAATTAATAAATCAGTTGGTAACATTTGTTGATCATATGTTATTAAAGATAAATATATAGCTGGAGCAAATATAGTTATAAGTAATGCAAGAATTCTTATGAACTTAACAAAATAAACATATACTTTCTTTTGATAATTATCTTCACTATTGTAAAAATATTCTAAGAAGAATGTAGGTAATATTAATACATTACTTGAGTTTTCAGTTAATAAGCATATTTTTCCTTCAGTTAAACATTTAGCTACTGTATCAGGTTTTTCTGTTGATTTAATTGTAGGAATAACCGTTTTATTTTCTCCCTTTACAAGTTCCTTTATATAATATGTGTCTAATATTTTATCTGTTTTAATATTGCTAATTTTAATAATAATATCATTTAATAATTTTTTGTCTACTATATTATTTATATAAAAAATACTCACTTTAGTTTTAGTTATATTTCCTAAAGTTAATTCTTTTATATATAATTCTTCACTTTTAATTCTTTTTCTAATTAAACCTATATTAGTATTATAATTTTCATTAAAAGCATCTTTAGGTCCTTTAATAGTAGGTTCACTGGTAGGCTCACTAATAGATCTATCTAATGATGCTTTAGTCTCTATAGCAATTATTTCATCATTATATATTAAAATAGTAAATCCATTAAATAAATATTCCATAATATTTTTTTTATTTATTTCTATAAAACTTATGGATGGTATATAATTTAAAATATCTTTTTTTAATGATGAAAATATCTCTGTTTTAATTAAACTTCTTTTAGATAAATAATCTAATATATATGAATTTGATAAAGAAGAATTAGATACTGTTTGGATATTTATTATATATAATTTATTTAAATTAAATGAAATCTCTTTAATTTGCAAATCAGGCATATATTCTTTTTTACTGTTTAATAAATCTATTATTTCCATATTTTTATTATTGTCATCTATTGTTTAATTATTCCTTTAATAGTATAATAATTAAGAAGGAAGTTAATATATGATATATTTATTATTCTTATTGGTTTTTATATTTTTATCATTTATGATAGTTTTTTTATATAAGTATTTTTTAGATATATTAAAGCATCTTAAAATAAATATAAATAAAACAATTGCTTGTTTAACTTTAATAATATCAATAGTATTATTATTTGGTTCAATGATATTGATATTTATAAGTAATGTTTGGAGTATATTATCATTATTTGTTTTACACTTATCATTTACATCTTGTATAGTATATTTACTTAGTTTATTTTTTAAAAAATATAAAGTATGGAATAGAATTTATATATTATTACCTTTATTATTTAGTTTACTTCTTATTGGTTATGGATATTTTAATATGCTAAATGTAATACCAACTACATATGAGGTACATAATAGTAAATTAAACAATAATTATAAAATAGTTTTAATATCTGATTTACATTATGGAGTTAGTTTAAATAATAAACAATTACAAAAATATTGTAATGAGATTAGTGAATTAAATCCTGATTTTGTAGTGCTTGCAGGTGATATAGTTGATGAAAGAACAACTAAAGAACAAATGCAAGACGCTGTTAGAATATTAGGATCTATAAAGACAAATTATGGAATATTCTATGTATATGGTAATCATGATAAAAATACATATTCAAAAAATCCCAAATATAAAACATATGAATTAATAAGTGAACTTGATAAAAATCATATAATCATATTAGAAGAATTTATTCATGATATTAATGAAGATGTTGTGTTGATTGGTAGAGGATTTGACAATAGAATTTCACTAGAAAGAATTATGGAAAGAGTAGATACAAATAGATTTATATTAGCTATTGATCATGTACCGCAAGAATATGATAAATATTTAGAACATGGCATTGACTTATTATTATCAGGACATACTCATGCAGGTCAAATATATCCAGTTGGATTGATAGAAAGAATATTTAAAACATCTGATCAAATATATGGAATCGAGGAATATAATAATTTGACTGCTGTAGTAACATCTGGTATAGCAGGGTGGGCTATGCCTATTAGAACAGAAAAGCATAGTGAATATGTAATAATAAATTTAAGCAAATAAAAAAGATATTTTCAAATATCTTTTTTAAATGAATGTAAATATTAATAATACAACTGCAGCAATAATATACAAAGCTTTTCTCAATGGATATGTCCAAATTTTTTTAACTTTTCCATCTACTTCCATAGTTTTAATTTCTACATATGGAACAGGGCTTCTTCTATACCATCCTTTAATTTTAACTATTTTATTAAAGTATTGCTCAGATTTAAATAATGCAAATATTTTATTAACTATATTAATAGGTTGATTATAGTCTAAAAATATAATACCAGTATCATCTTTAATAACAAAATCTTCATTAAATATACATCCAGGGTTACCACGCCCAATAATAGTACCTTCTAAAGTACATGGAATTGATGTAATATGTGATACTTTAACTTCACTAAGCAAATCACTTACTTTAGTATCATTATATTTACTATTTTTATGAGATCTACTAAATTTATAATATGAGAATCCTAGTGCAAATAATAATCCAAAGCAGAAATAGAATTTATCAAAATCAGTTACCAAGAATGCAATTATTGAACATATTAGAATAAATGAAGGTGCAAAGCTAATCAATATTTCTAATATGAAATCATCAACATATGATTCTGGTTTTTGTAAATCAAATTTAACATATGGTTCTTGATTATATTCATAAGATTTTTTAGAAATCTCTTCAAGTCTTTTAGATATTAATGGGTGAGTGGAATTAAATTCAAACCATTTTGCCCATGGATTCCACATTTCCCATTTCATAGCATTCTTAATTTTTTCTTTTGATACTTGTCCATTATCCATACAAGTTATAACCATTGATTTAGATGTTTTAGCATCAAATATTCCTAAAGCATTTGCAGCTTTATTTGAATTTGATGATGATGTACTAAGTCCAAATCCTATTTTAACAAGTGCTTCTGCTAAAGAAGCTGGATCTTTTGTTTCATCTATTGAAAAAGCATCAGCAAAATATTCTCTTGTTCTAGATAGATATAAAATGATGTATTGAGATATTAAATATAAAATATATGCTACATATCCCACTAAAGCAGCTTTATTGTTATCTCTATCATTGCTTCTTTTAGCAAGCATTTCATAAATTCCATATAGAATTAATGGTACAGCTTGAACAGCTGTCATAAATAACATATCATAGTGAACAATATGTCCAATTTCATGACCAACTACAGCAATAGCTTCTCTTTCATTTAATAAATTAAATATTCCTTCTGTTAATACTAATCTAGCATCTTTTTTAGTTCTACCATATGTAAATGCATTAGGAGCACCATCATGTATAATAGCAATTTTAGGATATTTAACATTATGTTTTTGACATTCAGCTTCAATAAATGTTCTTAAATAATCCGGTATTGCTTCACCAAATTGTGCTCTGTAAATCCATTTCATTGATAAATCAGTTAACCATGGTGAAATAAAAAATTGAAGGACTAAAACTACTAAACTAACACCAATTCCAACAAGAACAGAACCTCCTGCTAAAATAAATGCTAAAATAATAATTGCTCCAAGTAACCCATATAATGTTACTAAAGTTAAAGTAGATATTCCGATAATATTTTTTTTCATTAATTACTCCTTTCATTATAATTTTAACATAAATGTCAACTTTTTTAAAAATAAAAATTGACATATTTCTTTTCAAATATTATACTTATAGTAGATAGTTGGAGGGATAAAAAATGGGTAAATATGAGATTGATTATAGAAGAGTATTATTAGAATCATTGTTTTTAGGTTTATTCGCAACATTAAGTTTCGTTATATTATATTGTTATGACCTTTTTGATTTAATTATCGGATCGTTAAGAAATGGTTCACTAACTATGTGTGGTATTACATTATACATATTTGCATTAGTTTTTCTAATTAGTTTCTTCATTAAGACTGAAAAAGAAATTATTTTAGAATTAAGAAAAGCAAAAAAAGAAAAGAAAGAATCCAAGTAATTGGATTTTTTAATTGAACAATTTTTTAACATTTAAAATCTAATAACATATCCTATTATAGGGAGGATAATAGCCTATGTTTAATAATTATAAAGAAATAGTTACTAAGACAATAGTGGGAAAGGGTAAAAAAACATTTCAAAATGAGTATACTGTTATTACAAATAATCCTGTTGATACTGTATTAGGGTGCTGGGTAATTAATCACAGAATAAAAGGATATAGGGACGGAGATTATATTAAAATTAAAGGTAGTTATGATGTTAATATTTGGTATAGTTATTCTAATAATACTAAAACAGATGTAGTTAGTTCCAAAGTAAATTATGAGGAAAAGGTACATGTAAAAGTTAAAAATTCTGATGATATAAGTAATGATAATGAAGTAATAGTACGTTCATTAAAGAATCCCACATGTGTAGATGTTTCAAATGAAGGAAATAATATTAAATATACAATATCTAAAGAACTTGGTATTGAGATAGTGGGAGATACTAAAATAAGAATACCTGTATCTAATAATGAAGATGAGTATGATTTAATAATAGATGAGGATTCTATAAGTGAAGAAATAGATAAAAGTATAAATACTAATTATTTAGAAAATAAAGATCATAAATGATTGTAAAATAATAAATCTAATAGTAAAATATTTATAGGAGGTAGGTTTATGAATTATCTTTATATTATTTTAGTAGCTGCATTACTTTTAGTAGTATTAAAATATGTATTTAATGTATCTTTAAAAACATTAGGAGAATTGCTATTAAATATTGTTATTGGACTTTTAGTTTTATGGCTAGTAAATAAGTTTGGTGGAGCTATTGGAATACCAAATGTACCTATTAATTTCATAACTGCATTAATAGTTGGTATCTTTGGATTACCTGGTGTAATAGTATTAATTTTATTATTTTATTTCAAAGTATTTTAAAAATTGCTTCCGTTGGAAGCTTTTTTGTTGTATAATACCAGTCAAAGGTGATTTTATGAATTATCCAAGGTTAATAGAAATGGAAGCATATCTAAAAAAATGTAGACAGACTTGGGATTATAAAGATTGTTTTAATATGCTGTATAGAAATAATGACTATGTCGAAAGTGAATTATTAAGTGATAATTATAGTTATATGATGAACTTTGGTAAAGACTTAATTGATGCTGAATATGAAAGCAAGAGATTAGAAAATGAAGATTTATATAAACTATATGAGGATATAATAGGAACAACTAGATATTTTATATCAAAGTGTTGTGATACAGATACAATATCTTTATATACTGCAATTGGTTCATTTATTAGAAATGCTGCATTTAAAGGAAAAGATAGAATTAATAGAAGTTTAAAATATAAAGATTATATAAGACTTTTAGGGTTGGATGTAATTTTAGGTAGAAGTTGTTGTAGACATAAGGCTTCTTTATATAAAGCTATAATGAGTGGATTTGTAGATACAAAAGCACTTAGTGTTGGTCCGGATGAGAATCAAAAAAGTAATCATTCTATTGTATGTGCTGAATATAATGATAAATATTTATTGCTTGATTCAACTGTACCTGTATTATATTTTCCTTTAGAGCAATTTATAATATATGGACATGGTGAGGATTTTTACATAAAGTCATCTAATTCTTATATTTATGAAGGCGATTTTGATAATTTGGAAAGATTTTTTACTTTCTTTAGGGAGTTATATAATAATACAAAACTATCTGAAGAAGAATATTCAAAATTATATTCTGAGATAATAGATAAGTATCGTGATTATTTAAAGGAAAAAGGACTATCTAGAGAATTATCTTTAAGATTAGAACCTAGTAGAGAAATGATTAGAAAAGTAATTAATAAATAATAAAAGAGCTACTTTTAAAAAAGTAGTTTTTCATTGCTATAAAATATATAATATAGTATAATTAATATAGGATAGAATATAGGAGGACATTATATGTTTAATAAAAAAAGAATGATAATATTCATAGTCTTCATAATATTTGTATTTTTTATGATGACATTCGCAAGTGCTCCTGCTGAAACTGTTAAAGTTAATACAAGAAAAGTTGTATTTACTGATGGTTATGATAGTAGAGAGATTGCAAGTTATAATGTAGAAGTAGGAAAGGGAGTACAAGTACCTCAAGCACCAACACATGATGGAGTTATATTTGCTGGATGGTATGACTATTATGACAACAACGTTAAGATTAATGAATTTGAAGAAATCTTAAATGATGCTCATGTAGTTGCTCTATATGGAAATGATTTAAATCATAATGGTATTTTAGATGATGATGAAGAACATTTCCTAGTAAGTTTTGTTCATGGTATTACTAAAGAGGTTCTAAAAGAGGAAAAAGTATTAATTGGTCTTAATGCTACTGCTCCAGCAGAACCTACAGCAGATGGTTATACTTTTACAGGATGGGATAAGGCCTATACTAATGTACAAAGTGATTTAACTGTTAATGCTAACTTTAGATCTACAAGAACTACTGAAACAAATGTAAGATATTATAGAGTAACATTTGTAGATGGTGAGAATAATGAAGTAATAACATCTTATCAAGTGAGAGAAGGATATAGTTCTAGTACACCAACTGCTCCAACTCATGAAGGAAGAGTATTTGATCATTGGAATGGTACTTGGACAAATGTAAGAAGTAATCAAACAGTAACAGCTGTATATGTTGATGATTTAAACGAAGATGGTACAGCTGATAATGAACAAGGTCAAAAATTAACTGTTAAATTCTTAAATGAAGGAGAACTTGTTAAAGAAGAAACAGTTCTTAAAGGAATGGATGCAACTGCACCAACTGGTGTAACAAAAGCATCTGATGATGAATTTGATTATACATTTAATGGATGGGATAAGAGTTATACAAATGTACAAACAAATTTAGATGTTAATGCTAAATATACATCTTCTAAGAGAAAATATACATTAACAATTAATTATGTATATGAAGATGGTAGTGAAGCTGCTTTAACATATACAAATGAAGTAGCAAATGGAACAAATTATAGTGTTGATAATCCAACTGCTAATAAAGCAGGATATCATACAGATTTAGATAAAACAACTGGAGTAATGCCAAAGAAAAATGAAACTATTTCAGTTACATATAAACCAAATACTAATAATACATATTATGTACAACATTATACTGAAAAGTTAGATGGTGAATTTGAATTAAAAGAAACTGAAACTAAAACAGATGGTGTTACTGGTACTACAGTAACAGCTACTGCTAAAGAATATACTGGATTTGTTTTAGATGAATCTGTTTCTGGAACAACTAAAGCAGGAAATATTAATGGTGTTGATGTTGTAACATTAAAACTATATTATAAGAGATCAACTCATGCATTAACAATTGTATATAAATATCAAGATGAAGCTGTTTCAACAAATAGAGTAGTGCACAATTTAAAATATCAACAACCTTATGAATATGAAACTCCAGCAGTTGATGGATATACTGTTGATAAACCTACAGTAAGTGGAACATTTGGAGATGCAGATGTAACGGTAGAAGTAACATATATTCCATTAGATACAATTACATATAAGATTTACCATTATAAACAAAATATAGATGGAACTTATCCAGAAGAACCTACTGAAATAGAACCTAAAACAAATGGTGTAACAAATAAAATGGTTACAGCTACAGCTAAAGAATATGAAGGATTTACATATGATGAAAATAATACATCAAATGTAAAATCAGGAAAAGTAACTGCTGATGGAAATCTTGTATTAAAATTATACTATACAAGAAATAGTCATAATTTGAATATCACATATAAATATTCTAAAGGTGAACATACTGCAAATACTGTAACATATCCTGTAAAATATGATGATACATATAGTTATACAACTCCAGTTGTTAGTGGATATACTGCCGATACTGCTGTGGTTGCAGGAATAATGAAAGATAATGACATTGATGTAACAGTTACATATACAGCTTCTGCTACAATGCCATATAAAGTTGAACATTATAAAGAAAATAATGATGGAACTTATCCAGAAGAACCAACTGAAGTAGAAAATATGACAAATGGTGTAACTGATCAACTTGTAACAGCAATATCAAAAACATATGAAGGATATGTAGTAGATTTAACAGTAGAAGGAACTAATGAATCTGAAATATTAACTGCTAATAATAATGTAGTATTAAAATTATTCTATAAGAGAATAGATGTTAATTATACAGTTAAAGTATTCCATGATGATGTTATGAAATCTGAAGCTGGTTATACTGGAAAATACGGTGATGTTATTAATTCATCAACATATGTAAGTGTTCCTGAAGGAATGAAATTAAATACTAATAAAACAACAGAATCTATAACATTAGGAACATCCGATGTAATTAATATTTACTATGAAACTACTCATGTAGAGTTATCAGTAAGTACAAATATTGAAACTCCAAGAGATCCAGTAGAATATGGTGATCAAATTACATATACATTCACTATTAAAAATATTGGTGATGGAAGTGGAAAAGTAGTTGTTAAAGATTTAGAATTATTAAAAGCTCTAAATCCTACAAGCGGAAATGCATTAATTAGCATTGCATCAAGTAGTGTTAAAGTAAATAATGAAGAAACAACTAATTATAATGCTTTAGATATATTATCAAATAATGGGTTTGTAATAGATAATATGTTACCAAATCAAGAATTTAAAGTAATATTGGTTGTAAATATAGAAGCTAATGCTGGTCAATCAATAATTAGTCAAGTTTCTACAACTATTGGAGAAACTACTACTATACAAGAACAAAATATTATTAATGTAGAAAAGACAGTTTCACTTATTAGAAAGACTGAAGTAAAAGTTGGAGCTAATATAATAGTTGTGTTAGATGAATCTGGTAGTATGGGATATGATATCTATGGACGCAGAGTTAATAAATTTATAGGAGCTAAAGAAGCAACACAATCATTTATTGATAAAATATTTACTGCAACAAGTAATTCTCATGGATCTACTATATCAGTATTTACATTTGGAACTACAAAATGTAAAAATAAACATGATAAAGATTGTATAAATGGTGAATATAAATATAATAATAGAAGTCTTGGAACAGCAACTAATTATAGAACTGCTCAAACATTGAAATTTAATATTAATTATTTACCAAGTTATCCATACGATAGTGGTACTCCATATTTCTTAGGACTTAAAGATGCATATAATGCATTATATGGTGAAGATGGAAATGGTGGTTTAGCTAGTCAATATTCAACTAATAAGAATGTAGTTATATTCTTAAGTGATGGTGAACCAGATCATACTGATAATGCAACATTAAGAGAAAGTTATTTAACAAGTTTAAATGAGAAAGGTACAGTTATTTATACAATAGGATATGATGTAACATCTGGTAGTACAGCTTATAATACATTAGTACATTTAGCAGGTTCTGAAGGCCGTACTTATTTAGCAGGTGTAAGTAATTTAATGTCAATATTTACTGAAATAAATACTGCTATACAAGATATTAACTCTCCAATTCAAACAGAAGAAGGAGTTGCAGAAATAGGTAATGTAATATATGCTGATAATACTCACCCAATAGTATTTAATATTAATAAGGGTAAAGCAAATGCAACAACTAAGTCATATGTAAGCATACCTGCTGCTAAAGGATCAGGATACTTAACAGAAGATGAAGATGGATACTTCCATGTAGAGGCTTCTAAGTTTAATCCGGGTGATACAATAGAATTTGTATATTTTAAATCAGTATCATAAAAGAAAGTAGAAATACTTTCTTTTTTATTATAATTGACTTATTGTATCAAATATGATATAATATACATCGTTATTAAGAGTAATAGGGGGTTTATTATGATTAGTAGAAAAGAATTACAATATGTAAATAAAAAGATTGGAAATGTTCCATATCCAGGTGATGATTATGCTGAACAAGTTATGGCTGAATTAAAAGAAGCTCATGATTTATTTAAAGCACAATACAATGGAAAAACTTATAATATGATTTTAAGTAATGGACAAGAGTTCCCATTTTCAATAATGGATAAAAACTTATGTCATATGTTAGGTATAGATGGAAAATCAATGTTTAATAGTGAATATGGTAGAGAAGTTGCATCTAAAGTTTTAGGTCTTGATTATTTTGTACCAACATATGAAGTTTTACAAAGAATAATAGAAAGATCTGATGATGTTATAGATAATGAAAGAAAAGAAGGTTCATATAAATTCTTAAATTTTTATAAAACTATGATTAAATGTGCTATTTTCAAGAAAATGACTACATTTAAAGATTTTAATTTTGGTTTTATTAATTTTGATAAATCTAAATATGATCAAAATACTACTAGTTCATATTATTCACCAAATTCAACGTCATATATATTTATGCCTAGTGAAGAAGTATTAATACCATATTTTATGGTTGGATTTGTTAAAGATAATAATTCTGAATTTCATGTTCCAGAAACTGTTATTGCACCCGAAGATTATTATAATTTCTTTATTGAACAAGAATTGTTATTACCTTTACAAGTATTAATTGATGATAATGATAGTTTTACTAAATGGGTTTCATCTCCAGAGGAATTATTAAAACTAATAAATAGATATGAAAATATTATTGCTAAACATAATACTCGTTCTAAAATAAATATATATGAAGCATATAAACTAGCATTAACCCAATTAGCTTCACAGGGTAATCAAAGAAAATTAACTATGTAAAATGAGACATTTGTCTCATTTTATTTTTGTAATTAATGTGTTATTATATATTATAGGAGAGTACTTATGATAAGATCTGCAATATTGTTAACTATATCATTGTTACCAGGTTTCTTATTAGCAAAATATCTATACAATAAAGATAGAGAAAAAGAACCTATGGGGCTTTTAATAAAGTTATTTTGTGGTGGCATTATAGCATGTTTAATGGTACTTGTTGTAAGTACAGTTTTAGAAATGCTATCTATATCTGGTGGTGATACTAGTACAATGTCTATGACAGAATTAGTGTTTGAGGTATTTATAGGTATAGCGTTTGTAGAAGAATTTTGTAAATGGATAATAGTTTATAAATATTCTTATAATCATGTTGAGTTTGATGAGTTTTATGATATGATTATTTATTCAGCGTTTGTTTCTTTAGGATTTGCTTGCTTTGAAAATGTTTTTTATGTATATGCTGGAGGAATATCAACAGGTATTATTAGGGGATTATTAGCGGTACCCGGTCATGCATGTGATGCGGTTTTTATGGGATATTATTTGGGGCTTGCTAAAATATGCGATATTGAAAACAACAAAGCAGGTAAAATTAAAAATATTATTTTAAGTGTGCTTATACCAATGTTACTGCATGGGGCATATGACTATTTCTTGATGTCTAATAGTTCACTGCTGTTTATGGCTTTTGTAATATTTATAGTGCTTTTATATATTTTTTCAATTAAAAAAGTTAAACATGTGGCTTCTATAGATAGAAAAATAATTAATAGAGATTATCATTGTCATAATTGTGGTACTTTAGTAACTGGTAACTATTGTACAAATTGTGGTAAAAAGAAAGAGTAATAGATTTATAGTATTGTATTATTTTCTTGTTATATAATATATATAATGATAAAATACTTATGGATGTTATAAATCTATTTTTATATGTTTGAATAGGAGGTGACATTATGTTTAAATTGGTATCAAAATATACACCTAGTGGAGATCAACCACAAGCTATTGATGAACTTGTTAAAGGAATAGAAGAGGGTAAAAAAGATCAGGTATTACTAGGAGCAACTGGAACAGGTAAAACTTTTACAATGGCAAACGTTATAGAAAGAGTTAATAAACCAACTCTTGTTTTGGCGCACAATAAAACTCTTGCAGGGCAATTATATGCAGAATTTAAAGAATTGTTTCCAGAAAATAAAGTTGAATATTTTGTTTCATATTATGATTATTATCAACCAGAAGCATATGTTCCTTCTAAAGATTTATATATAGAAAAAGATTCATCTATAAATGATGAAATAGATGAACTTAGACATGCTGCGTGTAGTGCGATTATTAATAGAAGAGATACTATTATAGTATCAAGTGTTTCATGTATATATAATATTGGTGAAAAAGATGAATATATAAATAAAATGCTTAATCTAAGTGTTGGCGATAATATAGACAGAGATCTTATTTTAGAGAAATTAGTTGGGATGCAGTATGAAAGAAATGATCTTGATTTTAAACGTGGAACATTTAGAGTTAAAGGTGACACTATTGAACTAATACCTATAGGTGAAAAGAAAAGTGGTATTAGAATAGAAATGTTTGGGGATGAAATAGATAAAATAAGCTTATTTGATCCATTAACTGGCAAAGTAAATTCAAATGTTAAAACAATAAGTATATTCCCAGCAAGTTTATTTGTAACTAGTGATGAAAAATTATTAGAAGCAACTAAGAGAATAGAAGAAGAACTTAATGATAGACTTAAAGAATTACATGATAATGGTAAATTATTAGAAGAGCAAAGACTTAAAGAAAGAACTTTATATGATTTAGAAATGCTTAAAGAAACTGGATTCTGTCATGGTATAGAAAACTATAGTAGACATTTATCATTAAGAGAAAAAGGAGAAACTCCAACTACATTAATAGATTTCTTTCCAGATGATTTCTTGCTTATAGTTGATGAAAGCCATGTAACATTACCTCAAGTTAGAGGAATGTATAATGGAGACCATATGAGAAAACAAACGCTTGTTGATTATGGTTTTAGACTACCATCTGCAATGGATAATAGACCTTTAAAATTTGATGAATTTAGAAGTAAATTAAATCAAACAATATATGTATCAGCAACTCCTGGTGATTATGAATTATCACTTATTGATAAACCAGTAGAACAAATTATTAGACCTACAGGTTTATTAGATCCAGAAGTTGAAGTAAGAAGTACTAAAAATCAAATAGATGATATTATTGAAGAAATAAATAAACGTATAGAAAAGAATGAAAGAGTATTAATAACAACATTAACTATACGTATGAGTGAAGAGTTAACAGCATATTTAAAAGAACTTGGATATAAAGTCACATATTTACATAATGAAATTAAAACATTAGAGCGTTTAAATATTATACGTAATTTAAGACTTGGTAAAATAGATATTATAGTTGGAATAAATCTATTACGTGAAGGTATTGATATTCCAGAAGTATCTTTAATATGTATAATGGATGCTGATAAGCAAGGATTCTTACGTAGTGATAGAAGTTTAATTCAAACCATTGGAAGAGCTGCTCGTAATGAAAATGGTAAAGTTATCATGTATGCTGATTATGTAAGTGAAGCAATGAAAATAGCCATTGATGAAACTAATAGACGTAGAAATATTCAAGAAAAATATAATAAAGAACATAATATTGTTCCTAAAACAATTATTAAGGAAATTAGAGATGCTATTACAAATGAAGTAGAAGAACAAAAGATAGAAAAGAAAGAATATTCTAAGAAAGAATTAAATAATATGATTATAAGATTAGAAACAGAAATGAAAGAAGCTGCATCTAGATTAGACTTTGAAAGAGCTACTGAACTTAGAGATATTATTTTTGAACTTAAAGATTTAAATTGATATTTAAATCTTTTTTGTTTTATGATAGAATTATCATAGGAAGTAGGATATGAAAAAAAAGAATAATATTATAAATTATT
>JAEEGL013956113.1_pt1 | contig 20381 bp, 19 predicted proteins | sample 9134231 | NCBI WGS metagenome assembly JAEEGL01 (sample SAMN16246548, study PRJNA631951) | gut metagenome | biome: gut microbiome; feature: rumen; material: fiber-attached | host: Bos | place: Iran: Karaj | collected 2018-10 | reverse complement strand
GATTTTTTTCGTTTCGCCGTTTTCCGTTACCCAGATTTCAATGCTTGCGGAACCAAGCAAGTGACCCGCATCGGTAAAACGTATCTTTACATTATCAAAAAGATTAACTTCATGCCCATACTGTACGCCCTCCATTAAAGAAATGGCGCCCTGTGCATCGTTCATATCGTAAATAGGCTCAATTGCCTCTTCACCTCTTCTTTTGCCCTTACGGTTGCGCCATTCTGCTTCAAATTCTTGAATATGAGCGCTGTCTCTGAGCATAATGCTGCATAAATGAAGAGTGGCATCCACCATAAGAATCGGACACTTTAAACCTTTTTTGTAAATAAGTGGTAAATAACCGGAATGGTCAATGTGAGCATGTGTAAGTAACACCATGTCAAGATTTGCGGGATTCATGCTCTCGTAGTCGTGTTCGTAAACATCCTGACCTTGAAGCATACCGCAGTCAATTAAGATTCTTTTGCCCATGGTTTCAAGCATATAGCAACTGCCTGTAACCTGATGAGCAGCCCCGTAAAACGTAAGTTGCATGTCATTTCCCCCTGGTTACATTACATTTGAAACTTTTCCCACAAGTTTCACACACCAATGTTATTATACACTAATTTAAGGCCTTTATCCACAAATTTTTTGTTTATGCATTCTATCAAACAAAAAGAAAGACGCAAAACATATGCGTTTCACGTCCTTCTCGTTTATTTGTGTAAAGGAGATATCTTTTTTCTGATATCCGACAAACGGTTTAAGGCTTCATTTAAAGTATCATCGCGTTTTGCAAAATGAAGTCTTATTAAGTGATTAACCGGCTCTTTGAAAAAGCTTGATCCCGGCACTGCCCCGACTCCCACCTTTTCGGCGAGAATCTCGCAAAATTCCAAATCACTGTCATAACCGAATTCGGATATGTCCAACATCACATAATATGCCCCTTGAGGGTTTGTATGAGGGATTTTCAAATCATCCAGGCCTTTTAAAAACAAGTCTTTCTTTGCTTGATATTTTCGGGCCAAATCTTTGTAATAATCATCTTTAAAATTAAGTCCCACCACAGCAGCCTCCTGCAAAGGCGCCGCAGCTCCCACTGTAAGAAAATCGTGTACTTTCTTGGCAACCTCTATAACTTCTTCGGAAGCTATTACATATCCCAGTCTCCATCCCGTTATGGAATATGTTTTTGAAAGAGAGGAACAGGAAATAGTTCTTTCCCACATTCCCGGCAAAGAAGCCATGTATACATGTTCATAGGGCTCGTATACAATATGCTCGTAAACCTCGTCCGTTATTACAAAAGTATCATATTTCTTAGCCAAATCAGCTATAAACAAAAGCTCATCTTTTGTAAAAACTTTTCCGCAAGGATTGGATGGGTTACATAATATAATCGCCTTTGGTTTTTGTTTAAAGGCTGCCTCAAGCTCATCCGGATTAAAATTAAATTCAGGCGGATACAAAGGCACATATATGGGATCCGCTCCCGATAAAATCGCATCGGCGCCGTAGTTTTCGTAAAATGGTGAAAATACAACAACCTTATCTCCGGGATTTGTTACACTCATCATGGCAACCATCATTGCTTCGGTGCTTCCGCAAGTAACAACCACTTCTCCGTTTGGATTTATTGGATGTCCCATATATTTCGACTGTTTTGCGGCCAAAGCTTCTCTGAAGTTTTGTGCACCCCAGGTGATTGAATATTGGTTATAGTCTTCTCTCGAAACTTCCGCAAGTCTTTGAAGAATTTCCTTTGGAGGATCGAAATCCGGAAAACCCTGGGATAAGTTTACGGCACCGTATTTAAGTGAGACTCTGGTCATTCTTCTGATAACCGAATCCGTAAAATCTTTTGTTCTGTCTGATAATGCAGGCATTTTTCACTCCTTCTTCCCACATTAAATAACATATGTGAGAGTTCTTTCGTCAATAATTCTCTTTGATTTATGCTCGCTTCTTGTGTTAAGTCCGCCATCCGGATGAATGACAACATTTGCCGGTTTAACACCGATTCTTGCTTTCAAAGCATTTGATACTTCGTTTGCCAGTTCTTCATCGGATTTTTCATTATCGGAATTTTTCTCCACTTCAACGGCATATTTGCATGTTAAGTCTTTTTCAAATACTCTGATTAAATATTCGCCCGTTACGCCGCTTAAATCTCTGATAACGGCTTCAATGTCACTTGGGAAAACGTTAACCGCGGAAACGATGAACATATCATCTTTACGTCCGTTAATGTGGATTCTACCATGTGTTCTTCCGCATTTGCAAGGTGTATTGTCAATCCAACCTATATCACCCGTACGGAAACGAATAAGAGGACGCGCATGTTTTCTTAAGGTTGTAAATACAAGTTCTCCAACCTGGCCCGGCTCAAGGATTTCACCTGTGTGAATATCAACGGTTTCAACAAGAATATGATTTTCCGCAATATGAAGACCGTCTTTTGCTTCGCACATTGCGGCGCATGCACCGAAAATATCCGATAAACCGTAGAAGTCGTAAACTTCGGCTCCCCAAAGTTCTTCGATTGCATGTCTCGTAGCTTCGATAGAGCCGCCAAGTTCTCCCGCAACAATAATTTTTTGGATATTCAAATCCTTCTTCGGATCGATTCCGCTCTTAAGAGCTTTCTCTCCAAGCTGCCATGCATATGATGGGCTTGTCCAAATGATGGTAGGCTGATACTGTTTTAAAATAAATAAAAGTCTTTCACTCGGAAGGGTTCCGCCCCAAATACATAAAGCACCAAGGTTTTGCGCACCGATAACATCGGGACCGCCTACATAAAGCGAGAAGTTAAGGGCATGCACATATCTGTCGTTTGGTCTCATACCAATCTGCCAAAACCATCTGCTTTCCGTATCCTGGAATTCATCAAAATCTTTCTTTGTGAAAGGACTCATTGTAGGTACACCGGTCGAACCCGAAGATGTGGAAATAAACACAACATCCTTTTCGTCAACCGCCGCAAGTTCTCCGAGAAAAGAACCCACACCTTGAGTATCTCTTTGTGTTTTCTTATTAATGAACGGGAATTTTTGGATATCTTTAAGCTCCTTGATATCCGAAGGTTTAACACCCGCTTCGTCAAAACTTCTTTTATAGTATGGTGCATTGTCATATGCAAACTGCACGATTTCTTTTAAATCTTCCAACTGCTTTTTTTCAAGTTCTTCTCTGGGAAGCGTTTCAAGCTTTTCATCCCAATATTTGCTTTTTAAATCTCTGCTCATTTTAGGCCTCCTAATATTCAAAACTTTCGTTAATCTTTTTCCATTTTTCGTCTCTGCTCTTGATGATGAAATCTATATCTTCATCATTTAAGTGCTTGAATCTGGCTTGTCTTGTCAAATAATCTTTCACATCCGAAAATTCCTTCGGCTTGTAATTTAATTTGAATTTTTCGTTTTCGTATTCTGCCAGATACCAAAGACCGCAATCCACAACCTCTTTTGCGATATCCACGGTTTCTTTGGTCTGTATGCCCCAACCCGTGGGACAAGGAGCTATTATATGGATATATTTTGTTCCTTTTATTTTTGATGCTTTTTCGACTTTGTTCATAAAGTCGTTTAAGTAACCCACACTTGCGGTGGCGGCATATGAAATGCCATGTGCTGCCACTATTTCAAACATGTTTTTCTTGGGGCGAATATTTCCCCTTATGTTTTTGCCTGCAGGTGTCGTTGTTGTTTTGGCACCGAATGGTGTAAGGGAACTTTTTTGAATGCCTGTGTTCATGTAGGCTTCGTTGTCGTAGCAAATGTAAATAACATCATCATTTCTGTCGATTGCACCCGATAAAGCCTGCAATCCGATATCGGCCGTTCCGCCGTCACCGGCAAATCCCACTGTCTGTACATTTTCAATTCCCTTGGCTTTCAGTCCCGCGCGTATACCCGTCATCATGGATGCAGTGCCCGCAAAGGTCGAAATTATGGCATTATTTGCAAAACACAGTTGCGGAAAGTTAAAGCCCACCGCCGACATACATCCTGCGGGAAGTACAGCTACGGACCTATCTCCCAGCACTTTTAATGCAATTCGAACCGCAAGGCTTCCGCCGCAGCCGGCACATGCCTTGTGTCCGTAAAAATATTCATCTTCTCTAAGCTTTGCAGCGTTTAAACTCAATGCCTTACACCTCCGATTCCGATAAAGTTTACTCCCTCTTTTTCTTCTTTAAGGTCGTCAAATATCTTTTCTATGTCTTCCGGGGAAACGTTTTTTCCACCGAGTCCCCCAACGTAATTAGAGGTCTTTGGTGAAAGTCCGCCTTTTAAAAGGGCAGACAAAACATTTGTGTAAACGCTTCCTTCGTTACCGAAAGATATATCCTTTTCAAATACGGCAACAGCCTTTGCGCCTTTAAGAGCCGCCGCTATTTCTTCATTTGGAAAAGGTCTTAAGTATCTTATTTTTAAAAGGCCGACTTTTTCGCCCTTTTCTCTTCTTTTCTTAACTATTTCTTTTGCCACTCCGGCGATGCTTCCAAGTGTAACAAGCACAAAGTCCGCATCTTCCGTATAATAGTTTTCAACAAGTCCCGTATATTTTCTTCCGAAAATTTTCTCGAACTTTTCTTCCGCTTCTTTGACAGCTTCTTTTGCTCTTAATAAGCCTTCGTGGGCTTTATATTTAAACTGCATGTTATAGTCCGGACCCGCCGTAAAAGCAAGATTTTTCGGATTGTCGAGATCAAGTTTGTTTTCCGTTTCATAAGGCGGAAGAAATTCTTCAGCCTGTTCTTTGGTCGGAACATCCACAACTTCATAAGTGTGAGTTAAGATAAATCCATCAAGATTCGCCATAAAAGGAGTTGATACTTCCTTTTTTTCAGCTACATAATAGCCAATCAAGGCCAAATCCAAAGCTTCCTGGGCGTTCTCCGCATATGCCTGAATCCAACCGTGATCAAGCAAAGAAATGGAATCTCTTTGGTCTCCGTAAATGTTCCAAGGCAGTGCGGTTGACCTGTTTGCATTCATCATTAAAATCGGGAAACGTCCCCCGGATGCATATGTCAAGCATTCTGCCATATATAAAAGTCCTTGTGATGATGTTGCCGTGAAAGCTCTGGCCCCCACGCTTGAAGCGCCCATGGCACACGAAAGTGCCGAATGTTCAGACTCCACATGGATAAATTCTGCCTTAAGGCTTCCATCCTCCACCATCTCGGAAAGTCTTTCAACCACTATGGTCTGCGGTGTTATGGGATAGGCGGAAATAACGTCCGGTCCGGCAAGTCTTACGCCTTCCGCAAAGGCTTCGTTGCCCGATAAAAATTTCTTTGCCATTATTTTTCCACCTCCATAGTTATTGCTTTAGGTTTACATAATGTTTCGCATATGCCGCAGCCCTTGCAAAAATCATAATCAATATCAACTTTTTTATCTTTTTTAAATATTACTCCGTCCGGACAGTGCAAATAGCACTGCAAGCATCCCACGCATTTGCTTTCGTCTATCACCGGCTTTAGATTTCTCCAACCGGCGTTTTTTGAAACCAAATATCCTGCCTCGTAGGATGTGGAATCCGGAATATCCTCAAGTTTATTCGGAATAAATTCCCTCAAGTATGGTTTCATTGTCATATCTCCTTTTAAATAAACTTAATCAACCGGCTTTCAAAGATAGTTTTTCGGGAAGCGAAAAAGCTTCAAATGCTGCCTTTATGTTCTTTTCGTGAAGTTTTTCAGGCATTCCTTCTTTAATGGCCGTCTCTATCATTTTTTCATCTATTGCGGATGAAATCCTTGCAAATGCACCAAGCATTATTGTGTTAACTATAGGCGCTTTCAAATATTCGTATGCAATTTTGTTTGCATCTATTGTGATGATTCTTTCATCATCATATTCTTTCGTTGTGTTAAGTATTATCTTTCCGCCTTCTTTAAGTTCCAAAAAGGCGCTTTCATCAAAAAGTGTTTCATCCAAAAAGATGCTGTAATCGGCTTTTTTTATCTCGCTTCTGTTGCCGATTGGCTTATTATCAAGCTTTGTAAAGGCTCTTATGGGCGCGCCTCGTCTTTCGGGACCGAAGGAAGGAAATGCCAACGCATATTGCTCATCCTCTGAAACATAAGCTATTCCCAAAAGTCTTGATGCTGTAAAAGCGCCCTGGCCGCCTCTTCCATGCCATAATATTTCCAACATTTCAAATCATCCTTTCCTTATCTTTTCCACTTAAGCAGGTATTTTTGCAATTTGTTAAACAAGAACGAAATCGCCACAACCACAATACCTATAATGATTATTCCAAGAATTGTTCTTGTGTAATCTCCGAAATCGGAGTAGTTTTTAACATAGTATCCAAGTCCGTCTCTGGCACCGATCATTTCCGCCGATGTAAGTAAAATAAAGGAAACCGTTAAGCCTTGGTTACATCCTATGAAAATCTGCGGAAGCGCTGCGGGAAGTATTACAGAAAACATCATTGTAAATGTGTTAACATTAAGTACTTTTGCCGAGTCCGTTATTTTCTTGTCCACATTCATAACGCCGCTCATAGTACTGGCAAGTACCGGCCAAAATGTTGCCAAGAATATTACCATTACAGATACCGACCTGAATGTGGGAAGAAGTGCAATTCCGTATGGAATATAAACAATAGGAGGAATTGCGCTTACAAATTTAAATATATATGTTGCCGCGGTTCCGATTCTTGCACTCCATCCGAGGAAAAGTCCCAGTGGAATGGCTATCGCTGCCGCAATCAAATAACCTTGTACTATTATTAATAATGAGCTTTTTACATTTATTAAAATCTTAGGAAGATCTTCCACAAACTGAGCAAATACTCTGCCGGGTGGTGGGAAAAGTGCTTCTCTTACCCATACAAATTTTGCCGATGCAAGAGTCCATACTATAAGGAATATGAATATGACTCCCACAATGTCCAAAAACAGTGTCAGGGCAAGGGGTTTTTTTATAAAAATCGAGCCTAATAAAAGCAATGCTTCAATGGCAAGCGCCACAACGATTACATATATTCCTTCCGATGGTTTTTCGCATCTGTCCGGCAAAAACTGTATTGCGACCAAGATTATGAAAAATAAATGTGTAAGCCTTAAAAATCGTTTTTTCAATGTCATTACAATACAACCTCACTTCCACCGATTTTACTAGCTATATCTCTGTAGAAAAGGGACATGAGTTTGTTACGAAAAGCCGTATATTCCCCGGTTTGAACAAGGGATGCGCGATCTCTCGGTCTTTCAAAAGGAACATCTATTTCTTTGAAAACTCTGCCCGGCGATCCCGAAAGCATTACTATTCTGTCCGAAAGAAGTATTGCTTCGTCAATGTCATGGGTGACAAATATAACCGTCTTCTTTTCTGTCTTTCCGTCGCCTTCCCAAAGTTTTAAAAGAAGTTCTTGAAGAACGATTCTGTTTTTCGCATCAATGGCTCCGAAAGGCTCATCCATAAGAAGAATTTCCGTATCCATGGCCAGAGCTCTTGCGATGGCAACTCTTTGCTGCATACCGCCGGATAACTGTGAAGGATATTTACCCGTAAAGCCTTCAAGGCCAACCTTTTCAAGGAAAATATCAGCTATCTTAAGTCTTTCTTTTTTAGGCATCTTTGGTCTTACCTGTTTTATACCGAAAGCAACGTTTTTTCTGGCGCTCATCCAAGGAAAGAGTGAATAGTTTTGGAAAACCACGCCTCTGTTTGTTCCGGTTCCTTCAATCTGTTTTCCGTCAATAAGAATGTTTCCTTTTGACGGTTTTCTAAGGCCTTCAAGAATGCTAAGGAGTGTACTTTTTCCGCATCCGCTGGAACCGATGACGCTTACAAACTCTCCCGCTTCCACCTTAAAGCTCAAATCTTCAAGTGCTGTATATTTACTGCTTTTTTCAACATAATCAACCGATAAATGATTTATTTCTATCTTGCTCATGTCATAACCTCTTTATTTAAGCTTTCCGCCACTGCTTATTTAAACAGTGGCGGAAAATTTAATCTTTATTATTCGTACTGATCAAAATGATCTTTTAATGTGTTATAAACCTCGTCATCAGGATTTTCTTCCAACAAACTGTTTAATGCCTTATCGTAAATATCGATGTTGTAAAGTGCTTCAATGTTATAGTCTGCTGTATATCCCAATTCCACTATAGAATCTTTTAAAGCTACTGTTCCTTTCTTATCAGGATCAGGTACCGATGTACCGTATCCGCCGTAAACTTCTGTCTTTATAAAGTCTTCTTCGATATCAATGTATTTTTTAATATCTTTGATTGTCTGTTCTTCATTTTCAATGGAGAACTTGTATGCTTTTATAAGTGCTCTTTCAAAAGCGTTGTATGAGTTAGGATATTTAGCAAGTGCATCCGTTGGGGCAACCTGACGGCAGCAAGGCTGGTTCTGTAATGCAGGCTCTTCAGAGCAACGGTATACTATTTCATATCCCTGTGACTGCGCAAGTGATGCATATGGTGAGTAAACGCTGGATGCATCGATTGTGTCGTTTTGAAGTGCATTGTATGCATCTTTCTGGCTTTCGAAGTAAACAATGTTTACCTGGTCTTCGCCTTCGCCGATTTCAATGTGTGCATTTTTAAGTAAAATCTGTAATTCGGCATCCTGTACACTGTTTTTTACCGATGCTACATTCTTGCCTTTAAGTATTGAAACATCCCAATCTTTTAAGCCTTCGGTATACTGTGATTTGATTACGTATCCGTGACCGTTTGTCATTGCGCCGCCAAAGATTGTAAGGTCGTGACCGCTGCTTTGGAATGTAAGTGCAGGAACGGATCCGATAAAAGCTACATCAAGTTTGCCGGATTCAAGGCCTGTTACCATTTCATTTGCATTTGAAAACTGAGTTAATGTTACGTTTAAGCCTTCTTCTTCGAAGAAACCTTCTTCTTTTGCTACAAATGCAAGAAGGTGGGCTGTTGAATTTAAATGACCGAGTTCAAAATCTGTTTTTTCAAGCTCAGCGCCGCTTGCATTTGCCTCTGTGTTATCTTTATTGTCCGATTTGCCATTATCACAAGCTGTAAGTGAAAAAACGCTTACGGCTGCAATGGCCAATAGCAAAAATCTTTTTAATATCTTTTTCATTATGTATTTTCCTTCCTTTTGTTTAACCTGTAATTCTTATACTTTTATTTAAATGTTATTCGCCGCAACAATCAGGTATGTTTGTGGCTTCAACGTCTGCTTCCTTTTCCATACAACACTCTTTTTTTACGTTGTCTTCTTCAGAGCAACAAGAGCGCTCTTTTTTTGCGTAAGCAAAACCGGAAAAAATAGCAACGGCTGCAACAATCAAAAGTATTAACAACAATTTTTTCATGTTCTTGCAACTCCTTTCTCTAAGCTTTTTTAAGAATATACAGTTAAATCAAGGCATCGTCCAATACATGCTATTTATACCGAGTTATATACTAGGTTTATAACTTAAGATTTAAATTCTTTTTCATCTCCTCTATATACATCTCGGCCAGTTCGCTAAGAATAGCATTTTTCCTATGTATATAGCCGATATTCATGCTTCCTCCCACAACCTCTTCGCCTACTTCGAAAGGTATTGCCAGATAGTCGCTGCCGTTTAATTCTTCGCAAATAATTCCGGAGCACAAAGTATATCCGTTAACACCGATCATCAAATTAAGCATGGTTGCTCTGTCATTTGCTTTAATAAGCTTTGGATATTCCGTGGTGCTTAAAAGCTCTTCCGCAAAATAGAAGGAGCTGTGCACGCCCTGTTCAAAGGACAGGCAAGGATATTCGGAAAGCTCCTCAAATGTTATCTTCTTGTTTTTGGCCAAAGGATGACCTTTCCATAAATAGACAAAAGCCTTGCATTCTACAAGCGGCGTGAAAACAAGGCTGTTGGATTTGAATATCTTTTTTAATTGTTTCTCATTAAAATCGCTGATATAAATAATGCCGAGTTCACTTCTTCCGGTATTGACATCGTCTATAACTTCTTTTGTTTTTGTCTCTCTGATGGCAAACTCGTACTTGCTCATGTCGTGCTTGTTTATAAGCTCAACAAAGCTTTTAACCGCAAAAGAATAGTGTTGGGTTGAAATGCCGAACTTCTTCTTTGTATTTCCGTCCTTTACATATTTATCATGTAAAACTTCGTACTGCTGCACCACCTGTCTTGCATATTGAATAAACTCCATGCCGTCGTTGGTAAGAGTGGCGCCTCTTCCGCTTCTGTTAAAAATAACTATGCCGATTTCTTTTTCAAGTTCGGATATGGCACTTGAAAGAGACGGCTGAGAAACATAAAGCTTCTCCGCCGCCTTGTTTAAAGAGCCTTCTTTTGCAATTATATCCATGTATTTAAGTTGTTGAATTGTCATGCTTTTTCTCCTTTTTTATCAGATATTTTGATAAAAGCTTTCGTTGAATTCATCGGACTTTTTGGCCGTAATGATATGAATGTTTTCATAGGCTCTTTGATTGTCCCTTCTTCCCTCAAAATATCTTCTTTGTATCAAATCCGGTGTGGCATGGTCGTCGACCATAAAACCGTATTTTCCAAGGCTTTCCTTCACTTCATCCGGCTTGTAGCCGTGTTTCATTGGTTCTCCCAAAAAATCCGTAATCTGTGAAAGTTCTTTCACTCGCTTTGCCGCATTTTCCCCAAAAGTCGTGTCATCAGGAAAGTCAAATATCAGCTTGCTGCCGTAGGATGTAAGTTTTTCGATGGTTTCAATATTCTTTTCAAAATCCGAATATGAAAGATAATAAGTAACACCCAGTATCACAAACATAGACGGCTTATTTACATCAAAGCCGGATTCTATCAGTTTTTCGGCCATATCATCTTTTTCAAAATCAACGGAAACATATCTTACATTTTCCGGTATTTGCCACTCAAGTTCTTTAATTCTTTCCCTCTTATAACGCCCCGTATCGGGATGATCTATTTCATAAGTTATGATATGGGGATTAATATTTCTGAAAGCAAATGTGTCCATACCCGCACCGCATATAACATACTGACATTGGCCGCGCTCTGCCGCAAAGCGAAGCAGCTCCTTTTCCGTGTACGCAGCTCTAAACAAAGGAATCGGGGAAATATACTCATTTAACTTATCCTTAATATTCTCGCGTTTAAACGAATATGAAGGATTGAAAAGTTCCTTTTTGTAATCGTGTTCAATAAGTTGCCCTATTTCTTCGTAATTATCCCTTCCCATAATGTCGTAAGCCAGATAATCATCAAATATCTTATTTTTTTCATAATTGGAATGATAAGCCCTGGCGAAGGCGCAAAGCTTCGCCGTTGTGCTTTCTGTATCCTCTATCATAAAATCACCTCTTTATAATACTTAGATAGTATGTTAATAGGTATTAATGTATATGTAAGGACATGTTTTGTCAAGACTAATTCCTTTAATTAAAAAACAACCCCGTGTGAAAATAGGAAAGATGAGGTGTATCACACGGGGCTTATATGTTTACACATGGGCATCAAGCCAACAAAGTATATCATCAATGATTAAATCTCTGCAGCGCTCATTTAAAAGCTCATGACATAAACCGGGGTATATTTTTAAAGTTTTATCTTTTGATGCTATATCACCATAGAATTCTCTTGAATCTTTTTCGCTTACAATGCCGTCGTCGCATCCGTGAAGGACCAACACAGGCTCCTTAAAACTTTTTGCGTTGTTTTTAAGGAACCTGGTTCCTTCCCATACACTATTTAAAAGACCTATGGAGATTTTCTTTTTTACGAGAGGATCTTTTGCATAGTCCTCAAACACCATGTCGTTGGCACAAAGGCCTTCTTCAAAGCTATTATCTATATATACCGAAGGCTTTTCCTTTATCGGAAATTCTCCTTCTTTTGCGCTTGTTTGTCTGGTTATTGCACCAAGTAAGACAAAGCCGTCCGCACTGCCGGGGAATCTGGTTCCGAAGGAGGCGCAGGCGTGTCCACCCATGCTGTGGCCCATTATAAATACTTTCTTACCGGGATTATGGGCTTTTACCCGATCGAAGACAGATTTAACATCATTGCCTATTTCTTCGTAGGAGTTGTAGAAAGTATCGCTACCTTCCGATTTTCCGTGACCTCTGTGGTCAAATCTATATACTTTATATCCGGCACTTGTAAGCCTGGATGCCACATAATCGTAGCGGCCGCTATGTTCACAAAGTCCGTGGATTAGGATAATCACTGCTTTTTCGCTATTTTCCCTAACCCATTGGTCAAGTCTTACATAAAGCTTTGTTCCGTCAAAGGACTCAAGTTTCATCTCTTTAACCATCTTCAACCTCCTATAATTTAACCAAGAAACTTTCTCTTGCGTGTTGTTCTCTGTATTTTAACGGAGTCTGATTCATCTGTTTTTTAAATATTTTTATGAAATAACCGGTTTCGTTAAATCCCAAAAAATCGCTTATTTCATTTACCGTCATGTTGGTTCCTATGAGCATTTGCCTTGCTCTTTCCACTTTTATCCTGTTCATGAAGGAAGAAAAGTTTTCACCCATTTCCTTCATAAACAGTTTGCTAAGGTAAGGAATGCTGACATAGCAATGGTTTGCCACGTCCGAAAGTGAAATTTTGTAAGTGCAGGACGAATAAATAAAGTCCAAAGCGTCTGATATAATGCGATTTCCGGCCTTCTGGGTGTTGGGGATAGTGTCACCCACTCTGTGGGCGGTCTCGCTTTCTTCGCTTAATGTGCTTTTCATTTCCTTTTGCAAAAAGCTTTCGCCGAATCTGCAAATAAGATCGATGGAATTGTCTATCTGTTTTTCCGACAGAACCGGAATCCTGTCGTAATATTTTTGGAGGGATTTGCGTTTTTCTTCAAAGTCAACATCTTTAGACACCAAAAGGCTTTTATACTTATTCGAGCGCTCGTCGGCTCTTACCTGGCCCGCCATTATGGCACCAAGATAAATACCGCCTTTTATAATCGGTATTGCCACATCGATAATGTTAAAATGGCATTTATAAGCACATGGCTTACCCGTCATAATTGATTCAAGGCTGCCCGTCACATCACATTTTTTGCAATATTTGCCCATTTCGGGATCCTGTCTTATCATCTTGCAAAAGTCGCAAATACCGTCGTGTTCGGTAACCGGTTCACCCTTATAATCCACCATAACGATAGCCAGTCCCGTAACTTCCGAGACAATGGACTGCCATTTTTTCCATGTATCAAGTTCAATAAGGTTTGTAAGATAATTCGATTCCACCATAAAAGCCACTCCAATAAAGCTTAACCATCAATAGCTTCCAAAACAACAACTTCCTCACCCTTGTTATAAACCTTAAGCATTGCTTCCATAAGGGCATTGAATGTTTCCATTTCTTTTTTGCTTGCCCCTTTGCAAATCCTAAGGAAGTCCTTAAACACTCGCTTGGCATAAGTATCGACGTAGGACTCGTAAAGCTTTTTCCCCTCATCCGTAACACAGACTATCACGTCCTTTTTATTCCCCTTTACGTGATATTTTTCAAGCAGGCCCTTGTTCACCAACTTGTTAACGTGTTTTGTAAAGGAACTGGTTGATATTTCAAGCTTCTTCGCTATCTCTGCCATCTTAAGATGTTTAGTCTCATTCTCCAAAAGACTTTCAATTACCTGAATCTGTGAAAAAGAATACTTAATATCCTCTCCCATGAATTCCAGGTTTTGAATAGCCGAATAATTATTGGCAAACCTTATTACCTTTTCTATACTTTCCCTATATTCTCCCATCCAAGATAATGACATGATAGTTATTTCCTTTCTACAAAACATTTCTTGCGGAAATATTTTTGTTTCCTATGGAAATAATTTTATCATGTCATTATCCCTGTTTCAAGATTTATTTTTTAAAAAAATTGTATTTTATTTGTACTCCATTCTGCTCGCAATATCCGTGAATATTACGCCGATTCCGAAGGCTCCCGCATCGGGATATCCGATACTTCTCTCGCCTACCGTTCCGGCTCTGCCCATTCTTGCCACAATATTTTCGGTACTCTTTGCACCGTCAACAGCTTTTTTTGCTGAGATTATGAAGCTGTCTTTTATTGTTCTTTGGGATTTTGCGCATAATTTAAATTCATCCGCACATGGAACCAAAGCATCTATAAGGGTCTTATCTCCCACAATGGCTCCTCGTCCGAAGCTTCTTGCGCCGGTAAGCTGTATTCCTTCAACGCATTTTTGCATCATTTCCGCAAATTCCGCTAAGCTGAGTTCCTTCTTATCTCCCGCATATAGACCCGCCGCTCTGAAGGCCGATCCCCAAATAGGACCCGATGCGCCTCCGCAATGCTCCATTATTACAAAGGAACATTCGATTAGGAAGTTGCCTATGGAATCTTTTCCTTTTTCCGTCACATTTTTCCATTCTTCTTTAAGTCGTCTGAAGCCTTTTGCGATGCTCATGCCGAAGTCGCCGTCTCCCGCATGAGAATCCAGCTCGCAAAACGGCACTTCGTTTTTGATGATGCATTCGCTCATGGCGTCAACCATATAAACTACATTTTCAAGACTGATTTTGTCTTTTTCGATTATTCTGTCTTCCGCATCGCTTTCCACTTCGTATGAATAGCTTGCGCTTTCGGCCACATCTATTGCTTCAAGGCTGTTGTTGTTTTCCTTCAAAGCACTTTGTGTCAAAGCAGTCGTGTTGCAGTCGGAAAGCAGGCATTCTTTTAGTTCCTCATCCAGTTTCATAAGGGAAAGTGAAGCCCCCTCCATATCTATACTAGTCATGTAGTTTCCAACCAAAGTATAAGGAGTTTTAATTCCCAATTTATCAAGTTCTTGCTTTATGTTGTTAAAGAGAACATAAAGTTCTTGAAGAGGGCTTCCGCCAAATCCGTTGACCAACACAGCTACTTCATCACCCGGATATGCCTTCACCTCAGGGATAAGCTTTCTTACCAGACGCTTTGCAAGTTCTTTTGCAGTCTGTGCTTTTTCCCTTTTGATGCCCGGTTCGCCATGGATTCCCACTCCGAATTCCATGTCGCCTTCTCTAAGATCGAAGGTTGGCGTACCCTTGGCAGGTGTAACGCAAGAACTTAAAGCAAAGCCCAAACTTCTGACATTTTCGATTGCTTTTTCCGCAAGAGCTTTAACTTCCGCAAGGCTTTTGCCCGCATTTGCGGCAGCTCCGGCTACTTTATGGACAAATACCGTACCGGCAACGCCTCTGCGGCCTACGGTATAAAGACTGTCCACAACTGCGATATCATCATCAACTTTTACATAGTCAACGTCGATGCCTTCGTCTTTTGCCATATACATACCGTTTGTAAAGTTCATGATGTCACCGCTGTAATTTTTTATAATAAGGAGTGTTCCCTTACTTCCGGAGCATTTTTTTATTGCCTGATAAACCTGAACCTGCGAAGGTGATGCAAATACATCTCCGCATACTGCGGCGTCCAACATCCCCATGCCCACGAAGCCTGCATGTGCAGGCTCGTGACCACTTCCTCCTCCGCTGATTAAGGTAATTTTGTCTTTATCTATTTCTTTTTTGCTTATGATTTTGTATTTTGTATCGAATGTAAGCGAAGCATTTGCGGCGGCTATACCACTGCACATCTCTCTAACCAGAGTCTCCGCCTTGTTTATTATCTTTCTCACATCGTCCTCCTAAAATCCTACTTTTCTAAGCTTTTTTTGAAACAAAGTCCCATTTTGTCAGCCGAAAGGATAGCATCTTCAACCATTTTTTCCGTAACGGCAAATGGCATTGAATGGATTGATTCCTCTGCTATGCAGGCTTTTTTAGCCACAAGTTCCAGTTCCTCGTCAGTAATGTTTTCAACACCGATGTCCGCAAGACAAAGAGGAAGACCCACACTGTGGATAAATGTCATTACTTCTTCCACTTCCGCCCATGGTGCCTTTTCAAGAGCAAGCTGCACCAAGGTTCCGAATGCTACCTTTTCACCATGGAAGAACTTGTGTGTTCCCTCTAATGCCGTAAGTCCGTCATGGACGGCATGAGCGGCGGCCAAACCGCCGCTTTCAAAGCCAATTCCGGAGAGTAAAATATTGGATTCCACTATTGTTTCAAGTGCTTCGTTAACTTCGTTTCTATCACTTGCTTCTTTTGCCGCAAGACCAAATTTCAGTAAGTTTTCATAGCAAAGCTTTGCCATTGCAAAGGCTGCATTTGTAGCATTTGCCTTCAAAGCCTCATCCTGTCTTGCTCCGCAAGGAAGGCCGGCATTTACGAAAGCTCCCGCATTCATGGTTGCTCTGGCTTCGAAGTATGTTGAAAGAGCATCACCCATACCGGAAACCAAAAACCTTGTTGGTGCGTTTGCTATTACTGCGGTATCTACAAGCACAACGCTTGGACTTTGCTTAAAATAAGCATAATCATCAAAACGGCCATCATCCGTGTAAAGCACCGCCGAATGGCTGGTAGGTGCATCCGTTGCTGCAATGGTGGGAACGATTATAACCGCCTCGCCTTCTGCCACACACTTAGCTGTGTCTATGGCTTTTCCGCCACCAAGGCCCACCGTGCAACTGCAGTTTTGAGCCTTGGCAAGTTCCTTGAGGCGAGCAACCTCGCCTCTTGAACACTCGCCTTTGAAATTTGTCTCAAAAAAGGTGACATTGTAATTGGCTGATGTTTTATCTATTTTTTCACGGACCCTGTCTACATCATCGGGGTGCGCTATTAAAAGCGCACGATCCCCGAATCCTTTAACAAAAAATCCCAAGTTTTCTATTTCATCTGCCCCTTGTACATACTTTGGGGGAGATATAAATGCTTTTCTCAATTTAATTCCTCCTTAAACAAGATTCCAATGAATGATTGCGTTTGCCACAGTAATAAGTGTGAATAAAATGGCATTTACAAAGGATGCAGTCCAAACATTGTTTGTTTTTTCGTATAATTTTCTACTGTAAATGGTTGCAACAACCAAGCAAGGAAGTATTGCAAGCATACCGATTGAAATCATGCCGCTGTGGCTCCATGCCGCTTCGCCGCCTATATAGAAGGTTCCGTACTGTATAATCATCCATGCAAGGAGACCGCCTGCTACCGATATGATGGATGCAAACATCCCCGCTGCCTTTTTCATATATCTTGTATTTGCATTTACAAGTACCGTAAGTGCAAGATAGAAGACAAAGTAGAATGGCAAATATTTAAGCATCGTTGCAAAATGTTCTCCGTTAAATGTCTTAACGGCCAATGTCCATATTCTGAAGTCAACCAAAAGTGTGCTGTGAATGATGAACAATATGATGTATGAAACCGCAATTGTTACCGCTGATGTTAAAAGTGCTGCTCCCACAACTTTTGGTTTAACCTTAAGGCCATAGCTTTCAAGGCTCACACCCGCAGGTTTGTTGAAGAAGTAGTACATGAATACTCCCATAAACGCACAGATGAATGCTAAGCAAAATGCCCAATATACAGACCAGTTTGTGTTGGTGGATGTAAAGAACGGATTAAGTGTAAATGCATTGTAAATGCTAAGTACCACTGCAAGGGCTGCTGCTATAATCGCACAGATGAAGCTGCCTTTAACATATGATTTGAATTTGCCGCTTTCGTCTGTTTTTGATTTTGGCAAACAGCAAAGTCCGATGATTGCCATAATAACCGCGGCCACGATTACAACTACTCTTACAACTGCTATCTTTTCGGGAACCTTGTCCATTAACGGTACGTAAAGCACCGCCGGAATAATGGCAAGAGCCAAAGATACTATTGCAAGTACCGCCTGTTTTGCGCCCGCAAGCTTTGGAACAGGTTCTGTATACTCTGTTACGGCAGCTTTGAATACAGGTGCTTTTGTAAGCAAGCCTACAAATGGGATGATAAACATAAAGAAGCCGATAAGTGCAATTAAATTGCCGAATTCTTTGAAAGTCCAAGCCTGGTTATCACTTGTAAGATCCCAATTTGTCATATCACCGGTAACAACATCGCCAAATGCGTATGTAAAGAAGTCGATAATATGGCCTTCAACGGTTGTTGAGAAATGGTTCTGCGCATGAGCTTCGTTAATCTGGTAAACTACATGCTCACCTGTCTGTGATTCTCTAAGTACATTTCCATCCATTACAACAGGACCTGATTCTACGCTGTAGAATGTGCCGGATTCGCCTCTTTCATCATCTGCAAGTCCCAAGAAGTCTTTTCCGGCTTCGTTGTGATTAATGAAGTCTTTGTAGTACATTCCTTCCGTGTCACCAAAGAAGAATTCGTCGTATCTGCCTTGAATGATACCGATTGTTCTGTCACCATATGCTGCAAGTATTGCTTCTCTTGGCGCTACATTGTCCGTAAAAGTAAAGTCCGCACTTTCCGGAATTGCTGTGTAAATCATTCTATGACCGCTTTGTAAAGCTTGCATTTCATCAAAAAAAAGTGCGCAAACCGTTGAAAGACCGCCCATGGAATGGCCGCTGCAACCAATGTATGCATTACCGTCTTCGTCCTTAAGCGTGAAGTCCTGATTGTAAACATAATTTACAGCATCTGACATTGAGAATACCCAGAAGGTTCCCATTTCCGTACCATTTGGAATATCCGCTGCCCATCTTGAGTTACCGTGGTCGTATTGGTCAACCACCATTACGATATAGCCGCGGCGTGACATTTCAACTGCCGTTGCATCCTGCATCTGTTTGTTGTTTAAGTAGCCGTGGGCCAAAACAATAACAGGTCTTGGATTGTCTGCTCCCGCGCCTTCTGGCATATAAAGATATGCCGACATGGTTCCGCGTTCCGTTTCATATGTTATTTCCGAAACGTCCACCTTACCCGTGTTTGTGTTTACTGCATGTGCAAGCAATGACCCGAAAATAATCAGGCAAAGTGCAATTACAATAAATTTGATTTCCTTTCCTACTGTTTTCATAACTTTCCTCCTTGTTTTGGAGCCCTAATAAGGACCCGCCTATAGTTTTCACTACCATTTTGTGATTTTTAGTCTAACAGTCGGAAAGATAAAAGGCATTGAATTATCTTTTTATGAAATAGTAGTTTCTTTTTCTCAAGGTTAAAAAAGTATTATTTTGATTAAAAATACTCTTGTTTTTTGTATACATGGCAACCAAAAGCCGAAATCTACAATATTTTCTCCAAAAAATATTGACAGCTTCCGCCTATTATGTATAATAATATCTGGTTTAGAAATACTAAACTAAAAGTTTAGTATTAACTAATCATCTCGAAACGTGTATTTTACGGGTTTTAAGATGATCAGCTCACTTTTTTGGAAAATATTTGGGGAGAATATTATGGATATAGGAAAAAAAATAAAAGAGCTCCGAGTATTAAAAGGTTTAACTCAAGAAGAGTTGGCCGACCGTTCCGAGCTTTCGAAAGGCTTTGTATCTCAGCTTGAAAACAATCTGACATCCCCTTCCATTGCCACTCTTATGGATATTTTGCAGTGCCTTGGCACCAATATTCACGAGTTTTTTGCGGAAGAGCAGCCGGAGCAGATTGTCTTTAAGGACGAGGATTACTTTGAAAAAATCGATTCCGAACTTAATAACAAGATAGAGTGGATTATCCCAACCGCCCAGAAAAACATTATGGAGCCTATCAGGCTGACTTTAGAGGCGGGAGGAGAAACCTATCCCGACAATCCTCACGAAGGCGAGGAATTTGGCTATGTGCTGTCGGGCAAGATTAGCATCCACATAGGAAATAAGGTAATAACGGCGAAAAAGGGAGAATCTTTTTATTTTACGCCGGACAAAAAGCATTATATTACGGCGCAGACCAAATCCCAAATTATTTGGGTCAGCTCGCCGCCGAGCTTTTAACATAATCAATTCTTGATTATGTTAGATGCTCCGCAGGATGCGCGTGAATTTTGAAATGAATATGTCAGCTGAAGCTGACCAAAATTCAGCGCCAATACTTGCAAGCAAGTATTGATAAATAATCAATGTATAGTAAAAAGGAGTAAGTTAATGGCTAAAGAAAAACTCATTAACCTTGAAAACATCTCGAAATCATACGGTTCTCACCTGGTTTTGGACGAGCTTGACCTTTATATCAGAGAAAACGAATTCGTAACCTTGCTTGGTCCCAGCGGCTGCGGCAAGACCACGACACTTCGTATTTTAGGCGGTTTTGAACATCCGGATAAAGGTCGTGTTTTGTTTGAAGGTGCGGATATCACAAGACTTGCGCCAAACAAGCGCCAGCTTAATACGGTTTTCCAAAAATATGCCCTTTTCTCGCATATGACCATTGAGGAAAACATCGCATTCGGTCTTAAAATCAAGAAAAAATCAAAACAGTATATTAAAGATAAAATTGAGTACGCTCTGAAACTCGTTAACCTTGAAGGCTTTGGCAAGCGTATGCCTGATTCGCTTTCGGGCGGTCAGCAGCAGCGTGTGGCAATTGCAAGAGCTATCGTTAACGAGCCGAAGG
>JAEEGL017189810.1_pt1 | contig 20382 bp, 11 predicted proteins | sample 9134231 | NCBI WGS metagenome assembly JAEEGL01 (sample SAMN16246548, study PRJNA631951) | gut metagenome | biome: gut microbiome; feature: rumen; material: fiber-attached | host: Bos | place: Iran: Karaj | collected 2018-10 | reverse complement strand
TTTTTAATCGCAATAATGACTATGTCAAAAATAGATGCACAAACGCTGACTGAGCGTCAGCAGGGATTGGCAGCATGTGCCTGCCTGATGGCACAGGGTGATTTGGAACGTTTGGAGCCTGCCGTGCGTATGGCTCTCGACAATGGTGTAACCATCAACGAACTGAAGGAGGCTTTCTCGCAGCTCTATGCCTACACGGGATTCCCTCGTTCGCTGAATGCATTAGGAGTGCTGAATAGGGTATTGGAAAACAGACAAGCGAACTGGCAGGAAGGAAAGCCTTGGAAGCGTCCTGCTGAGTGGGATGATGCCAAGAAAGCCTACGAACTGGGCACAAAGAATCAGACACAGCTCTCAGGAAAGCCTTTCAACTATGAATTCTGTCCGCAGGATGACTACTACCTGAAGTCACACCTCTTTGGCGACATCTTCGCAGGCGACCAGCTCTCTGCAGCAGACCGCGAGATAGTTACCGTAGCGGCTCTGAGTGGTCTTGAAGGTGTCGCTCCACAACTCGCTGCCCACAAGCAAGGTGCCGTGAATATGGGTAACTCAAAGCAGTTGGTAGATGAACTCTGCACATGGCTGTGCAAAGAGGGCTATACTTTTAACACCAAGTGGCCTAAGGGCGAGCCAAATCCTTACGGAAAATATTTCATTGGTCAGAGTTATCTGACAGATGTTGGCGGTGGTGTGATGAATGTGACCTTCGAACCTGGATGTAGAAACAACTGGCACATCCACCACAAGCAGGTACAGGTACTGATTTGCGTTGCTGGTCGTGGCTGGTATCAGGAATGGGGCAAAGAACCTGTTGAGATGACTCCCGGCATGGTTATCGCTGTTCCTGCCGAGGTGAAGCACTGGCACGGAGCACAGAAGGACTCATGGTTCCAGCATCTCACCTATCACAAGGATGTTCTGGAGGGAGCCAGCAATGAGTGGTGCGAACCTGTAGATGATGCAGCCTATAATGCACTTCAGCAAAAGAGTAACGCGCAATAGGAAACATCGAGGAGGGCAACACGAAGATTGTGGCCGACTCTATCACGAAGTTGACGTACAGAGCCGTTAGGTATCGTTACATATTATTGACGGGTTCTGGGTGAGGCTGAAATCTTATTGGCTATTTACTGGTGTATTGCCTACAGTCGCCTTGTGGGGTAAGGGGGAGGTGACTGTAGGAAATGAGTGGGGTGTTTGTATACTTTTGAACACATGGAATCCTCATAGGAGGTGGAGTTAATTCGAGTTTGTGGCGTAGTTACGGATTTGGGGTATAGATGAAATGCTTAAACCATAGTGTTTTTCCAGAAAAACTGATAGAAATAGGGGGCAGAAGTCCTCTTTTCAATAGATGAGGAGGCTCTTTTGCAGCGTAGAAGGGGACAAATGATGAAAAAAAAGATAAAAAGATGACGAGAATAAAAAAATAGTTGTATTTTTGTCCCAGAAAACTGGAAAACAGTAGCGAAAGGGGGGCTCTGCAGAAGTGAATGTCCCTTTCTCTGAACTGAATGCCACCTCTCTGTAAACAGAATTAACTCAAACTGAAGACGATGAACGACAACAACCCGCAAATGATGGACGCGATGTCCTTCAACTTCAACGACATCTTCCTGGATACGGATAAGGATGAACCCTTATGGGACAAACTCATCCAGCAGATCATCGACGGCAACGTGATACCCGTGATTGGAGCTGATATGCTCATCGACAACAATGTGAACCCGCATCAGCTGCTGGTGGACGGCATCGCAAATATGTTCCGCCTGACTTCGCATCCCCACAGTTTCTCGGAGCTGATCTACGACCCGGACTACACGAAGTCGAACAAGAAGGTGGATATCTATTATCAGGTAAACAAGTTCTTTGCTGCCAATCGCTTCCCGCCGTCGCGCCGCCTGCAGCGCCTGCTGAATATCCGGCAGTTCCCGTTCGTCATCACTACGAGTTTCACGCCCATCGTGGAACAGACGATGCAGACGATATGGGGCGACGAGCTGCGGGTGATGCGCTTCAACAACAACCCGTCGGAGAACCACGACATCAAGAGTGGCGCCGATCTGCGCAAACCCACGGTTTACTATATGTTCGGAAAAGTGGGAGAGGGTGTCCAGAAATACGTGCTGACGGATGTGGACATGCTGGATTTCTGTTCCTCATGGCTCTCGAATGATAACAGGGCGCGCCCGAAGAACCTTTTCAGCGAACTGAAGGACAAGTATCTGCTGATGTTGGGCAATAACTACAGCGACTGGCTGTTCCGCTTCATCTGGTATTCCATGCGTAAGTCGAATATGGGACAGGGAATGCTGGCCTACGACCACGTGGACGAGTCGCTCATCAACTTTTTGGAGCGGACAGAGACGTTCACGAAGCAGAATCCGTCGGACGTCATAGACCAGATTATCACTCGTCTGGGTAAAAAACTGCAGGAAAATGAGCAAGTGAAGTTCGACCAGCCCGAGGAGAACATGGACGTGTTCATCTCCTACTCGCGCAGTGACAAGGAGGTGGCCGAGGCGCTATATGCTGCGCTGACGGCTCAAGGCAAGCGCGTATGGTTCGACAAACATAACCTGACCAGCGGAGGCAACTTCATGGACGAGATTCGCAAAGCAATCCGCACGGCGAAGTACTTTGTGCCCATCCTCTCGGAGAATATCTCAAAGGAGAAGGACCAGTCGCACGTCTATCGCAACGAGTGGGATCTCGCCATCGAGGTGGCTATCAGCATGGGGCGCACCTACATCATCCCCCTGGCACAAAAAGGGTTTGACTTCTATCGGGCCGCCATCCCCGAAAAGATGCAGCAGCACAATGCCATCTTCTTCGACTCCAGCGAGAGCATGGAAGAGGCCGCAGAGCAAATCATTCACACGATGAACAAAGACTGACGAACGATGGAAGAAAGGAAAAGAAAGAATCCCTGGCTGGGACTGCAGTCCTACCAGGAAGGTGAGATCCTCTACGGTCGCGACGACGACATCCGCGACTTGACGCAATGTGTCATCAATGACACCGACACGCTACTCTACGGCAAGAGCGGTATCGGCAAGTCTTCGATACTGAATGCCGGAATCCTGCCGGCAGCACGCCGCTTCGGCTATCGGCCCTTCATCGTGCGGTTGGACCACAAGGAGCAGCAGTCCTATCTCTCACAGATTAAGGCTGTCATTGGAGCCGACACGGTGCGGGAGGTTATACCTTGTAAGGATATAACGCGCGAGTCGCTTTATGAATTTTTCCATCGCCACACTTTCCATGAGGCCAACGGCGGGCGGATGAAGCTGCTGATCATCTTTGACCAGTTTGAGGAAATCTTCACCCTGCAGGGTGATTCCCAGCGGAAGAAGCAGTTCTTCGCAGAACTCGCCGACCAGCTCAACGACATCGTTCCCGCCTATCTGCAGAACGAAGTGATGCAGGCACCGACAGACGTGAGTGAGATGAAGGTGGTGGACGCCAATAACTTCGGGGCACTGTTTGACTCGCTGGACCTGGGCGCAGAAAGCGCGCTTCCGGACTTCGTGGAGGACAACGACATCCACTTTGTCTTCACCATACGAGAGGACTTCCTCTCAGAGTTCGAATACTTCACGGCTGCCATTCCCTCACTGAAGCAGAACCGCTATTGCCTGCGCCCCATCAACGACGAGCAGGCTGCACAAATCATCCTTCGACCTATTCCAGGGCTTATCAGCAAGCCTGTGGCAAAGCTGATACTGGAAAAGGTGACCGGACGCACGGACTTCGACCTCGACGGCGTGCCCGAGGTGGAGGTGGACAGCGCCGTGCTCTCGCTCTACCTGAACCGCCTTTATGACGCCTGTACCGGTGATGTCATCACCACCAACCTGGTGGAACAGAAAGGTGGCGAGATTATTGCAGATTTCTACAGCGACGCCATCTCAGAACTCTCTGACGACAGTGTGGAATACCTCGAAGACAAGCTGCTGAACGGTCAGGGACGCCGCGAAAACGTCACAATCTTTGATGCTTTGGCCTCGAAGTGCCTTACCCAGCAGGAAATCTCACGCCTCTGCAACGAGAAGAAAATTCTCCGCCAGTTCAACTACGCCGGCGAACTCCGCATAGAACTCGTTCACGACATCCTCTGCCCTGTGGTAAAAGCACACAAGGAACTGCGGGCACTGTTGAAGGAGCAGGAGGAGGAACGGCGAAGACAGGAAGAAGAGAACAAAAGACTCCTGGAAGAAGAGGAGAACAAACGTAGGGAGGTAGAGCGGAAGGCTGCAGAGGAAAAGGAAAAGCTGCAGGCAGAAGCTCACGAGATCCGACGACGGAACAGGAAACGCATGAGGGCGATGGTCCTGACGCTGGCGATGCTGGCGCTGACGTTCCTGGCAGTGTGGTATCTCGCCTATCGTCCCTACAGCACTTATTATGGCAACATCACCACGATGAACGGCTGGCCCGTGGGATTAGGCAAAGAACTGAGTAATAATGAGAAGAAGGAGATGGTCGTTCATTATCGGCTGACACGCCGGGGGCGCTTGCCCTCCTTGAGCCTGATGGGTATGAAGTACCATCATCCTTACTATCAGGTCGAGGTCCTGAACGGCAAAGGTAATCCCACTACGAATAAGCTGATGGAATCTCCATTGGTGTCGCTGGCCGAGACGGAAAGCGAAGTTGATGCTGCCACCCGCTCTTTTGCCAAGATGCAACTGCGAGCAACGATGTGGCGCTTTGCGGCAGACGCAGAGGGCAATATCTCCCGTCAGACAGCCTATGATATCAAAGGAAAAGTCATCTATTCCATTCAGTACTATAGGACCGGCGAACAGACTGACGAGAACTCCACTCAGACATTGTGGATGAATTATCTCGATGCTGAAGGCAAGTCGCTGCGCGTTAGGGGAAACGGAGCAGACCGCATTCGCATTACCGTGCGCGACGGACTCTTCGTGAGGAAACAATTCTTCAGCGAATCGGGGACTCCCCAACGCAACAGCCGACAGGCTTATGGTTACACCTATCAGTATGACCCTGCCGACGGGCATACCATCGTCATCACTCCTTTGGACGAGTATGGCGATTCCATTTCGCAACTGGCTCTGCAGTTCACGGAATTCGACAAGTTCATGCGTTGGACGAAAGCCTCCAATGCTCTGGCGGAATACGGATCAGACTATGTCATCTACACCGTTCCCGGCAGAAACGACACGCTCCGCTTCGATGAGAACGGGCAGCAGGTCTACCGTTCGGAACGGGTAAGCGGCAAGTTCTTCCGCACGTTCTCCTATGATTCTGACGGCAACCTCACGGATAACAGCACCTATTCCACGGCACCGAATGGCCGGTTAGTGGGCCGCGTGACCTGCACGTATGCTGAAGACTCCAGGAAGTTGCTGGAACGCACTGAATTCAATGTCTATGACATGATGAGGTACCGTCGTGAGGTGCATGAATACCGCGATTCTGTTACCACCATCTCGTATTATGGAGGCAAAAGTCTTTCATCGCTGGCACCTGTGAATTCTCCTTTAACAAACTATCACCAACTGATTATCAGCGAGAAGCGGCGCAATGATACTACGGAAATTGACAACACCTATCGTGTTGTAGACGAGAGCACAGGGCGGTTGTTTGTCCAACGACAGGAGCGTACCGTCTACAATGCCGACAGCATACTCTGGCGCAGGATTGTCACCGACAGCCTCGGACGCCGTACCCTCTCCATCGAGAACGAGATAGAGAACGGACTAATCGTGGGTCAACACGTCATCGGACTCGACGGAAACATCATCCGCTATCCTGCTTGGGATGACAATAGACTTTGTTACTATCGCAAGAAGTTCATACGCAACTTTGAAGGAGAGATTATAGCTGCCAAAGCTGTCAATGAATTCGGCGAGGAATCGCTGATTACCTATAACACGTGGGAAATACAGAGAGCAGTGGTTCCCGGCGATGAAATAAAGTTGGAGGGCGAAGACTTCACAGTTTATGGAGTGGGAACCTACAAGTATTCGGCAGACAAAGTAGACCAAAGCCGGAAGGTGGATTATCTTCATATCACAGACACCAAAGGCACATACTATCGCTGCGGGCTGCGCGACGGAGATCTCCTCCTTTCTATAAATGCAGGCGAGGTGACGGTGGCCCGCCCCCTGAAGGCAACATCGGCATCTGCTTCGAACCGGAAATACTATGAACTCCTTACCTTCCATCCACAGGCAGGAGAGGAGGGTATGGAGCACTATCCCGTCTACTTTACAGAAGCAGAAATGCAACATCTGCAAAATTCTTTGAACTTGAAATAATTAGCGCGATATGAGAAATAGTGTTTTTGCCCTTTTTGTGTTACTCTCCCTGACAGCGTTTTCACAAGAGGATTCCAAGGAAAAACAGTTCCTCAATAAACTGGACGCGGGCGAGCAGAAAACCGCTACCACTTCTGTTGCCTCCACTTCGAAAGAAGGCGACAATCTCTTTGGTGACACTGACAGCATCCGCATCAAGGTGAAGTCCTTCCCTGATGTCAGCAACTATTATTATGAGTGCTATGCCAGTGTGGTGAATAAGTACGGTTTCTGGCAGGGAGTGGGACCAAAGCTGACTCCGGAAGATATCCGTCACCGATGGCGCTACGTTAAACTGATGCGCCCTGCCGGACTGCCTCTCACGGCACCCTTCACCCACATGCAGGTTCTCAACCCCTGGGGCAAGTTGGCTAACAACTCCTATGGCCCCATTCTCGCCAATCCCTTTGGCAGTGACAACGGCATCTCCAGTGACTGGACCTGGAAACTGAAGAGTATCTGCCAGTTCGAGAAAATCTATAGGAACGGGGTTGTCGTTCAGGAAAATATGTATGACGATGACGGGGAACTCGTGCTCCAGTACTTCCCCACATCAGTTTCCGGTAACCAAATCGTCGGTCACTACACCGATGCTTATGGCGCTCTTGCCCACCTGCGCGAGGACAAGAGTTGCACGCACGTCGGCATCACCCTCGATGACAATGGTTATGAATGCCAGATTATCTTCATGGACGAGGAGGGACTGCTGAAGCGCAACGGCGACGATGCTTTCATCCAGCTTTGGACACGCGATGCCCAAGGCAATACCATTCAGACCATGTCGGCGGATGCGGTGGGAAGGCCCATTATCGACAACTGCGGTAACTGCGGATGGCAGTATGTTTACGACACCAAGGGACGGAAGACGGAATCTACCTGTATAGACCAGTACGGGCAACCTCAGCGCATGTCGAAGAAGAAGGATGCCTCCACCGAGGACATGATTCGCGCCCGCTACACCTACGACCGCTGGGGTAACACGGAAACAAAAACCTTCTACGACGCCGACTGGAATCCCGACACCATTACAGGAGGCATTCATCGCTACATTTATACCCACACACTCTATGGTAACACCACTTTCATGCGCGCCGAGGGTCTGGACGGACGACTGGCAGGCTCAAGCGGCAATGACGCTATGTGGAAAAAGTTACTTGACGAGAATGGTTACTCCCTCTATCTTATCAGTCTGGGCCCCGACAGCCTATTATCGAGAAATGGAGATTGCATCACTCGCGCTCGTTACGAGGGTGAAACAAAAGTATGGGAAGTGAAGTACAAGTCGACCGATGGTATCGACTCTGTGCTCACCTACCGCTATGTCCGCACCCCCTTCTGCGACAGCATTTTCCATTACGACGATGAATACATCAACATCGAACGTTACGACGACCGACGGCGCATGATTTCCGATGAGTACTACAACTTGGATATGACACCCATCAGACGTCTTTACTATCATAAACATACGACCACCTATCGGGAGCAACCAGGCTTCACCACGAGGGAAGAAAGATACTTCGACATCGACGGTCAGCCGATGCCCATAGAGGATAGTGGTTGGAGATCATATAATGCAGATATCTACACCCACGACCTCATTCACAGGACCTATTCCGACTGCGAGTACGACGGCCAGCAGCTCATTCGTTCTATCGAAGTGGACTCCGTGGCGCGCCGAAGAGTCACCACGAACTATGAGGACGGCCTTATTTCGAGCAAGTACGGCCAGCTCCTCAGCGAAGACTGTTCGCAGGTAGAGAGTCTTATCAATTTTGACAGCCTCGGAGCCCTCGGCCGCACCTTCAAGACCGACGCCCACTACTACCAAGTCCGCAAGTCTATAAACGTCCAGGGCAACAATACCTCGTGGAGTGGCATCAATGAGTTCGGCGAGCCCAGCTACGTGATGACGGGTGACTGGGACAATGCCGTCATCTATTGTGTCAACGTCCTCGGCGACCCCTATTACTATGACGAACACGGCGACACCATCCCCAATACTGCTGAAGGTCGCAAGGAATTTAAGAGCAAACTCTATAAAGCCTTTTGCATCGAACTCACCGACTCCCTCGCTTACCAATGCGGCCTGCGCACTGGAGATCTCATTGTGCGCTACGGTGACTGGCAGTACCCAATCCCCACCACCTCAGGAGGCTACCGACGCAACCTTCTCAGCTTTGAAATCATCCGCAAGGCTATGACAGAGAAGACCGTAGTCGTCATGCGCCACGACCCCGCCACCCACACCAGTCGGCTCTTACAGTTACAGTTGCCTGTGGGAACTCAAGAGCAGATAGGATTCCTTTTCCATATGATTTATTTGACCGAACGCGAGCACGAACGCTATACAGCCACCGTCAAGGAACAGCGTAGCAGCGTAGACCTATCCCTCACCAACAACATAGAAGAGGAAAACGACAAGACCTATCTCATCCTCCCCTGCAAGGTTGGCTCCGACAAGGCTAAGAGGGCATTCATCGGAGGATTCAAGTTTGATGCCGTCGTGCTCGGATGGGAAATCTTCGAAAATGGCAAGTCGTATTTCTTTAAGACCAACGATGATTACATCGACAGCGACTTTGCCTTTGCACATCCCTACGATTCCGTAGTACTACACTATACTATAGATGCTCATACTGCTCAGCGATACACCTTCCGCGACGATGATTTCCGCTACAGGGTCATCCGCAGTAGAACCCCCATCGCCGATGCCTCGGATTTCCGTGCCCTGGCCGACTCCCTGCAACAGGACTTCGACAGGCGGCATCCCGAAACGCCCGTCGTGCTGCAACCCCGTGCTGCAGCCCAGCGACTGCAGGCCTTACAAGGAGTTAAGGAATCTGAGAGTGAAGGCGAAGGTTTCCGAGGTCAGGGACAGTACAAATATGGCGACGTACGACAATTTTACAATGTGAAGTTCAGCTACGATGATTTGAGCTATTCTGATATGTTCCTCGCGCGCAACATCTTGGAGAACATAGACTTCAGTCCTTACGTCTTCGGCTACAACAACGATGACTCTAACTTCCTCCTTTTCCACAAGGGGCGTTTCACTGAACTCTGCTGGAGAACAACAACAGGCATTAATTTCGTCAGCGGTGATGTCATGATGGAAGACATGCAAACCCTCACCTTCAATGTCGAAGCTGACGGGTTGATGCGACAACGGGGGCTTGACGGGAAGTTCGTTGTCCTCCAATGCAATGATTGGAAGTATGGAATGACTAACAGGCAACTGTCTACAGCATTGCAGGGCGATGCCAACGGCATCAGGAAAATAAAGCTGGCTCAGGTGATGGGCGAGGGCGCAGACATGCATTTAGGCCCCACGCGGACAATCAAGATTCCTAAAGGAATCTTGGGCGTGTTGCGCAGCTACGAGTCGCTGCCTGAATCCATCTTCATGGAAGCCTTGCGCCGTTCAGGACGTTAGCCACAATGTTAGCAAGCTAATGTTAGTACCCCGACCAAAGCTGGCGCGAGTACAGGCGGAATAGTTCGTCCCAACGTGTGACGGTGGCACCAAAGAAGTCGCGGGTGTATCCGTCGAGGAAGATTGTTTTCTCTTCCTCGTCGCTCAGCGTCTGCCAGGTTTGTTCCACGAAGGGGAGTTCTCGCCTGCCTTTCTCAAGGAAGTACTTCCGGGCAGCCTCCATGGGTGGACGGCAGTCGCCCCAACGTACGGTGGCCAGGCGGTTGGCCTGCCGATAATGCCAAAGGGCGGCATCGTCGCGCAGACGGTGCTGACCGCAGACTCCCAGCATCATAGGCAGCGATGTATTGCCCGAGAAAACAGGGAAGCGGGGGGACTGGCCGGGATTGTCGAGGCACACCCATGCAACACCACCCACCGCGTCGGGTAGCCATGAACGCAACTGTATGATGGTACTGTAGGCGCACCACGAGACACTGACCGTGCGGATATTCTTCATCGTGGAATCGTTCAGCAGATGACCATAAAGTGTAATCTCGTCCGGGCGCATCCAAGGATTGGTAATCATACTTTTTCCCTTCACCTCCGACTTCGCGGCAAGGCTGTCGATGCGGCATGAGAGGCTCTGTGCTGTACCCTCATAGTAGGAACTCAGCAACTCGGCCACCCGTTCCACGCTCACCAGTGAATCGGGACGCACACTGACGGGTAGCTCTTCCATCTCGTCTGTGAATCCCTGAGAGGGAGCCAGCTGCTGCATGATGAACAGCTCGCGTACCGAATAGTTCTTGGGTTCGTTGAAGTAGTTGCCGCCGCTGTATGCTTTCCAAAACGAAAACTCCTCCTTGCCGTCCCATAACTTCAGTTTTCGCGCCACGTCGAACACGTTCTCCGAAGCCATGAAGCGGTTAGGGTCGGAGAGGTCCAGACGACCGATGCGGCTGATGTTAGCGCTCACGGCAATCTCGTCATCGGGGATGCGCTGCGCTGCCCATACACCGCCCACTTTTTTAGGACCTTCGCCCTGTACTTCAAAAATCCAGACCTCGTTGGGGTCGGCGATGGTCAGACACTCTCCAGAGTCCCCGTAGCCGTATTCCTTGATGAGTTGGCCCATCAGTCTGATGGCTTCACGGGCCGTGGTGCATCGTTCTAATGCCACACGGGCCAGTTCCTCAATCATGAACAATCCAGCTTTGTTTTCCAAGGTGTCTCGGCCACCGTAGGTTGTCTCTCCAATGCCCAATTGGTGTTCGTTCAAACAGGGATAGGCGGTGTTGAAGTAGCGGAAGGTATGGCGGACCTGCGGTATCTGTCCTCGCTCTTTCACTCCCGTGCGGTCGGTAATGTGCTCAGTGTGCATTGTACCTTCGTAAATGCTCAAGACGGTATCTCGTGGATAGTCCTGGGCCGGGACAATATTCATCCACGTGCGATACCACGAATCGCAGGTGTGGCTGGTGATGACGCTTCCGTCCGTCGATGCCTTCTTACCCACCATAATGCTGGTGCAGGCGTCGCGGTCGAAATCTTCTGCCAAACCATAGGCCGGAAGTAGCAGGAAGAGTAGAGGGAGAGTGATGAGTCTTTTCATAATGATGGATATTACTTTCAAGGGTGCAAAAGTACTCATTTTGGATGAAAGAACATAGAAAAAAGATGTTTATGAAGTTAAAAACTATTAAATTGCCGTCCGATAATAAGTATTCTTGCCCGTGATGATATACTTTGCATTCAAAATAAAGAATCAAACAAGTATGATGGCCATCTTTTTAGAGAAAACCGACTTCATATTTTCAAGAGAATAATGAGAGGGAGGAAATAGTTATTTGAAGAACTCGGCGGCAACGGTTTCCAGCTCATTATACCACGAGAGCCCGAAACGTCGGATGAGGGGGGCGCGGAGGAAGCGATAGACGGGGAGCTTGAGTTCGCGGCCGCGCCGGAAGGCTGCATCGCAGACGGCCCAACGATGGAGGTTCAGTCCGATGAGGCCGCCGGAAAAATGTTTTTCGCGTATGGGATAGAGAGCACAGGAAATAGGCTTTATGAAGGAGGAATCCTGACGTTGCCGACAGACGCGTTCCAGGGCACAGAGACAGCAGCCAGCAGGGAGCTCCTCGACGGTATAAGGGGGATAATTGTAGTAGGTGAAGACACAGTCTTTGCCGCCTACGATGGAGGTGACGAGTTCGCCCTCAGGGTCTCTGTAGGCCACCCCCTGACGATCAACGACGGTTTGTGCTTGGGCAGACATGAGTGGCCAAGTGTCGTCCAGCAGAGCTTCGATTTCACTCACCTCGTCGAGGGTTACGGGAGCTCCTGCATCGCCCTCTATGCAACAGGCACCGCCGCAGGCAGACAAGTCACAGCAGAAATATTCAGTGATGATGGAGGTAGAAATCAATATGCCTCCGATGTCAAGGATTGGGATTTGTTTCTCCATTTCTCAATTGTGAGCTTACCATTCTATCGGTGTCTGACCGCACCTTATTAAATAATCATTGCAAAGCTGGAAGTGATGGTTGTTGAAGAACCCACGATAGGCGGAGAGGGGAGAGGGATGGGCTGAACGCAGGACGAGGTGGCGTTGGGCATCTATGAACTGAGCCTTAGCGCCCGCATAGCTTCCCCACAACAGAAATACCAGATGCTCACGCTCTGTTGCCAGAGCACGAATGGCTGCATCAGTGAAAACTTCCCACCCCCGACGTTGATGAGAACCTGCCTGTCCACGACGCACGGTGAGCGTGGCATTCAACAGCAACACACCCTGATGAGCCCATCGTGTGAGATCGCCTGACTGGGGGGCTGGCCGTCCGAACTCGCTTTGGATTTCGGTATAAATGTTCTTCAGCGAAGGTGGTAGTTCGACTCCATCAGGAACCGAGAAACTCAGTCCCATTGCCTGATCTGGTTCATGATAGGGGTCCTGTCCCAGGATGACGACCTTTACTTGCTCGAAGGGCGTCTGAGCAAAGGCATTGAAAATAAGACGTCCTGGAGGATAGCACTCTCCGCTACCGTATTCCTGACGTACGAAAGCCGCTAATTCGGCGAAATAGGGCTTCGCAAATTCTGGGGACAAGCGTCGCCCCCAACTTTCTTCTATTCTTACGTCCATTTTCGTAGGATTTTGACGAGGTTTGACACCTTGACTCTGCAAAAGTAGTTATTTTCTCTGAAAAACTCTTCATTTTTTACAAAAATAACTCAAGAAGTTTGCAAGAATGATTAAAACAACGTACCTTAGCCAAAAATATCGAACAAAATCACGTTACATGAACCAAACAGAAAACAATTATTGCCTCATATTAGCAGGAGGACTCGGTAGCCGACTATGGCCTACCAGCCGAGAGAAAACCCCAAAACAATATCTTGATTTCACAGGTACCGGTAGAACACTAATCCAGCAGACCTACGACCGCTTTGCAGAGTTCATAAGACCTGAAAATATCTTCGTTTCCACTCAGGTTGACTACCTGCCACTGCTACACGAGCAGTTGCCGCAGTTGCCGCGCCACCAGATTCTGGCAGAACCCGTTCGTCGCGGCACGCTGGCGCCTGTCACTTGGGGAACCAGTGCAATCGCCAACATTTGTCCTGATGCCCGAATCATTGTTTCTCCTTCAGACCAGGAAATTTTCGACAAGAATGCTTTCGAACAGGACATCCTCCACGCACTGGAAATCGTCAGTTCGAACGAAGGAGTGATAACCCTTGGAGTCATCCCCACTCGCCCAGAGACGGGCTATGGTTACGTGCAAATCGGCGAGCCGGCCCGTCGCTCGCCCAATATCTTCAAGGTGAAAGCCTTCACCGAGAAACCTGGCGAAGACTTCGCTCGCATCTTTATGGAGAGTGGAGAATTCCTGTGGAATACGGGTCTCTTTGCTTTTGGTGCACCCTACATGATAAACAATATCATTAAGCACGTGCCGGAGTACCGTGATGACTTCCCGGAACTCATCAATCTGGGCTCCACCGCCACCACGGACATAGCCCCCGCCTGCTATGCTGCTCTGCCCAACCTCTCGCTGGAATATGCGCTACTCGAACACACAGAGCACCGCTACGTACAGCGTTGTCATTTCGGTTGGGCTGATATAGGTACTTGGCAGACAGTAGGTACCGACGCCGTCTACTCTCAGCGCAAGAATACCCCTGTTCCTCCCACAGATATCCACGTTGACGGTCGCGACAACGTCTGCCTGCACAGTGATGCACTCTTCGATAATGCTTCAGGCAACATCGTCCGTCTGCCCAATGGTCATCTGGCCGTTATCAGTGGGCTCGATAATTATGTTATTACTGAACAGGAGGGCGTGCTTATGATTTGTCCTAAGGACGATGCAGCCGCTATGCGACGACTGCAAACACTCGCGCACCTCGACACCCTTGAAGAGTAGTCAAAAACCGACGAAACAGCCATATTTCACACTGCAAAACGCCTCCGATAGCAAAAAGTTGGCATTTTATTTGGCAGTTCGCCGAATTTGCACTACTTTTGCAGCCACAAACGATGGACTTGTAGCTCAGTTGGTTAGAGCAACAGACTCATAATCTGGAGGTCCTAGGTTCAAGCCCTAGCTGGTCCACGCAGAAAATCAGCAACTTATGGTCACTCCTAAGTTGCTGTTTTTCGAAATAAGCCGTTCGGCAGCAGAATACTAGTCTTATAAACCATAATTAGATATAAACCGTGATTCGCAAATTCGACTTCCTCATTATTGGCTCGGGCGTGGCCGGAATGAGTTATGCACTGAAGGTCGCTCAGAGCGGCAAGGGCAAGGTAGCGCTCATCTGCAAGACCACTATCGACGAGGCGAATACAGACAAGGCACAGGGCGGCGTTGCCAGTGTCACCAACCTCAAGGTGGACAACTTCGAGAAACATATCCACGACACGATGGTTGCCGGCGATTTCATCAGCGATCCAGCAGCAGTAGAACAGGTGGTGCGCAATGCACCAAAAGGCATTGCCGACCTGGTGAAGTGGGGCGTGAACTTCGACCGCAATGAGGACGGGGAGTTCGACCTCCATCGTGAGGGGGGACACAGTGAATTCCGTATCCTTCATCATGCCGATGATACCGGCCATGAGATCCAGCAGGGACTCATTCGTGCCGTGCGTCGCAACAAGCGTATCACCGTTCTCGAGAACCACTTCGCTGTGGAAATCATCACTCAGCATCATTTAGGTCGCGAGGTGAATCGCCACATGACGGACATTGAGTGCTATGGCGCCTATGTCCTTGATCCCGACACCCAGAAAATTGACACCTTCCTCTCACGTGTCACCCTGATGGCAACAGGAGGCACGGGTGCCGTCTACGCCACCACCACAAATCCTAATATTGCAACGGGGGATGGCATAGCGATGGTTTATCGTGCTAAAGGTATCGTGAAGGACATGGAATTCGTGCAGTTCCACCCCACTGCGCTCTACAATCCTTCTGAGACCCATCCCGCCTATCTTATCACGGAGGCCATGCGCGGCTACGGTGGTATCCTGCGACTGCCTAATGGCGAAGAGTTCATGCAGAAGTACGATAAGCGCCTCTCTCTCGCTCCCCGTGACATCGTTGCCCGAGCTATTGACAAGGAGATGAAGATTCACGGTATTGATCACGTGTGTCTTGACGTCACCCACAAGAATCCAGAGGAGACCAAACATCACTTCCCCAATATTTATGCCAAATGTCTAAGTATAGGTGTTGATATCACGAAGCAGTATATTCCGGTGGTGCCCTGTGCCCATTACATGTGCGGCGGTATTAAGGTCGATTTGAACGGACAGTCGACCATCCACCGTCTCTACGCTGTCGGCGAATGTTCGTGTACTGGTTTGCATGGTGGAAATCGTCTGGCCAGTAACTCCCTCATCGAAGCCGTCGTATATGCTGATAAAGCCGCAGAGCACTCCATCGCTCACATCGACGAATATACCTTTAATGAGCAGGTTCCCGAGTGGAACGATGAAGGGACGATGACCAATGAGGAGAAGGTGCTTATAGCACAGGATATGAAAGAGGTCGGACAAATTATGTCGAACTATGTTGGCATTGTCCGCAGCGACCTGCGCTTGCATCGTGCCTGGACTCGTCTGGATATCATATACGAAGAGACTGAGGAACTCTTCAAGCGGGTGAAAGCCTCTAAGGACATCTGTGAACTCCGTAATATGGTCAACGTCGGCTACCTCATCACCCGCCAGGCCATAGAGCGCAAGGAAAGCCGCGGTCTTCATTACACTGTCGATTACCCCAAGCACGCCTACGACCAGAAATAACGAAAAGACGAATGTCAAAGAACACTGCCCAAAGCAACTGGTTGACCCAGTTCTGGAACCTCATAAAAGCTAATACCAGCCTGACAATCATCGTTGTTGCAGCACTGCTGTTGGAGTTGTCGACTGGAGTGCTGTACTACTCTGCCCAGAACATCATTGAGCGGACGGTGCGGCGACTGATGGACCGGGAGATGAATGCCATCTCTCTCAGCATCCGCAACCAAATGGCTAAGGTGGAGGTGATTGTGGAAAACATGGCTTGGGTAGTGACGGATGATTTGGCAGATCCAGACTCGTTGTTAAGGTTGACGTATCAATTGGTGGAGCATAATCCGGCCATTATGGGTAGTTCTGTCTCATTCGTTCCTTACTATTTTCCCCAAGAAGGCCGTTTGTACGAGCCGTATTCTGTGCGCCGTAGCGATGGAACCATAGAGTCAATGCAATTAGGTTCACCCCATCACGACTACACACAAATGGAGTTCTATCAGATTCCTATATCTACAGGTCGTGGTCACTGGTGCGAGCCTTATTGGGACAAGGAAGGTGCAAAGATGAAGATTACCACCTATGGCATGCCCGTTCGCGACTCCCACGGCAAAATTGCTGCCGTTGTCGATGCAGACCTTTCGCTTGACTGGATAGACGGTATCGTGAACCAGGGAAGGGTCTATTCCTCTACAAAACGTTTTCTGGTGACAGGCCGCCACAATATCTTGGCGGGCGAGCCCTGCCCGTTATTCGATGCGGCACTCGAGCAGTTGAGGCAGCAAAGCGACAAGACCGGTTACGTCATCATGAAGGATGAAGATGGCAGAAAGAAACATCTGTTCTTTTTGCATGTCGGCGGACAGACAGACTGGATACTCATCAATGTGTTGGATGACGACGCAGTCTTCGGCAAGTTGCGAAGAATGCGCATTTCATTGTTGCTCCCATTGATGATTGGTCTGATTTTTGCGGGATTCATCGTCTACCGCAGCTCGCGCAATCTGGAAAGACTGCGCAGGGTAAATGCTGAAAAAGAACGCATCGGAGGTGAGTTGCGCGTTGCCAGTATGATTCAGCAGAGCATGCTTCCCCGCAACGACCTGCATCAGGATGACGTGAATATCTGTGGCACCCAGGTACCTGCCCGTGAAGTGGGGGGAGACCTCTTTGACTATTTTATCCGCGACGAGAAACTTTACTTCCTCATCGGTGATGTGAGCGGCAAGGGAGCCCCCTCGGCAATGCTGATGGCAGTGACTCATGCATTGTTCCGTTCTGCTTCTGCTCACGATAGTAATCCTGGTCACATTATGCAGACCCTCAACGAGACTTTGTGCCAAGGCAATGACTCGAACATGTTTGTCACGATATTTATCGGGGTGCTCGACTTGCCCACAGGCCATCTGCGTTACTGCAATGCTGGTCACGATGTACCCTATGTCATCCATGATTCCCACTATTCAGTCCTCGATTGTCATCCCAATATCCCTGTTGGCGTGTTCGACGACAAGAAATATGGTGTGCAACAGATGGAGATGTCACCAGACAGCACCATCTTCCTCTATACCGACGGACTGGCGGAGGCCATGGATAAAGATCATCAGCAATTCGGCATGACACGCATAGAGGCTGTACTCGACAGGTGTGCCAAAGATCAGCTGAAGCCCCAGCAGATATTGAATATTTTCAACGAACGGGTGCATCAGTTTGTGGGAGAAGCCGAACAGAGCGACGATCTGACAATGCTTGCCATCTGCTATACGCCTCAACTTTATGAATACACGATGTCAGAGTCGCTAATCTTGAAGAACGATGTTCATGAAGTAACGCGTTTCAGTAGCTTCATGGAGTCGGCAACTCAGAAAATGGGCATCGAGAAGACACATGCCCGCAAGTTGCGGCTTGCTGTAGAGGAGGCGGTTGTCAATGTAATCAACTATGCCTACCCCGTTGGCACCGAGGGTACCGTTGAAGTCCGCCTGATGTCCAATGCCCATCGTATCAAGATTATGATTATTGATTCCGGCGTAGCCTTTGACCCCACTTCAAAGGAGAAGGTCGATACAACCCTTTTGGCCGAAGAGCGTCAGATTGGCGGACTGGGAATTCTGTTGGTACGCGAGTTGATGGACAGCATCAACTATGAGCGCGAGGACGGCAAGAATATCCTCACACTGATAAAGAACCTGAACTCACCAGCAACCCCGTCGGTTACTGGCGCATGAGCAGCTGGTAGTACTCCGCAGCTCCAAGCAGGAAGCAGCCGGTGCCGAAATCCTCGAAGTCCGGGTGGCGGTCATACGTGACCGGCTGGGCTGAGGCGGGTTCCTTGCCGGTTCCCTGTACGTAGCCGAGGAAACCGTCGGGGTGGACGCAGTCAGTGAACATAGCGCTCCACGCACGGTCACAGGCTGGTCGGTAGCTTTCGGCCGGGAGGAGCCCGTGACGGATTCCCCAGCTCATTCCGCAGAGGAAAAGCGCGGAGCCCGTGAGTTCCTTGCCGCCGTAGTTTGTGGGGCAGATGAGGCTGGGATTCCAGAGACCATCAGAACGTTGGCAGCGCAGCAGGGCGGCACTCATGCTCAGAAAGTCGTTGCACAGCAGCTGGTAGTGGCGTTGCAACTCTTCGGTCATCGGACGTGAACAGAAGTCTTCGAGCGCCTTGATAATCGCCACATAGGCCCACCCGCAGCCGCGACTCCAATAGCAGTTGCTGCCGTCGGTCTCCTTGTAGGGCGGTACATAGTCCTTATCGCGCCACCAGAGCCCTTCCTCTTCATTGAAAAGTCCGCCCGCCAGACTGTCGCGCGTCCATGTGTACATTTTCATGGCGTGGTCGGCATAACGGCTGTCGCCAGTAATGCGATACATTTTCGTATAGACGGGCAGGCTCATCTGAATGGCATCGACCCAGGTCCACCATCCTATTTTTGTCTGCATCTGTAGTTCGAGGTTCTCTTGCACGTGTTCCATCATCTTCCGGTCCGACGTCATCATATAGCGGTCGAGGTAGGTCTGTCCGCAGCACTGATTGTCGGCATCCTTTGTCAGAACGCCATCACGCGGTTTCCAGCCGTGGAACTCGCCCCAGCGGTCGGTATAATCGAGGTAAGCAGGCGAAGGGTCGATGGCGTAGAGAGCCATCAGTCCTTCGTAGTACACTGCACGCGTCCAAAGGTGGCTGGGCCTCACTTTTCCTACGTTGGTCGGCAGGGTGGGGTCGGGGTTCTGTTGCATGAAGTAGTTGTTCACCTTTCGCGCAGTGGCCAGCACCTCTTCGGCCGTGGATTGTGCGTAGGTCGGGAGGAAGCAGAGAAACGCTGTTATCAAAGAAAAAAGTTTGGTCTTCATAGGGTCGGGGGAATTTGTGGGGCAAAGTTAGGAAAAAGTTTGGAGTTAGGGACCGGGAGCTTAGATATTTTTTCGCCCTCAACGCCATTTTTTCACTTTTTCTTTGGCTGAAGCCACTTTTCACGATACTCTATACCCTTAACTCCAAACTTTTTCCTAACTTTGCCCCCGAAAAAAGCCATCATGATGAGATACAGACTATTTTTATGTGCCATTCTGTGTGCGGCAGTGCACACCGCAGTGGCCGGGAGCCAAGACGATTGTTGGCCCGACGGCACTCCTATCAGCAGTTGGTTTGCAGACACCAGCCGCATCGATGTTTCTAAGTTAGGCACCCGTTATGTCCTGACGGACTATGGTGTCGTGTCCGACAGCACCCTCGTTCAGACAGCTGCTATTCAAGCCGTCATCGACCGTGCGTCGGCTGAGGGAGGCGGTGTGGTGGTGGTGCCTCATGGCACCTTCCTGACGGGTGCCTTGTTCTTCAAGAAAGGAACGCATCTGCATATCGAGGAGGGCGGAAAGCTGAAGGGCATCGATGCCATCAAGCATTATCCGCTACTGCAGACCCGCATCGAGGGTCAGACACGAGACTATTTTGCGGCGTTGGTGAATGCCGACAGTGTGGATCACTTCACTATTAGCGGCAAGGGTACCATCGATGGCAACGGGCTGCGCTTCTGGGAAGAGTTCTGGATACGCCGCCGCTTCAATCCTGAATGCACCAATTTGGAGGCACTGCGCCCTCGGTTGGTGTATATTTCCAACAGCAACGACGTGCAAGTACAAGATGTGCACCTCATCAACAGCGGCTTCTGGACTAACCACCTCTATCGCTGTCACCGTGTGAAATACATCGGTTGCACCATCTATGCACCCCATGAGCCGGCAGACTCCAAGGCTCCCAGTAGCGACGCATTGGACATTGATGTCTGCAGCGATGTGCTCGTGCATGGATGCGACATCAGTGTGAACGACGA
>JAEEGL016686467.1_pt1 | contig 20382 bp, 19 predicted proteins | sample 9134231 | NCBI WGS metagenome assembly JAEEGL01 (sample SAMN16246548, study PRJNA631951) | gut metagenome | biome: gut microbiome; feature: rumen; material: fiber-attached | host: Bos | place: Iran: Karaj | collected 2018-10 | reverse complement strand
GTTACAACACACGGCGGCGGTACTTCCAGAAAGAGAATGCACGCAGCTAAGGACTATTCCGGTGCTGAGATCATGAGAACTCTCCGTGATGAGGTTATCAACCTCGGTATCCCGGTAATCGAGTTCACATCCGCTGTAGAGCTTATCAAGGACGACAAGGGCCAGGTAGCTGGTGCTGTTCTCCTCAACATGGAGACAGGTGACTACTCTGTAGCAAGAGCTAAGACAGTTGTTGTTGCAACTGGTGGTGCAGGTAGAATGCACTACAATGGTTTCCCTACATCCAACCACTACGGTGCTACAGCTGACGGACTTATCCTCGCTTACAGAGCAGGTGCTCCTCTTCTGTATCAGGATTCCATCCAGTATCACCCTACAGGCGCTGTATATCCTTCCCAGATCCTCGGCGCTCTCGTTACAGAGAAGGTAAGATCCGTAGGTGCTCAGCTCGTTAATGCTAACGGTGAAGCTTACATCCATCCTCTTGAGACTCGTGACGTTAACGCTTCCGGCGTTATCCGTGAGTGCAGAGAGGGCAGAGGTGTTGATATCCCGGGCGGCCTCCAGGGCGTATGGCTCGACACACCTATGATCGAGATCTTAGGCGGCGAGGGAACGATCGAGAAGAGAATCCCTGCTATGTTCCGTATGTACATGAACTACGGTATCGATATGAGAAAGGTTCCGATCCTCATCTATCCTACACTCCACTATCAGAACGGTGGTGTTGAGATCAACGGTGACGGTTTCACAGAAGCTATCCCTAACCTCCTCGTAGCAGGTGAGGCAGCAGGTGGTATCCATGGTACAAACAGACTCATGGGTAACTCACTCCTCGACGTTATCGTATTCGGTAGAAACGCCGGTAAGAAGGCAGCTGCCAAGTATGCTGAAGTTGAGCTTGGCAACCTGAACCTCGACCACGTTGCAGCTTACGACAAGGAACTCAAGGACGCAGGTCTCGAGACTGGCGAAGTATCTCCTAAGCTTCTTCCTAAGTACGCAAGACACGAGAGAACAGCTGAGTAAGATCCACTTCGAAAAGCTAATTCACAACCCCGTCTGTCAACAGACGGGGTTTTATCATAAGGGGGATAATAATATGCGTAAAGAAATACTTTCAGTAACACTTGCAGCAATACTTCTGGCAGGATGCTCTTCGGCTGCTGCAACAGAGCCTTATGCAGTTGAAAGTGAAGCAAATGACAGAGATACGCTCTGTCAGATATCACTTCTTCAGGGCCTAATGTCAGGCGATTATAACGGCAGCATAAGTATCGGGGATCTTAAGACACACGGTGACATCGGTATCGGAACTTTCGACGGTGTTAACGGTGAACTGATAATGCTCGACGGTGTGGTATATCAGGCGCTTGGTGACGGTACGGTAGCACAGCCTGATGACAGTCTGACAATTCCTTTCTCGAACGTCACTTTCTTCGATGCTGATGAGCAGATGACATTTGAAGATGTGGAGAACTTTGAACAGCTTACCGAACTTCTTAATGAGCAGGTAACGAGGCTTGGAATAAACAGATTCTATATGGTTAGGATTGACGGTACATTCAGCCTTATGCATGTCAGGAGCGAGTATGGTCAGGAAGAGCCTTACAGGCCTTTGGTAGACGTTCTCGCGACAGATCAGACAGTCTTCGAGTATGAGAATGTGCAGGGCACTGTAGTCGCTCTGTATTGTCCCGTATATATGTCCGAACTTAATAATCCCGGATGGCATATGCACTTTATTTCTGATGACAGAACGCAGGGAGGACATGTCTTCGATCTTGCGTTCGATGAGGCAGAGGTATCGATAGACTGCACCGATAACTTCGAGATGCTGCTGCCTGACAGTGAGTACTTCGTAAATGCAGATTTCTCCGTCGACAGAAGTGATGACGTAAGACGCGCTGAGACTAACGAATAAGCTGTCAAATCTCCTTGATGTAGGTATTCCGTTATTATAAAATCAATAGTGGAGTTTTTTACTTTAAGGAGTATAGATAGATATGCGTTACACAAGTATTAAGAGTTTCTCATCAGAGATGCAGGACTTCAAGAATCCCCATCTGGATCAGACCCAGGAGATGGCATCTGACCTTCAGGGAAAGGTCAAGAAGATCGAGGTTATCATTCAGGCAATGTGGGAGCTGATGCAGGAGAATGGGATTACGACTGAGCAGCTTCACGCTAAGATCGATGAGCTCGTGCTCGATCCGGAGAAGAAGGTAAAACCTGCTTACGAGAACATAAGGATCATCAAGTGCCCTAAGTGCGGAAAGTCTATTCAGGAAGCCAAGGCTACGCCTATGCTCGGCAGATGCATGTTCTGCGGAGAGAAGGTTGTATTCTATCCGTTTACGCAGGAAGTGAAGGAAGCGCCAGAGGAACAAAAGGAACCCGGACTTAGTGACAGTGTTCCTCTCTGGAATGGTCCTATGTAAGTATGGTTGCTTCTCATCGACAACAGAAGACAAGGGTATTTGTCTCGGGAGTAAGCCTCACCGTTGCTTTTATCATCTTCTTCTGTTTCCTCGGAATAACCGGGGCGATGTCAGGTCCCAATGATTACAATAAGACCTCTTTTGACGACGGATGGACCATGTCCATCGGTTACGCTGACGGTACGATACAGGGTTTCCACGATGATGTGGTATTCACCACTCAGATAACTGAAGAAGAGGCTGCCGGAAGAAGTCTTTGTTTCCTTGCTAAGAATGTCGTATTCGATGTCTTGGTAGACGGACAGATCATCTACAGTTTCCATCCCGATAGTCCTGCGATCTTTGGTAAGTTCTATGGTACTTATCCTCATCAGATCGAACTTGGAACGGTAAGAGGAACGTCGGAGTTAGTCATAGTCGCTAATACCATCAACGGTTCTGACGGAAGCTTTACAGATATCTCTTTACAGAGCGGCACGTCGTTCTTAACGGATATATTCAGAGTGTCGATGTTCCCATACTGCATCTCTATCGTCATCGCGATATTGGGATTAGCTCTAGTAGTAGGCGGCCTGACCTTGCTTAAGAATGCGAGTGCAGGTAAGGAGATAGCGGCGATGGGGCTTTTCGCGCTGGATTCAGGTATATGGACCGCGTGCAGCTCCGGTGTCGTAGGCATGATACTCGGTACTCCTGTTACGATGCATTTCGTAAACTACATAAGCCTCATAATACTGCCGGGAATCGCAGTTGTGTTTGTTTACCTTCTGACGGGCAAGAGATACCAGCTGTTCTCGAACACGATGATCATCGTTACTTTGCTTACGCTTATCTTTGACGTAGTAATGACGGCGACTGGCCTATCGACTTATCACGACCTTCTACCTACGACGCATGTTGAGTGTGTGGCGGTAGTCTTCTACTCGTTCTTCTGTGTTTTTAAGGCCATAAAGCGTAAGCAGAGCCCTCTTAGCACAAGGATCACGGTTACGGGTTCTTTCCTGGTAGTGATCATCGGAGGCCTTATCGATCTGTTCCGTTACTTTACGGGTACCTCGGGTCTTGATTCGGCGTACTTCTTCAGGATTGGTCTGATGACATTCATACTTATCATGGGTATCCACGAAGTTTATGCTCTCATGTTCTACAGAAAGTATGAGTCGGAGGCAGAGGAGCTCAGTAAGATCGCATATACGGATGCGCTCACGGGCCTTAAGAACAGAATGGCTTTCACGGATAAGGAAGACCTGTTTGCCATGAGAGTAAACAGCGCGGGTCTTGTTATCCAGCTTGATATCAACAACTTGAAGAAGGTTAACGATACTTACGGTCATAAGGAAGGCGACAGGCATATCAAGGCAGCCGCTGATATCATAAACCAGAGCTTCGGTCAGATCGGAGACTGCTACAGAACAGGCGGTGACGAGTTTATCGTTGTCATCGAGAATCTTAAAGATCCGTCTGTACTTGAAGAGGCCGAGAAGAAGTTCAGAAGGCTTATCGATGAGTACAATGAGAAAGAGAAACCCAGAGTCAAGCTGGAAATCCCTTACGGTATCGAGAAATTCGATCTTAAGGATAAGGACGTGGAGAAGGCACTTCGTCTGGCTGATGGTAAGATGTATATTATGAAGAAGCAGATGAAGGAAACCTGATCCGGTATTTATGAAGGAACTTACAACGCTTAATACAAAGAAAGACAAGTTAAAGATCGCGGCATCGTCCGTGTTCCTCTTCGCACTTGTTATACTGGTATTCAGCCCGTTCGCGGGAATAACTTCCATGATCGGTATGGTCGGAGATACCTGCATACAGATAAGGATCGGTCTCGATGATCTGGCGCAGGGAAGACTCATTACGGATGAGATCTACAGCTGGCACGATGGCCTCGTGTTCACGGCTCATGAGAGTGGCTGGTATCTTCTTCTCGGAGTCATGTATAAGCTCTTCAAATTATGGGGTGTGATCCTCGTCGGAATGGCATTCACATATGCCACAGGTTTTACGGCAGTTTATTACTTCAAGGATAAAGCAAATCCGTTCGTGGCTGCTGCTGTGATGGCCATAACTCCGATGCTCGGAGGATTCCCTGACTATAACGTACGTCCTGCGATCACATCTATCTTCGCGGTGACTCTTCTTACAGTTACATGTATAGGCAACAGGAAGCCCTTATTTAAGGCTTCAGTGTTTGCCGGCTGTGCATTCTTCCTGGGATGGCTTCACGGAGGAATACTTCCTCTGTTCTTTATCGTATATCTTGTATTCATAGCGGTCGAGCTTTTGTTCAGAAAGTGGAAGGATGCAGGGCTTATGGCCTGCGGCGCAGCAGCGGGATTCGTTCTCTCGCTTCTTAATCCGATGGGAATAAGAGCATATCTGTTTGGCCTTAAGCAGTCGGGCGCAGGAGATATATGGGCAGTGGTCGACGAGTGGAATCCGATGACGTTCAATCTGTTCCAGATCACTGTGATACTTCTTGTCTTTATTGCCTTCATGGCAAATGACAAGCTTCGTAAGTACGATAAGAAAGCTATAACCAAACTGCTTCTTCTTTGCATGTTCTTTATCATGACATGCATATACAAAAGATTCGTTGTCTATTATTCTGCAGTCTTCCTTCTGTTCGCTCCTGAGCTTATGACTGACTTTGTGAGGTGGTTCGCGGATAATGTTATTAAGAGTAAGAAAGAGATCAGCATCAAGCTGTCGGATATGTTCTTTAAGGTGCTTGCAGCGGGATGTATCGTCCTTACTATAGGTCTCGGTTACTTTCTTATACCTATCTTCCTGCCGACAGGAACGATGGCTGATATCGAGGCTATGGCGGCTTACGATCCGCAGGCTGTGGAGTTTATCAAGGAGAGAGGATACAGTAAGGTATTTAATTCGTTCGATACGGGTTCCTGGCTTGCATTCCACGGCGTGAAAGTTCATATCGATAACAGGATCGATCCTTTCATGAGCGAGTTCTCAGGAGAGGATCACATAAGGGGACAGATGAGCATCACTTCATTAGCTGATCTTGATGCTTTCAGAGCAAGATACGATAACGATGCGTTCCTTATCAATACAGGAGAAGGATATCCTTATTTCCTTTATGAGATCGACACATATGCTGCTGACCGTTACAGCGTCGTCTACGATAACGTGGTGCCTTCAAGCATCCCGGGAGTTAACAGTCAGCAGTGGATAATAATTGAGTGCAGGTAAGTGATATGGATATAAGAATGCTTCAGGAGAAAGATGCTCCTTACATGCTTGAATGGATGCATGATGAGGACCTTACGAAAGACCTTAAGAAGGACTTCGCTTCCACGACCTTGGATGATGCGAAGAACTTCATAGAATATGCCCGTACCAATACTTCCTCTGACGTTCATATGGCGATCGTTAATGACGAAGACGAGTATATGGGTACAGTCTCTTTGAAGCACATACATGGCGGCATGGCAGAGTTCGGCATCGCAGTAAGGCGTTGCGCTACAGGCAGGGGTTTCTCCTCATTCGGCATGAAGAAGATCCTCGAGTATGGTCTTAATGAATTAGGTCTTGATAACATCTTCTGGTGCGTTGATCCCGTCAATGCGCGCGCAGTCAGGTTCTACGATAAGAACGGCTATGAGCGCGTTACGGCTGATATACTTGATCTTGGCGGTCTTGGATATGAAGAGGATGAAATCTCAAGATTTATATGGTATAGTTACCGAAGATAATTAACGAAAGGGGGCGCGGCTCATGTATTGGATAACACCTAATATTCAGCTTATCAACGGTTTCATTAAAGACTCCGACAGGGTCAGTGCGCCCTTTTTCGGATAAATAACACCAATAACCGTACCGGAAAAGACGCTCTGACTCCTTAAGATTCATGTGAATTGATAAGGAGTTTTATTATGGATTTTTGTAAGAAACAACTACGTAAATTATATGCACTTAACTTCCTCGGGAATATCTCGATCGCGGGTGCCGCTTGGGTGCTTCTTCTTGTGTCGTGCGGATACAGCATCATCGAAGTCGGACTTCTCGAGACTGTCTTTCATCTTGTAAGTCTTACCGCAGAGATCCCGTCCGGAGTATTCGCTGATGTATTCGGAAGAAAGAAGAGCCTTCTTCTTTCCAGCATATGCTGGATAATCTCGGCTGTAACCAGGATCATATGGATAACCAGCTTCTGGGGAGTAGCCTTCTCGATAGGCTTCAATGCATTAAGCTATAACTTCGCAAGCGGTTCGGATTCCGCTCTTGCTTACGATACCTTGAAAGAGCACGGCAAGCAGGACGATTACGACAGATATATATCGACTCAGACAATGATCTACCGCATCACTAACGGCGTCGCTACTCTTGCTGCGGGTGTCGCGGTAATGCTCGGCAATACCAAGGCTCATATCATAAGCATCATACTGGCTGTCATCCAGATAATCGTCGCTGTGACGCTTAAAGAGAATAAGGTAATAACGGATAATGCCGACAGCGAGTTTACGACGAGGGTAAAGAAGACGATAAGCGAGAGTTTCATGTTTCTTAAGGGCAACGGCAAAGTCACGGGTCTTATCTTCCGTAACGCACTTATCGGCGCGATAGACATCCTGCTGTTGTTCTTCCTGCAGGCGAAGCTTCCGATGACCGGGATCGCAGACTGGGTACTGGGGCCGCTGCTTTTCGCGATGTCGCTTGGCGGCATTATAGGCGCAGCACTCTCGGTTAAGGTAAGAGACTGGCCTTTCAGACGCATCTTCATAATGTGCCTTGCGGTGGTGACGGCGGGATTCATGGCGAACTTCACGGGCGTCGCGTGGATCATGACGGCGGGCGGCTTTATAGCGGCATTCGCGGACGACCTCATTCAGATAAGGGCGGACGTGGAGCTGAATGCACTCGTTCCTTCCGAGCAGCGTGCTACGCTTATCTCGGTCAACTCATGGTGCTTCTCGTTCGTGATGATATTCATGTCGCCGCTGGCTGGATTAGTATTCTCGCTGTGATGAAGAGTTACCCCGCTTCTTCCTCGAGAGTGCAGAACTCATCGTAATATCTGTCGTTGGTACCATACACGACCGCCTCTGCGTAGCCTTCCTCGAGCAGTATCCTCTCGAGCATCACGACTTCGCCGTCGTAATCGATATAGACATAAGCGAGCGTTCGATCGTACTGGTCGTAACGCTCGTTGTCGTATTCAAGCCAGACTTCGTAGCCCGCCTCGTCCATGAGCGTCTTCACATAATCGGAGGCGATGACGCCCTCCTCGGTATTACGCTCCTCTTCCTGCGCCACGGACTCGGGTGTATTGATGCCGATAAGGCGCACACGGGTCCTGACGCCGTCTATGTACACGATAAGCGTGTCGCCGTCCACTACGCGGTCAACCTCATACGGACCTTCAAGATCCGCGTCTGAATCCAACTGCGCGGCAACACTCTGCTGCGGCTGCGTTTCCTCTTCCTCCTCGAAAAGCACCAGCTCGCATCCTGCAGATAAAGCCGCTAGGGATATTGCACTAATACAGACGATAAATGCTTTAATAATTCTGTGATTTCTCGTTAACATGTATATATTATAATCAAAACGCGGGAAAGACCGCCATTTTATACTTATTAGGAGGACTTTGTCATGAAGAGAAAGTTATTGGCAGCAGTACTTTGCATGTCTGTAGCTGCAACAGCATTGACTGCTTGCTCGGATTCGAATTCCGAAGAGTCCGCTGCTTCGGAGACTGCAGCAGAGACTGAAGTAACGGAGACTGCAGCAGAGACAGCAGCTGAGACAGCAGCTGAGACAACAGAAGAGACAGTTATCGAGGTGGAAGTAGAGGATGATTCATTCTCTTATCCGCTTACACTTGAAGATGCATACGGCAATGAAGTTACGGTCGAGGAAGAGCCTGAGACGATCGTATCCGTATCTCCTGCTATTACAGAGATCATTTACGCTTTGGGCGCTGAGGATAAGCTCATCGGAAGATCCGATTACTGTGATTATCCTGAAGAAGTAGCTGACATCCAGAGTGTAGGTCCCATCGATCTTCCTGATACAGAGCTCATCGTATCTCTTGAGCCTGATGTAGTTCTTGCATCTTCCATCTTCAGTGAGGAAGCATACAATGCTCTTACTGATGCAGGTATCACGGTTGTTATCATCAAGGATGAGACATCTCTTGAAGGTATGATTTTTACAGTAACAACTGTAGCTGACGTTATCGGTTTCCACGACGAGGGCGATATGCTCGCTATGGGTCTTTCCGATGAGATCTCCGAACTCTATAACGAGGCTCAGGAGACTATCGCTGACGATGACATCACAGTTTACTACGCTATGAGCTTCGGTGAGTACGGCGACTACACAGCAGGACCTGACACATTCATCAACGATATCATCACATTCGCAGGCTGCGTTAATGCCGCAAGTGATGCAGACGGATGGTCTTATTCCGCAGAGCAGCTTCTTGCCGCTGATCCCGATATCATCATCGTACCTGATTGGGGTTACGACATGTTCATGGAGACAGAGCCTTACACAGAGCTCACTGCAGTTCAGAACGGCACAGTTCTTTCTGTAGACGCTAACATTTTCGAGAGGGTTGGACCCAGAAATGTTGAGGCTATCAGAACACTTTACGAGTATGCGTTGGATTACAATTCTGTAGCGCATGCAGGAGCTTAAGTCTCATTCAGACAAGTTTGTAATTAAGTTTACGATCGCCGCCATCATGCTTATATGTGTGATGGCGGTGTCATGCTGTCTCGGAAGTTCCGGGATCAGCCTTAGTGACGTGATCAAGTATTTTACCGGCAGAGCAGAGCAGCTGCCCGCGACCACATTGACGATCATAGGGAGGATACGAATCCCGAGGACCGTTACTGCAGCTTTGGTCGGAGGCGCGCTCGCTTCTGTCGGTTGTGTTATGCAGGGGTTATTCAGGAATCCCATGGCAGATCCTTCCGTGCTGGGTATCAGTTCGGGGGCTGCGTTAGGTGCCGCTATAGCGATAGTAACGGGACTTAACGGAGTCATATTATTCGGAGCATTCACAGGAGCCTATGTAGGGGCCATGGCAGGCGCTGTTGTCACATGGCTCATGGTGTTCACCATAGCCGCTCATAACGGCCGGTATGACATGGCTTCGACGCTTCTTGCGGGTATCGCGATATCGTCGATAATGAGTGCTCTTATAACGGTTCTCATGACGCTTCATCTGGAGCAGATGGAGCGTGTATATATGTGGATGTTAGGAACGTTCTCCGCGTCTACCGTGGATAAGACCAAGCTTCTCGCGGTCGCCGTAGGTCTCATGATGCCTGTGCTCATTATCATCGCTCCGAGGATCGATGTTCTTAAGCTCGGTAAGGAAGCTGCGATGACGCTCGGCGTCGATCAGACACGTACTCTTGCCATCGCGCTTGCTGCTTCATCGTGCCTTCTGGCATTCAGTGTAGCGAACGCGGGTATCATCGGATTCGTAGGATTGATCATCCCACATATCGTCTCGTTCTTCGGTGTCACACGTATGAGAGGAAGACTTTCCCTTAGCTTCATGACAGGCGCCATATTCATGGTTCTCTGCGACACAGTATGTAAGACTATAGTCGCTCCCGGCGAGCTCGCTATAGGCGCTGTTACGAGCCTTATAGGTGCACCTTACTTCCTGTTCCTTCTCATGAACAGCAGAAGGAAGTCAGGTAAAGAGAGGAGCAGCGTATGAATCTTGAAGCGAATAACATAACGGTCAGCTTCGGAAGCCATACCGTCCTCGATAATGTCTCGCATACATTCAGGGAAGGGAAGATAACTATCATCCTGGGACCTAACGGATGCGGCAAGACAACTCTTATCAAGGCTGTAGTCAAGATGTTCGCGAAGAACAGTTCTCTGTCTTATATCCCGCAGGATGTATACGGCGATACAGGTCTTACTGTATCCGATATGGTGGCGCTTGGAAGATATGACAGCAAGAAATTTCTGTCAGGCGAGTCGGCAGATGATATCGAGCACATCAACCATGCCCTTAAGATAATGCAGCTTACAGATAAGAAAGACCAGTTGTACGATACGCTCTCAGGCGGCGAGAAACAGCGCTGTATGGCTGCACGTGCGATATGCCAGGATGCTGAGTGGTTCATAATGGATGAGCCCGCTTCAAATCTTGATATCGTGCACAGTAAGTTCATTCTTGATACGGCGCGTGATCTTGTTAAGAATCACGGCAAATCATTCATAGTGGTCATGCACGATCTTAATGCTGCCGCTTCCTACGGCGATGAGTTCGTTCTTATGAAAGACGGCAAGATAGTAAAGGTCTGCGATGATCTTAATTCAGATATACTCGCGGATATATTCGATACGCCCTTCGGCAGTGTTAAGACGCCTTCGGGGAAGGATGTCTTTTACGCAGACTGAACGCTGCGGATACAATAAGTGCGATAACGATAATTACCGTCGCTTCAAGCGTTCCCTCAGGACCGAAAGCAGAACCCGTATAGTCAGTTGATATAAGTGCCGGTACGGATGCGTTGCCGCTTACTGCCAGTCCGTAGATATTACCCTGGAACATATTCCACATTGTGTGCGCGGCGCATGTCATGACGATGCTTCCGGTCTTCTCATAAATGAGTGCGAACAGTACTGCAAGAAGGAAGATGTTGATCATCGCGACGATGGAGAAACCGCCGTTAAAACAGTGGAATGCAGCGAACAGGAATGACGAGATCAGGATGGCGGGAACCGTGCCGTTCTTAGGGAATATCTTCTTGATCCTCGGCATCATGAATCCTCTGAACATGACTTCCTCCGCCGCGCCCTGGGGGATCCACATGAGAAGTGAGAATATGAATGTCAGAAGGCTTCCCGAAGGAATGCCTGCGCCGTTGACCGTGACCTTTCCTGTGATGCGAAGGAGCAGGAATACAAGTGTCATCAAGACGATGCCGAGCACGATTCCGGTGCCGTAGTAAAGGGCGGCTTTCTTCTTTCTAAGACCAATGCCGGCAGTTCCTTTGGCACGGATCGCGTAAGTAACTATTATGAGGATGTAAGCCACCGACATGAGCGCGAGAAATCTCGGATCGTTCATGAAGATGTTGAGAATATCCATGGTCTGGACGACGATCGCGGCAACACCGGATACGCCGGAAAGTCCCGCGATGAAGTCAGAGTAAGCAGGGTCTTTCATATATGCGACTGCGACGGGAACCATCGCGAGCAGCTGGAATACGGACAGCACCGCAAGAGGGTACAGCACTACATCGCCGAAGCCTGCTATGGTGTCTGCGATACGCTCGATTTTCGAAGGTTCGCGTGTCATCTCTTCTTCTGAAGAAGAGCCGGTGAGCACCGTAAACTTCTCGTTCATGAGAAGGCGGGCGCTGATCCTTGTGATGCCGAATGCTATGAACGCGGTGACTACAGAGCATGCGATGGAAGCTAAGATGTGAGGCTCGCCGTTAAGTGCGTCTCCGATGCCGTAGAAGTGGCCGTAGACCGGCAGATAATAATCGAGTCCCGATGCTTCGTCGTCGCCGTTGATGCAAGTTACAGCTACGGCTATGAGTATGAAGAATATCGGAAGGAACGCGGTCTGTGCCGACGTGACGGATTCATTCATGACCGAGATCATGACCGTGAGTGCAGCGATGAACATGGCAAGGCTCGTCACGAGAAGTAAGATTGGGATCAGGCCTGACAGATGTCTGTAAGAAGGGATGAGGACCGTGATGAAGACGATTATGAACGATGGTATCAACGCGCTCAGGAACACGCCGTTCGTGAAGGCAAGCACAAGGTCTTTACGCGACACGGGCGTAAGCAGGATCCTTGAGAATGTGCCGCGCTCCTTCTGTCCGGAAATCGCCTCCGTACCGGAACTCATGGCAGCATAGAGCAGCACGATAAACAGCAGTATGGGAACAAAATTCCTTCCCATCGCCCTCGCGAAAAGCTCTCCCCGCGACATGCCTTCATTCGTAGGGATATCGTCCCTTATTATGTTGTAGGTGTTGCCTGCATTCTCAAGATGGAATCTGTCGGCAAGATAGAGTCTGTAGCTTTCAAGATAATCGTCTTTGAACTCATCGCGCAGACTCATGTAGTCAAGAGTGTCAGTCCTGTAGTAAGTCAGGATCTGCGCGTCACTTCCGGCCTTTAATGTATCGTCGAAGTCCTTGGGGAAGAAGACTGTGATGCCTGCCGAATGCTTGTGCATGAATACTGACATCTGTGAGAAGTCGTATGCCGCATTCCACTCCTCGTAGAAGATAAGGTTGGTCTCGCACGGATTTGCTTCCCTGAATTCGATGAAAGACTCCGGCGGGTTGACCATGACTACGATATTCGAGGAATGTGTATAGTCGTTAAGTCCGAAGAAATAGAATATCGCAGCAAACATGCATACGATACATGCGAATATGAACCACACTGCCATCTTGAACGTGGTGGCACAGACCTGCGTTCCTCCGCGGCCGCTATGCAGGAACATAGTCTTGGTTATCGCTATACCTTTATTCTTCAACATGGTTCTCCACATATATCTTGAAGAAAGCTTCTTCGAAATTTACTGCCTGCGCCTGTTCAGTCAATTCCTGAACTGTTCCCTGTGCGGCGATCTTGCCGTCTACGAGGATCGCGATATCATCACATAGACTTTCCGCTACAGAGAAGATGTGTGTCGATAATATGATCGAGTGCCCGTCTGCCTTAAGCTCGCGGAGGTAATCCGTAACCTGTCTGCTCGTCAAGATATCAAGGCCGTTAGTCGGCTCATCGAAGATGATGACGGGAGGGTTATGGATAAGGCTGATCGCGATCGAGGCCTTCTGCTTCATGCCCGTCGACAGCTCGTTAATTCTCTTATCCTTAAACGGCGTGATGCCGAGTTTCCCGAAGATCGCGTTCTTGCGGGATATCGACTCCTTGAGCGGGATGTCGTACAACTCTGCGAAGAAGTCCCAGAGCTTGTCCGGAGTGGACATGGGATCGAGTCTTACCTCTGTTGTGAGGTAGCCTATACGTCTGTGTATCTCGAGGAGGTCATCCTTCGCGTTAAGACCGTCTATAGTTATGTTTCCCGATGTAGGCGCGAGCAGGGTGGAGATCATCTGCATCAGCGTGGTCTTGCCGGCACCGTTAGGTCCTAACAGGCCGAAGATCGTTCCGTCCTGAACCTCGAAGCTTACGCCTTTGATTATCTCTTTGCCGGTGGTATAGCTCTTGTGAACGTTGTCGACTCTGATCACTTTGTATATCCCTCTTTCTTAAATGTCTTGCGAAGCAGAAGCAGCGCAGGAAGTATGTTCATGATAAGTGCGAGTATCAGCTGCCACGGACGAAATTCCGATAGGAAGACGGTCTTCATGACTGCCGTGCAGCTGTGGATCGGAATGATGAACTCAAGCCATCCCGGAGTGTAAGTGAATATCTGGTAGAACAGATCCGCCATGAGGTAAATAAGCGGCATCTGAAGGTTAAGAACTACGTCTTTCATGCGCCTTATCGAAAAGACGATGTTCACGCATATCGTTGCACACAGGAACGCCGTCACGGGTATGACAAGCGCGATCACAGCAAGCTGGTTCGGAAGCAGGAACATGCCGAAAGGAATAAGAGAAGTCGAACTGTTGCTCCTGTTAAGCCACGACGATAGGAAGAGGAACAGGAACGTCACGTAAGAAGCTCCCGTTACCATGATCGTGCTCGCAAGGATCTTACCCATCATTATGCTCTTGGGAGATATGGGCGCCATCAGAAGCTTGTCGTAAAAACCTCTGTCACGTTCTGAAGCAAACATATCGCTTGTAAGGGAATAGATGCAGTAGTAGATCAGAAGCACCAGTACGGGAGGGATGACTCTTGCAGATCCTTCGTTAGCAGCTGATCTGTAGTTAAGGAGCTTAACAACGGGATTGAAGCTGTCGACCTCGAATACAGCATTGCCTTCCTGCTTAAGGGCGGTGTTGTAATTATCCAGAACGACTTCCCTGAAACTTTCCGCTCTGTTCATGGATATAGCCGAGTTGCCGTTGCAGCCAATGAAGATGGTGTTCTCATCCGGCTTGAACATGACGAACAACGCTCCGTTCTTAAGCTGCTTTACGGCATCTCTTGAATTCCAGAACGGAGAGAATGCATCAAGTTCCATGAATTCATACGTATATACGGTCGTTCCTTCTGTCTCCTCAAGATATTCGATGAAGGACTCCGGTGCGTTGATGATCGTTATAGGTTTCTCCGATATGGAGCCCGTGGACATATAGTTTATGAGATAAGGAAAAATGCCCAATGCAAGCATCATGACTGCCGCAGGTATGATGAAGATAGCGGCTGCGCGCTTCCAGTTGGAGTATAAACGGGAGAATTCCCATTTGATGATTATAAGAATACCGCGCATGTGGGTATTGTAACACGCACGCGCGAATATATTAAGCTGCACTTGACAAATGGGCGCCCGCTCATACATAATATGCAAGCACGATTTGAGGAATGCGGTGCCATAGCCAAGCGGTAAGGCCAAGGTCTGCAAAACCTTTATGCCCCGGTTCAAATCCGGGTGGCACCTCCAGAAACGGCAGCTCCGCAGGATATTAAACCTGCGGAGCTTTTTTATTACTGATCGGAGACTTAGGATGGAACAGAAGGTAATTGACGTTCTTAGAAGATATGACGAGATCGCTGGTCTCATTCTCGAGCAGAAGGTAGACGAATTCGCAGACAAGATGGATGAGAAGCCGCCCGAAGAGGACGATGCTACTTACGAGCAGTACCTTCACCGCATTGCGATGCAGGAGACTGAGGAGCAGAGCGTTCTTATGGAGCAGGAGCCTCAGGAGTCTCTCGGCGGTAAGTCGATGAATGAATACTTCGCTACACTTTCATTCGAAGAACTTACCGAGATCCTTGAGTTCTGTGCTACCGAGCTTGACCGCGGTGTTCCCGCAAGTGTCGTAAATGCCCTCGTAAACATAGATGATGCCGCTATGGTTGAAGGTTATGCCCGCACCATGGTAAGAGAGTCCGCATGGCGTGAAGAGGAGATGGACGACGAGAATGTGCTTTTCGAGATGGAGTTCCAGAAGGTGAAGGCTAGCCTTAAGATCCTCTCCGGAAGGCGTGACGCTACTTTGCTCGACGACGTTCTCGACCGCTTCATGAGCTACGAGAGGACACACAGCTTTGTTGCTGATTCTATTGCTGAATATATCGAATCTTTCCCTGAGGAGGCGCCTGCTAAGCTTATCGCGCGTCTTGAGGAGCACAAGGACGACGGCATGGAAGGTCCCTGTGAGGATCTCGTTGTTATGCTGACCAATATCGGCAAGGAGAAGAAGTCAGAAGAGATATATAACGCATTAAGACTCGCGTTCCGCTCCATGACGAACAAGATCTATGCGGTAATCTGTTTTGCCGATTACGGTGACGACAGGGCGGTGCCGCTTCTTAAGAATTACATCAACCGCCACCAGCAGGACATCTCAAGAGAGCTTTTCTACGAGATGATGTCTGCTATCCAGAACCTCGGAGGCAACATAGAAGACATTTCCGATCCTTTCGGCGATTTTCAGAAGAAAGGCTGATATATAAGGTTTTGTAACAATGTTAAATGAGAGATCTCCGCATGTATACGAGCTGATCGGCAGGATAGAGGACGTCGCGTACTCTAACGATTTCATGTTCGGACAGCAGAATGCGGGCCACATAGGCGTCTCTATCACAGAACATGACGGAACCCAGTCTGATATCAAGAATCTTACCGGCAAGCACCCCGCTGTGGTGGGCATCGATACCTTAAGTTTCTACGGATACGAGGGTACATTCGAGCAGCTTGTTAAGGTAACGAAGGAGCTTCACCGCGAAGGCTGCCTGATCACATTGTCATCTCATATGCCTAATTTCTCGCTCGGAGGAGACGGTTTCTTTGATTATTCCCCAAACTTTACGGACGGTAATATCGGCGTGAGGATCCTTCCCGGAGGCGATCTTAACGAGAAGTACTTAAGATTCCTGGACAAGATCGCGGAATTCGCTTCATTATGCGTGGATGTAGACGGCGAGCCCATTCCTATGCTGTTCAGACCTTTCCACGAAGATAACGGCGGCTGGTTCTGGTGGGGCAGAAAGCACCTTGCTGACGATAAGTTCATTACTTTATTCAGATATACTATCGATTACTTGCAGGAGGAGAAGGGTGTTAAGTCTTTTGCTTATGCGTATTCTCCGAACGGATTCTTCGATTCGGTAGATCAGTATATGAGAAGGTATCCGGGCGACGATTATATCGATATTCTTGGCATGGATATCTATCGTGACAAGCCTTCGAAGGAAGACAAGTTCTATCAGAAGATGGAACAGTCGCTCGAGGTTATGTGGAAAGCCGCTCTCGAGCACGGCAAGCCGTATGCTATCACGGAGCTCGGAACGAGGGCTCTTGATTCGGATGAGGGTTATTTTGAAGGCCTTCAGCCTTCGGGTAATCCAATTGTTGATTGGTATACAGAGTTCCTGTCGTTTATATCGTCTTTCGAGGCGGGTTCAAGGTGTTCTTATATCCTTACATGGGCTAATTTCTCGGATCAGCAGTTCTGGGTTCCTTATGAGCTTAAGGATGAGTCTGGACAGGTTACTTTCCGTCACGAGATGTGTGACGATTTTGTCAAATTCTGCAACGATTCGCGCATCATCATGGCGCCGTGATCTGTTGACAGTGTTTTTGGTGTGAAATAGAATTTAAGCACTTGATGCGGGTTTAACTCAGTTGGTAGAGTGTCAGCTTCCCAAGCTGAATGTCGCGAGTTCGAGCCTCGTAACCCGCTCCATGCTAGCGCTACGAAATAGCTAGTTTTTCCGCAGATGTCCTAACGACGGGCGTTTGCGGATTTATTTTTGTCGAAAAATCCGGGCAAAAAGTTTACCTGAACGGAGCTAGTTTTTTGGTGATTTTTGGGTTTTCGGGTCTCGAACTTAAACATGTTGATGAAAAAATGCGAGTAGAAATGTGAATAATCAGAAAAATGTGAGACATAGACCGGAAACTTCATTAAAAAAATGGAGATAAAAGCCTTCTCGATAATAGCAATAATTATCCTTCTGATAGAGTCGGCTGCAGTTGTTTTTGCTCTCCTATTACTGCTTATGGTTGCATCAGGCGGATGGCGATAAGGAACACAATAATGGACAAAAGAAAGTGGTCAGACAGTATTGTCTGACCATTTTACTGGGGCGCATAAGAAGAAATGAGTTGAGTTATTCTTGACAGAATGACTATAGGTTGTTAGCATCTAAGCATCCCATGAGGGAGTAGCAAGCGTACTGCGTAGCAAGTCAACATACTGGTAAAAACCTGGCTTGTTTTAAATTGCGAGACTCATGTATAACTGAGAAGCTATACATGACGTTTTATAACAGACCGTTAAGATATGGCTTCGGCCATATCTTTTTTTGTGGCGAAAATCTATACAAACGGAGGAACTTGCGACAATGACGAATAACAGATCGGATATTGATTGGACAAGAGTCAGACTCTTATTGAAACTCGGTATTGCAGCAGCCTGTATGGTGCTGATCGCAGATATGGTGCTTGGCTGGGGAACCTATAACCATGAAGTTAAAGAACTTCCGGCCATGTGGGCAAGGTTCCTTCTGGTTTCTGATGAGAGGATCGTTATCTCTGCACTGCTCGGTCTTATAGGTATTCCCATTGAGTGTCTGTGCTGGTTTTCAGTTTATCGTATGATAAAGCCGTTTTCGGGAAAGTATGCTCACATATATAGAGCGGGAATTATCGGATGTCTTACTTTCGGCGGCTGCGGTGTGCATGTGCCCTGCTGCATGGCTGCATATATTTTCAAACGTTTTTATGCTTATGATACCGCCACGGTTAAGTCTGAAATGTTGGAGTTTCTGATATATTTCCTCTTACCGGCAACGGTGATCTTTCTTGTGTTCTTTTTTATGGCGGCGATAGTTCAGGCAGCAGCTTTTATAAGGGGCTATACTCCATTGCCAAAGTGGTGCTTCGTTTTCAACATCATGTTTGGTGTGATCTGGATAGCCGTGATGAGATTGATCGGTGATTATGCGATAGTTAATGCTCTGGCGGCCGCATGGATCAGTGTGGGCAACCTATGGATGATGGGCGGCCTTCTTATAGCAACAAGGAGGTTTATAAGATCATGACATTTTCTGAAGAGTTAAAAGCATTTGAACAGACTCATAGCTATTCTGATCTGACGATAGAAGGCATCAAAACCACTTATCTGCTATGCGGGAATCCTGTAAGTGAAAAGACTCTTGTTTATCTTGTCGGGGGAACAGGTTTTTCAGCTGCCTGGTTCAAACATATCCAGCAGATGGAACATGAATACCGGATACTGACTTTGGAATACCCTGTCGGTATTGAGCAGATGGAGAAACTGGCAGATTATACCATGAGCCTAATTAATGAACTCGGTATTCAAAAGCCGGTGCTCATAGGGGCTTCGCTTGGAGGGATGCTGGCTCAGGTGATCGCAAGAAGATATGCCGGGAGTATCTTTGGGATATGTTTATACTCTACCTGCAGCCTGTCTGAAACAAGCATAAACGGATTAAAGAAACAGTATCGGTCTTATGGTATTCTCCTGCCTGTCATGAAGGTGATCCCGTATAACTGGATCAGAAAGCTTTTGATCAATGTCAGCAGGAAGAAGATCGGAGCTCAGAACGGAACTGATGAGGAAAAAGCATGGCTGGATGAATTCTTTACCTGGGTTTATCAAAGCTATACGAAGGAATTGGACATTCACATGACTACCCTTATGGCGGATGTTCCGAATCTTATGCCTGTTACGCAGCAGGAGTATGCAGCTTTTGATGAAAAGTCTTTGTTGATCCTGCCTTTGAATGATGAAGCGTTTCCTAAAGAAGCGCAGCAGGATCTGATGGATATGATGCCACGTGCCAACGTGATCAGGCTTGACGGAGGACATGTTGCCACCCTTTATAAGGTGGAAGAGTACGTGAATGCAACAAAGCAATTTCTGAAGAATGATTATGAGTAGAAGGATGACATGGCAGGACTTGAAAAGAAGGTAAAGAAAGCTTTTATCCGATACACAAAGAAGCATTATCCACAGGAGGCGGACAGTATCATTCAAAGAGCTGATGAACTGTTCCCTGAGCTTTATTCAAAAGCTCCTTTTATAGGTGGAAAAGAAAATCTGATGGCTTATAACCTTGACATGATGATCATTGCCGCATCATTTTATGAGGCATCCGATCACCGGATCGACGGGGAATCATTTCTTGAATTGGGGAAGGAGATCCTGAATAAGTACGCCTTTGTGCGGAAGTTCGTCAATCTAAATCGCAAATGGCAGATGAAACTCTTTCGGAATTCAATGTATAAGAGGTATGTACCTTACGCCAAACTTGTTGATGAGAAGCTATCCCGCGGAGAATGGGGGAATACATGGCGTGTAGCCATTAATCCAAGAAAAACGGATGAGGGCGTGTGTTTTGATCTGATAGGATGCCCTTTGGCTGATTATGCAAAAAAGAACGGATATATGGATCTGCTCCCTCATATGTGCGCGGTCGATCAGCTGGTTCCTGAACTGTTTCATGCAAAGCTGATCCGTACACATACCTGTGCTTTGGGTAGCGATTCCTGTGACTATTGGTATGTAGGTGATGAGAGCAGCACGGTGAAAGAATACGAAGGTAAGATAGTATGATAGGTATCCGATCAGGATGGAGTGCGAACAATTAAGAGAGATCTGGAGGGTGCAAATCGTCCGGGGGACGATTGTTCTGCGCCGACCGAAGTGGAACGGAGAGAGTAGAAATGGCATCAAGCAAAGAATACCTTGATTTTGTTTTAGAACAACTTTCAAAGCTGGATGAAATTACATATAAAGCGATGATGGGAGAATACATCATCTACTATCGCGGTAAGATTGTCGGAGGGATTTATGAT
>JAEEGL015853023.1_pt1 | contig 20382 bp, 19 predicted proteins | sample 9134231 | NCBI WGS metagenome assembly JAEEGL01 (sample SAMN16246548, study PRJNA631951) | gut metagenome | biome: gut microbiome; feature: rumen; material: fiber-attached | host: Bos | place: Iran: Karaj | collected 2018-10 | reverse complement strand
GGGAGTTTGTTGTTTTTCAGATTATTAGCTGTTGCCAACGCCAATGACCCAGTTCACGATAGCGAACGAGAGCATCACGATGATAAGACCAATCACGCCGTAAAGAATGGTGTCCTTAGCCTTCTTAACTTTAGAAGAATCACCAGCGGAGGTCATGTAAGAGACGCCACCTACGATGATAACCACGACGGCTACAATGCCGAGCACGCCAATGATGCCATTAATAATATTGCCGACGTCTGTGGTCAAAAGATTCTTATCTACGGCCGTGTCGTCCGGCGCAAGACCCTTATCTTTGTCCACATAGTGAACGGTGTTTGCTAATAGTGACAATACTTTGTTCATATAGTTATTCCTTTTATCCTTATATTATCATACTTATTTTAAAAGCCCAACTACAAAATCTGTCATCGCAAAAGATAATGCTGCAACGATCAAACCAATCGACGCATAGAGAATTGTATCTTTGGCTTTCTTAATCTTAGAAGGATCACCAGCAGAAGTCATGTAAGAAACGCCGCCCATAATAATGACAACTACAGCTACGAGGCCAAGTACGCCAATAGCTACCTTAATAATATTGACTGCTGTTGAACCTACCTGATCGGTGGCGGTTTTATCGCATCCTGCTGCCTTCCAAGCTTCCTCACCCATTGCAGCCTTATTGGTGCAAAACGGATCAATCGCGAGCACTGGAGCAGTAAATAGTCCAGCTCCTAGCATTACTGCAGCTAGTAAAACTTTAACCAAGTGTTTTTTCATTCAACTCCTTTACTATCGCCGTAGGCGTGTTTTCCGTTTTAATTGCGTCGCGCGCGTTTCCAGCCACGAAGGCCACAATCGCTTCAGCTAGCCCAACAATCAAAAGACCAATCAAAGCATAAAGAATTGTATTCTTGGCTCTTGTTAGCTTACCAGCATCGCCAGCAGCCGTCATATAAGATACCGCACCGAGCACTACGAAAGCCAAGGCTACAACGCCGGCAATTCCGAGCACCCAGTTGAAAATCCCAATTACCTCGGTCGTTGGATCCGCCACCACTAACGTCATTCCGTTCACGGTTGTTGTGGTGCTTGCGCCGCCCGACAAAACAACGCGAACCGTATTAAAGATTACGTTGGCCATAATTACAATCACGAGCCCAATCGAAGCGTTAGTGATTATCTTCTTGCCAGACGCTGCTTTACCAGCGTCGCCGCTTGAAAACATATATTGGTAGCCACCAAAAATCACGAAGCCAAGCGCCAAATACGCTGAGATAATCGATATATCAGAAGCCACGTTGGCCACGGCCGTCCAGATAAAGTCTGAGAGTTTTTTACAATTGCCAGAACCGTCATCGTTAACGCACATCAACTCGCCATTTGTATACACCAAGCCTTCATACCAAGGTTTCATCCCCAGGAAGTTCCTCCTTTGATCTCTTTGGACTGTCGTTGTGCTGCCACCACTGCCGCCGCCATCAGCAAGGTTTACCTGTGAGGTAACATTCGCAGCCTTAGTTGGCATACTAACTATTAATGGCGTCACCATCAGCGCCACTGCGCCAAACGCCAATATGATATTTTTGCAGATTTTTTTCATGAATTTTATCCACTAGTTAATTTTAGTATTATAATAGCATAAATCATACAGAAGTCTATCCTATTTAAACGTCAATACCCCATATTCACCATTGACAAAAATGCTTATGTGTGCTATAATTAATAATAGAGCCTAGAGTGGGAGGCCTATTAGATAAATTTTTTTATGAGAACGACAAAGTTTTTCAAAAATCGAATCAAAAAAGCCCTTTTGGGAGCCTTTTTCGTTGTCTTAAGCTTATTTACTACAGTTGGCACGCTGGCCAAGCCAGTTCATGCTGATCCTGTATCTGAAACTCAGGTTACTGAGCAGATTTCTGTCCCAGCTACCGACGAAGCTACCACTACCGAAACCACTGAGGAAACCGCCGAAGCGGCCCCTGTAATCGATCAAAACGCAAGCTGTAAAAAGCAAGTTGGCGTTGCCGTTGGTTGGATTGTTTGTCCAATCGTCGAGCTTGCCACCGATATGACCGACTTCCTCTATAGCGCCATCAAAGACGTCTTGGTTGTCACGCCAATTTCTATGGACGACAGCTCCTCTGTTTACATTGTCTGGAGGTACTTCCTTGGTATCGCCAACATCGTCTTTATTATCTTCCTTTTGATTGTTGTCTATTCTCAGATTACCGGCCTTGGTATCTCTAACTATGGTATTAAAAAGGCCTTACCAAAGCTTATTATCGCCGCTGTCCTAGTTAACCTCAGCTACATTATTTGTACTCTTGCTATCGATGTCTCAAACATCGCCGGTGAAAGCTTCCGCGGTCTCTTTGACGCCGTTAAGGAATCTGCTATCGCTGCTGGTGCCGTTAATACCGACGTTGGTTTTGGTGAAATGCTTGCTACGATTATCGGTGGTGGTGGCATCCTTATCGGTGGCGTAGCTATTGCTGCTGTTTCTGGCGCTCTTTGGATGCTCATCCCAACCGTTCTTGCTGGTCTCGTCTCTGTGGCTGCCGGCTTCCTCACTCTTGGTATTCGTCAAGCCGTCATCGTCTTACTCGTGATGATCAGCCCACTCGCCTTCGTCTGTTATCTTTTGCCAAACACCGAAAAGCTCTTCAAGAAGTGGAAAGATCTCTTCGTTCAAATGTTGGTCTTCTACCCAATGTTTAGCATCCTTTATGGCGCCTCCGCCTTGGCTGGTTGGGCCATCATCGCTAGTGCTCAGTCGTCCTTCGTGGTAATCTTGGGTATCGCCGTTCAAATCGTACCACTCTTCCTCTCTGTCAAGCTCATGAAGATGTCTGGTAGCATCCTTGGCGTGGTCAGCGACACGGTTAACCGCATCGCTTCTAAGCCACTCGCTACTACTACCGCTTGGGCCGATCGTCGCCGCCAGCAAACCTATGCCCGTAACCTTCAATATGGTAAGGGTCCATACATGCGTCTCCAACGCTATCTAGACGACCGCAAGGCTCTCCACGAGAATACTACTGATTCTCTCCGTAAGATTCGCCAAAACAGCGCTAACCTTTACGTCCAACGCAAGATTAGCGGTGGCTACAATGGCGCTGAAGCTACCGAGGCTAACAAGGGCAATCTCCGCGCTAATAAATACACGCGCATCGCTAAGGATCTCTCTAACAGTAACATGGCCAGCACCACTGCTACCTTGGATACTGAGCACGTACTTACTAACTATAACGGTTACTACACTCTCGAAAATGCTAAACATTCTCGCATCGGTGCTCGCCGTAATAAGATTGAAGTTGAACGCGGTAATCTTGGTGCTCACAACTATCTCGAGCTCAGCCGTGCTCAGATGACACACGAGAACGACGAGGAAGCCGACTTTGGCTACATGGTCCACAACTTCCTTGCTGCCAAGGATGGCATCAATGATGGGGAAGAGGGCATGCGCAATTATCGCCACTACATTCTTTCGTCTGCTGGTGGTCTTGGTGAAGCTGGTACTACCCGCGTGCTTGGTAAGGTTATTGCTAAGGCTGCTGCCGTTGAATCTAGTCAGCGTCGCGATATTAATATCGTCGCCAGCAAATACCCACCAGATAAGCGTAGCTTCCGTAACATGGTTGTCGGTTATTATGTCGACGATGACGGCTTCGCTACCGATAAAAACGGTAAGTCTCTCGGTGAGACCTATCGTGGTGAATTCTTAGAGAAATGCCCAGAACGTCTCGTTATGTGGGACGAAGATAAAAGGGATGAAAATGGTCCTTACTATGACTGGTACGATAACGGCGTCTTCGTCACCCGTGTTTACAAGAAAGATAAATCTACCATCAAGGAACTTTTGTCTAACTTCGACGCTCCAATCAACGACCCAATCAACAACCTTTACGGTATTCTCTCTGGTATTAAAGAAGATCCAAACAACCCACTTACTGGCCACATTGGTCTCGATGCTTACCGTACTACGGTTGCTCGTGCCATCCTTGGCGCTGGCTTCAAAGAAAAGAACGCCTGTTTCGGCCCAATGGTCGCCAACATGATCGCTTCTGGCTATATCCAGAACTACGCTCAAGAGAACCTTGCCTACCTTGATAGCTTTAACAAGGCTACTAAGCCGGGCGGCTTCAATACTCAGGACCACGATGCTGTTCAGACGCTTGCTAGAATCATGGACCCAGACCAATGGGAAGAAGCTTTCCCGACCGAGATGATTCGTGGCTTCCGCAATGTCAATGGTGAACCAATCTATGGTATTCGCTATAACGAAGATGGTACTAGTGAAAAGATTCCTGCCGAAAAAGCTACTCGCGAAGAACTCATGAATCGTGTCAAAGAGAAGTATATTTATCCAGCTGCTCGTAAGATGGTGCTCTACATGTCTCGTCAAACCCCTAATACGGTTGATAGTCAAAAGGGTAGTGTGGTTAAAGACTGGAAGACGCTCAAACAAGTCTTCGATACCAAGTATGGCGTAGAAGAAGTTACTGAGGCTAATAACCCATACAGACAGGAAGGCGATACCCGCGATATGGCTCGCGACATTCAGCAAAGACTCTATGTCCTCGAGAATGGCACAAAGCATTACTTCCGTGCCAACAACGGTCGTACTAACCGTGGTGGCGAAACTGTCGATCATGGATACACTATTCATCGCAACGCTATCGAGGATCTTTACGTCAACTCCCACAATGATCCAGACGCCTTCGCTCGTGATGTCACCGACTATCTAAACAGCGACCCAGCCTTGTCTCGCGTTGCTCATGACTTCACCAACTACGTTGTCGACAATAGCTTCAACGTCACTGTAGATGAGTTGCACGATTTCGTAGAAGAAATCCTAGCCACCTATCTACTAAGTTAAACTAAAAACCACCAGCCAAAACTGGTGGTTTTTATGTAGCTTATGCTATAATAATAGTATATGGCGCAATATAAAGTCCCTCAAGACGTTGAGGCCGACGACAAACTGCTTGGGCCGTTTTCGTTCCGTCAGTTTGTGTATCTTTTGATCGCGGCCGGCTTAATCGCTCTCGCAGTGCTATTTTTTCAAATCTTTCCACTGCTAGCGCTGATTCCAGCCCCGTTCATTTTGTTGCTTGGCGCTTTGGCTCTGCCAATCAAAAAAGACCAGCCAATGGAAACCTATCTCGCTGCAATTATTTCGTACCATATCAAGCCTCGCACCAGACTTTGGTTCCCAGGTCAGCGCGAGTCTACCATTCTAATTACCGCACCAAAAGTTGTTGAAGCCAGCCGTACTCGCGACATTTCTGGCGAAGAGGCCACGCACCGCCTCTCGTTCCTTGCCAACGTGGTCGACTCCGGCGGTCACTCCATTACCGACAGCATCTCCAACGGTCCAATGCGTGACGATCTCGCCGCCGAGGCTAGCACCGCTACCGACATGTTCGAAGATCACCATTTCGACTCATTAAGTAGCACCATCAAGCAAGACGAAGAAGAACGCCATGCCGAAATGATCGAAGAAATGCGTGCCGCTATCAAGAAGAACGATGAATTCATGATTCCAGGCCTCGCCGCCAAAAAGCAAGCCGAGGCCCATCCGGTCGCTCAACCGCCTCAGCCAGTGGCTACCCCTACCCCGGCTCCACAGCCAGCCCCAGCCACTCCTTCTCAAACCAATCTCGCAAACAATCAAGACTATTCCGTCGCGACCATCGCAAAAGAAGCTAATCGTATCAGAAAGGACCAAGGCGAAATCTACGTCTCGCTACACTAAACTATGAACCCACAACAACAACCACAAAACGCACCACAAGCACAAGGGAACAACCTTGGCGCTGCTGCACTCTCCGCTAACGCTGCCAATCCAGTTTCGCCAAACGTCGAACCACCTTCTTCTACTCAATCCACTTTGCTAATTTCCGAAATTCGCGACAACGTCGTCATCATGAAAGATGGTTCCTTCCGTGCTGTGATTGCTTGTAAATCAATCAACTTCGACCTCATGTCTGACGTCGAGCGCGAAAGTGTTGAGTATGCCTATCAAAACTTCCTCAACTCGCTTCGCTTCACTACTCAAATCCTCGTCCGTTCACAACGCGTTGATATCGGCCCATACATCGAAAAACTTTCCGAAGTTCGCCGCAACAACGACAACATGCTTCTTGGCGTCTTAATGGATGACTACATTAACTTTATCGACATCCTTTCCCAAGAAGCTAATATTATGGATAAGTCCTTCTTTATCGTGATTCCATATTACACTTCTGTCGATGCCGAAAAGATGCTTGAGCAAACCAAAGATTTCTTCAAATCTTTCACTAAGTCCAAAACTCCAGAAGTCACCCGCATCGATCGCGCCACTTACGAAAAAGCCCTTTCCGAGCTTTCCAACCGTGTCGAATCCGTGGTCTCTGGTCTCTTCCAAATCGGCATCCATTCTATTAGGCTTAACACTAAAGAGCTCGGCGAGCTTTATTATAACTTCAATAACCCAGATACTGCTGTTCGTGAACCGCTCGTTGATTTTTCAAAACTTGCCACAATGTATGTGAAGAAAGGAGAACCGAATGTTTAAGAAAAAGAAGGCTCTAACGCCAGAAGAAATGGCCCTTCAGGCCGCCGCCGAAGAGCAAGCGCGCGTACAACGTGCTTTCGAGCAAGGTACCAACACTTTGCGCGACCTCATTTCTCCATCTTCCATCGAAATTCACTCCGATTATTTCCGTCTTGGTAACAAATACGGCCGCACACTCTACGTCTACGGCTATCCACGCACGCTTTACACTGGTTGGATTTCGCCAATTATTAATATGGACGAAGTTATCGATGTCTCGATGTATATTTATCCAGTTGAATCCGCCGTCGTGATGAAAAACCTCCGCACCAAGGTGACTCAGCTCGAAGCTTCCATGAACCTAAACGCCGAAAAGGGAAAAGTTCGTGATCCAGAACTCGAAGCCGCCATCAACGATGCCGAGGAACTTCGTGACCAACTCCAGGTCGGTGCTGAGCGCTTCTTCCGTTTTGGTCTCTATGTTACTCTCTGGGCCGACTCTCTCGACGAACTTAAATTCATTCAGCAAAAGATTGAGACCATCTTTGGTCAGCAAATGATTTTCAGTAAAGTCGCCAACTCTCAACAAGAGCAGGGTATGAACTCAGTCATGCCACAATGTACCGACCAACTCCAAATCCGCCGCAACATGAACACCGGCGCTATTTCCACCAGCTTCCCATTCACCTCGGCCGACCTTACTCAGGATAAAGGCATCCTTTATGGTGTTAACATGCACAACAACGGTCTCGTTATCTTTGATCGCTTCTCGCTCGAAAATGCCAACATGGTGGTCTTCGCTAAATCTGGTGCTGGTAAATCTTTCGCCGTTAAGCTCGAAGCTCTCCGCTCCATGATGGTCGGTGCCGAAATTATCATTATCGACCCAGAAAACGAGTATCAAAAACTCGCCGACGCCGTAGGCGGTTCCTACATTCGTCTTTCGCTTAACTCCGACGTTCGCATCAACCCATTCGATCTTCCAAAAGTTGTCGATGCCGAAGATGCTGGTGATGCTCTCCGTGCTAATCTCGTAGTCTTGCACGGTCTCTTCCGCCTCATGCTTGGTGGCATGCAAATGACCGCCAATGGCCAAGCCGTTTCTGCGCTTACTCCAGCCGAGGAAGCCGATCTTGATCAAGCCTTGATTGATACTTACGCTCGTGCCGGCATCACTTCCGACCCACTTACTCACCAATCCACCCCGCCAACTATCGCCAATCTTTACGATACTTTGCTCCACATGGGTGGCACTGGCCCGGCTCTCGCGCAGCGTCTACGCAAATACACCACGGGTACCTTTGCCGGTATCTTCTCGCAACAATCCAACGTCGACATTAATAACCAAATGGTCGTCTTCAATATTCGCGATCTCGAGGATGAACTTCGCCCAGTCGCTATGTATATCGTTTTGTCTCACATTTGGAACGTGGTCCGCGCCGAGCAAAAGAAACGCCTCCTCATCGTCGATGAGGCCTGGCAGCTCATGAAGTACGAAGATTCTGCTAACTTCCTCTTTAGCCTCGCTAAGCGTGCTCGTAAATATTATCTTGGTCTTACCACCATTACTCAGGATGTCGAAGATTTCATGAGCAACAAAATGGGCCGCGCCATCGTCAACAACGCCTCTATGCAATTGCTTTTGAAACAATCGTCTTCCGCCGTGGATGTCTTGACCGACGTCTTCAAACTTACCGAAGAGGAAAAGCGCCGTCTCGCCAGCTTCCCGGTTGGCCAAGGTCTCTTCTTCGCTGGCCAAAACCACGTCCATATCCAGGTCATCGCATCTGAGACCGAGGAATCTCTCATCACTACCAACCCAGCCGCTCGTCAGAAACAAAATTAGCACTCTTGCATTTCAAGTGCTAAAAGCATATAATATATAGCATGGCAAAACGTGATTATTACGAAATTCTTGGCGTTCCAAAAAACGCTTCAGATGATGAAATTAAAAAGGCTTATCGTAAGCTAGCGATCAAGTATCATCCTGATAAGAACCCTGGCGACAAAGAAGCCGAGGCCAAATTTAAAGAAGTTTCCGAAGCTCACGAAGTCTTGTCCGACAAACAAAAGCGCGCTCGCTACGACCAATTCGGCCATGCCGGTGTTGGTGGTAATGCTGGTGGTAATCCATTCCAGGGTGGCAATTTCAACTTCAATGGCCAGTCCTTCAATTTTGATTTTGGTGGCGCCGGTGGCGGTTTTGATGATATTTTGAGCAGTCTCTTCGGCTTTGGTGGTGGCGCTCGTCGCCCACGCCGTGGTGCCGACTACCAAACTACCGTAGTTCTCGAATTTGAGGAAGCCATTTTTGGTACTACCAAGACTATCGAAGACAACACTGGCAAGCCTTTCAAAGTCAAAATTCCAGCCGGCATCGACGACGGTATGTCTATCCGCATTCACGGCCGTGGTGGCGAAGCTCCATCCGGCGGGGAACCAGGTGATCTCTACGTCCGCGTCCAAGTTAAGCCGCACAAGCATTTGACTCGTGAGGGCAACCTCATCTTAAGCGAAGAAAAAATCGACATGGTCGACGCCGCTCTCGGTTGCGAAATCGAAGTCGAAACTATCGATGGCAAAGTCATCATGAAAGTCCCAGCCGGCACCCAATCTGGCACCCCGTTTAAGCTTTCTGGCCACGGCGTTCCATTCCGCGCCGACGGCGATCGCGGTCCGCACATCGTCACCATTATTGTTGAAACTCCAAAGAACCTCAACAAAAAGCAAAAAGAGCTTCTCGAAGAATTCAGAAAATCCAAAAAACGCAGTTTTTGGGGCTAAATTCGCCAATTTAAATTTCTTAAGCTTGCAAAAAGTCTCCTCTTATCTTAAACTATGTAAAACAACGGAGACAATATGGGTCATTTAGAAGAAATGCTAGTCCGCAACGGCTTAATTTATCGCGCTCCCGATGGCAGCTGTTCGCACATCGAGGGTAGCATTTTGTCGAACTCACTTGTTATCCGCAATTCTTCCGGTTGGGTCACCCACCGCATCGAGCGCGCCGCCAACGGTGTCGACCTCGTCGTTCGCAACGTTTCTACCGGCTGCGTCGAGACTCGTATCAGTGCTTCTATCCTCTAATCATAAGGGGTACTACCTAGACATTTTTTGCTTTTTGTGCTATAATATATAAGATAAGACCCACAAGTGTCGAGTCAGAGATTTTTTATGGAAAAAACGCAGATTGGCAGTAATGCCCTAGTCAAAATCATGGACATCAAAGATGTCCCAGCCAAAATCGACACTGGTGCCGATTCTACTTCTGTCTGGGCTTCAGATATTAAGGTGTCAAAAGATGGAGTGCTAAGCTTCAAGCTTTTTGCGCCAGAAAGCCCGTTCTATACTGGCGAAACCATCAGCCGCACCGACTATAGCGCCGTGTGGCTTCGCAATGCTCACGGCGGCGAAAAAATCGCCTACCGCACGCACCTGCCGATTCACATTGCTGGTCGCACTATCCGGGCCCGAGTTAGTCTCACCGATCGCAGCAAAAACAAATTCCCAATCCTGATCGGCAAACTCACTATCCGTGGCAAGTTCGTGGTCGATGTGTCCGAATCTGTCGTCAAAACCCCAAAAGCCCATCGACTAGAATCCATCAATACAGAATTAAAACAAGACCCATACGCATTTCATCAAAAATATTTTGAAAAGGAGCAGCAATGAAAATCGCAATTTTATCCAACGGCAACGCCAACTATTCTACCAAGCGTCTCGTTGAAGAAGCCGAAAAACGCGGCCACAAAGTCAAAGTTATCAAATATAAGAACTGTTACATTTCGCTAGACAATCGTCACCCAGACGTCTTTTATCATGGCGAAAAACTCAAAGGCTATGATGCGATTTTGCCACGTATTTCTAATGGCATGACCAAGTATGGCTGTACGATTGTACGCCAATTCGAAATGCAAGGCATCTGGACTGCTGCTAGCTCCATTGCAATTACGCGTACTCGTGACAAACTCCGCGCTGCTCAAATTCTTACCAAAAACAACATTGACACTCCAAAAACTCTCGTTTCACGTAACACTGCCGATATTGATGATTTGCTCGGCCAGCTCGACCTCCCGGTCATCATTAAGCTTGCCGTTGGTACGCACGGTAACGGCGTAGTCTTGGCCGACACCAAAAAAGCCGCCAAATCCGCCCTGCAGGCTTTCTATCTTTACAACGAAGACGGTACCAGCATTTTGCTCCAAGAGTTTATTAAAGAATCTGCCGGCACCGACATTCGTGCTTTCGTTGTTGGTAATCGCGTGGTTGCTAGCATGCAGCGCAAATCTTTGAATGACGATTTCCGCTCCAACCTTCACAAAGGTGGCGAAGGTACCATTATTAAACTTACCGACGAAGAGAAAAAAGTTGCGATTAATGCCGCCAAAGCCATGGGTCTCCACATTGCTGGTGTCGACCTACTACGTAGCAACCGCGGCCCACTCGTACTCGAAGTTAACGCATCGCCAGGATTCGGCATCGAAAAAGTCACCGGCCGAAACGTTGCCGAAAAAATTATCGAATATATCGAACACAACGCCATGCGCAAAAACACCAAAGACCGCGTCGGCGCTTAAAGCAAAAAGTGCAGCAATCCTGCACTTTTTTGTGATATAATCAGAGTGGAATTTTATTAATTTATAGTCATTTGTTACCCCGTTGGTATAGAGAAAAATACCAACACAACAATTAGAAAGGAAACTATGGAAATTGTTATTCCTATCGTTAGTGCCGTCGCGGGTATTCTTGCTGGTGCCGGTGGAATTTTCGTTTACAACAAGAAAAACGAAAACGGCGGCAAGTCTAAAGCCGAGGATCTCGTACGTAAGGCCAAACACGAGGCTTCCGATATCGTTCTCGCTGCCAAGAAGGAAGCTTCCGATATCGCCGAGAAGGCTCAAAACGAAGAAAACGAGCGCCGCAAAGAATGGAAGAAAACCGAGAATCGTCTTGCCGAACGTGAGACTACTCTAGATGCCAAGCTCGATCAACTCGAGAAAAAATCCGAGCGCCTCGTCAAACAAGAAAAAGAACTCGAAGATTTAAAGAACGAAGTTCGTGACATTCGCGAGAAGCAACACGAAAAGCTCGAAAAAATCGCCAATCTTTCCAAGCAAGAAGCTCGCGAAAAACTTATGAAGATGACTGAGAACGACATCAAACAAGATCTCGTCGCCCTCATCAACAAAGAGCAAAAGGAAATCAAACGCGATATCGACGAAACCGCTCAGGCTGCTATTCTTACCGCCATGGAGCGCATGTCTTCAGAAGTCACTGCCGACCGTACTATTACCGCTCTTAAACTTCCTGATGACGATATGAAAGGTCGCATCATTGGTAAGGAAGGCCGCAACATTCAGGCCATCCAACGCGCCACTGGTGTTGATGTGATGGTTGACGATACTCCAGGCATGGTCGTGTTATCTTCCTTCGATCCAATTCGTCGCCAAGTTGCTCGTTATGCTATGGAGCGCCTCATGAAAGACGGCCGCATTAATCCAGCTTCTATCGAAGAAGCCGTCGCCAAGGCCGAAAAGGAAATCGAAAAAGAAGTCGTCCGCGCTGGCGAAGATGCTGTGCGTGAAGTTGGTCTCGTTGGCATCCCACACGAGCTCATCCACTTACTTGGTGAATGTAAATTCCGCACCAGCTACGGCCAAAACGTTTTGCTTCACTCCGTTGAAATGGCTCACATGGCTGGCATGATCGCCGAAGAAATCGGTGCCGACAAACGCATCGCCAAGACCGCTGCTCTCATGCACGATATGGGCAAAGCCGTTACTCACAAAATCGAAGGTAAGCACGCCGAAATCGGTGCTGAACTCGCCAAGAAATACGGCATGCCAGACGAAGTCGTTCATGCTATCGCCGCTCATCACGATGACATCGAGCCAACCACTCCAGAAGCCATCATCGTCAAAATCGTTGATGCTATCTCTGCCGCTCGTCCAGGCGCTCGCAACATTTCCGCCGAGAACTTTGCCGAACGTATGAAGGATCTCGAAAACATTGCTACCAGCTTCCCAGGCATCGACAAGGCTTACGCCATTTCTGCCGGTCGCGAAGTCCGCGTGATTGTCGAGCCAAAGCAAATCGACGATCTCTCTGCTTTGAAGCTTGCTCGTGACATTGCCGACAAGATCGAAGCTACCATGAGCTACCCGGGCGTGATCAAAGTTAACGTCATCCGCGAAACTCGCGCTGTTGAATACGCCAAATAATGTCTATCATTAAGCAAAATATCAGCAAGAAAACTTGGATCAAAATCCTCGCCATTATTGCTGGTATTTTGTTGATTATTGGTTATACGATTTGGGATATTGCCGCGGGCGGCCCTATCACCAGTTTCTTTAGCAACCACGACGAAGTCGTTCGCGTGGTTGAACAAATGGGTTTCTTTGCGCCGCTTTGCTACATTGCTTTGCAAATCGCGCAAATTATCCTCGCGCCAGTTCCAGGTCAAATTGTCAACGGCATTGGCGGATTTCTGTTTGGCTGGTGGGGAATTGTTTGGACGATTATTGGTAGCGCCATTGGCTATCTCATTGTGGTACTAATTGCCAAAAAATTCGGCCGCCCACTACTCGAAAAGATTTTCAAAAAAGAAGCGATTGATAAGTTTGATTTCGCCATTGGCGACAACGCGTCGATCATTTTGTTTTTGATTTTCCTTTTGCCAGGCCTGCCGGATGACATGGTCGGCTACATGGCTGGCCTCACGGACGTCCCGGTAAAGAAACTTCTAGTGATTATTGTGCTCGGCAAGCTCCCGGTTTGGATTATTACCAATTATCTTGGCATGGGTGTTGGCGAGGCAGACCTTATTCCGGTCGCCATCGTCTCAGCGATTACGGTGATTATCCTGGCGCTCGCCTTTTGGCAAAAAGATCGGATTATTAGTACGCTTAAAAAACTCGGAAAATCCAAAACAAACTGAGCAAAACCTGTTCAAAAATCAATTTTTGTGGTATAATTATAAGTGGTGAGCGAAATTCGCCCCATTTTCTTGGGCCGGTAGCTCAGCTGGTTAGAGCACGAGCCTCTTAAGCTTGGTGTCGTGGGTTCAAGTCCCACCCGGCTCACCATGAAAACGAACAAAAATGAACCGCAGGTTCATTTTTTTAATGATTTGCGACTGACGGATTAAAATAAACAGCATTGTTTATTTTAAGCCGGAAGGAGTAAATCATAGAAAATGTAACGAAGTTACATTTTTGTGAGCGCACGCCCGTGAGCCTAGCGTTAGCGTCCTCACCAAAGCTAGCCCACTTGGGATGTAACTCGTTAATACTTAAATTCGAAAAAGCTTATGTTTTTAATAGATGGCCATACATATTATAATCATAGACAATGAAGAATAGTAAGAAGAAGGAAAAATTAAAAAACCTACTGCACGATGCGATTTTTGTTCTTTTTGTGGTCGTTCTAGATTGGGCAGACTTCTATTCAAAACTCTTTAATCCAGTCATGGACAGCATTTCTAGCCTAATAGAATTCATCTGTAACAACCCATTATGTATCTGCATTATAATCATAATACCTGCCCTAACCGTCGTCTTATATTGGTATGATATTTTAAAAAACGTTAAAGACGCCAACTTTAATAAAATGGATTCTTTCACTGTGAATCTATGCATCGTGACGGCAACGTTGATTGCCTGGTTTATGTGTATTCAGGAATTAGACTATAAAATAAACGCCTGCATCTTGGCAGCATCTATATTGGCCACGATTGCCATTGTTAGAGCGATAATCCGTTCTAAATATAAAAGAATACTAAGTAGATCTGATGTGATAACACTAGTGGACTTATATGAGGGACGCATTTCAAGCGGAAGTAAATTTATTCTAATAGAAGATTCAGAAAGCGAAGAGGATATTTATGGTAGAGATGCAGTCATTGAAAAGGTACGAAATGTAATGGAGAATGGCGATTCGAGTTTTACCGTATCGCTAGTTGGGCCATGGGGTTCTGGCAAATCAACGATTCTGAAGTGTGCCAAGAAAAAGTTATTCAGGGAAGATAAAAAAGAAAAAACTCCCATAATAATAGATGATTTTGAGCCATGGCTATACGACGATAGCGAAACGATGGCTAAAGAATTTTCGACCTTACTTTTTAGCAAATTGGGATACAGATTTAGTAGTCGTAGAATTCGTGATTTTGCGAAACAGTTTCTCGGCACCGTTTCCGAAATTGAGCCATTCGGCCTTCTAAAATATCTACCGATAAAAGAAAATGAAGCTAACCCTACGGAGATTATTAACGATTATCTAACTGGACACAATAAAAAGCTAATAATCATCATAGATAACCTCGAAAGGTGTAAAACCGAATTGATAATAGATTTTCTCAAGATGATTAAACGAGGCCTAAATTTTAAAAATGCATTATACATCCTCTCGTATGACTCGGAAATAATGAACGAGATTCTGGGAAATAATCGGATTAATAAAAGGTACTTAGAGAAATTCTCGCAGATGACAATCGAAGTACCAAAAATCGATGACCAAAAGAATAAAGAAGTAACAACGCAGTGTTTTGAGAACTATTTAAAGCAACTCGAAGAGAGTCCGGACGAATATAGAGAGCTGGTCGATCATATTACGAAATATATTACAACTCCAAGGCAATTGTTACTCGCAATCAATTCTGTATATGCAGGTAAGAATGAGTACGTGAACCCTATAGACTCAATAGTCCTTAATATATTGAAGAGAGAAGCACAGTCTCTGTACGACCTCATAGAACAAAATGGAGATAAATTTGTTCATAACGAATCCATTATGTACGCAGACATGATGAATAGTGATAATGATCGAAAAACAATCGAACAATACTGTAAGGCCGAACGAGACTTCTTCGCCAATGAACTTAGAGATAATGAGTCTCTACGCAATGAGGTAGCATCGCATTATGTACTGATAGAATACATCTTCCCGAATACCGCTTTTTTCCTTGACAATGCGCTTGAATACCATGATTTATTGGAACAAACAATATCTAGCAACGAAAAAGAAAAGATTTCTAAAGCCCGCAAAGAACGAAGACTCCGTATTTTCAATTTTTTCCCCGTGTATTTTACGGGAGTAAAGAACGACTACGCTGAGGCCGCTGATATAGTTAGCGCATTCATAGAGAAACAAACAAAAGGAGCATATACGGGCTTTTTGAATGAATTATCGAATCAGAAAGCAATAATTCAGAGGTATGTCCTCCAGCAAATTAACGAACACATAAATGAGTTGAAGATAAAAACTATTAATGGCCTTGCTAGCTCTATGATCGGTAGTTTTTCTAAGTTTAGCGGGAGCGTAGAATCATGGAGTCTTTTATCTAAGCTGATTCAAAAAGTTGACAAAGTAACTTTTGAACGAATCAGAAAGACGCTAATGCATGAGTATAAGAACTTCGAGCTGATTTACCAGCTTGACTGTTTTATGGATAACAAGCACGAGACAGGGAGGCATGAAGTGATCAAAAACGATTTCGAAAAAATGAAGAATACAATTATCCAAAAAAGGATTAATCTATATGAACCAAAATACTACCACCAATATTCTGTCGCAAGATACCTTGGCGAAAAAGAAGTAATTATTAAATACTTACAGTCAATTAAAGCTAAGACTCCCAAGAAAAAACAAATCCTTATCTTAGCGGATTATATTCACCCGGGGCACGGGCGCACATCGAAAAATTATACTTATACTATAGACTATAGTATACTGAATGAAGTGTACTCCAAAAACGAGATACTAGATATTGTTAAAAAATCAAATAATAGTATGCTTAAGAGCAGCATAAAGAAAATAATTGAGAACGAAACCGATGCTCCTTATGGCGGCAAGGTATATTCTTGTGACAAAAATTATGACTTTAACAAAATGACGGCCGAATATATAGAAGAACTAGAAGCTAAAGCGGAGTTGTCAGGCAAAGATTAGGATGGGCCTATTTGTAGGTTTTAATAAATTTCTTCAAATACTCTCGCAGCCCTTCATCACAAGCATAAATATACGTACCATGAATTCCTCGAGTGCAAAGAATGGCATAAATATTAAATATGTATTCGCGTAGTTCTTTATCGCTAGTTTTATTTTTTCCGTTCGTATCAAAATACTGCTTTTTATCTATATAGAGTCTGTCGTTTTCTTTATCGTATTTTAAATCGTTGCCAATAATGACACCAGCATAATTCAAATCAAAACCCTGAATAGTGTGGACGCAGCCAATCTCATTTCTTGAATTTCTTGTACCGACCCAGTTAAGGTATTTAGTATTCCAAATATACTTATGTCCGTCAATATCGATATCATACAAGCCTCTTTTTATAACTTCTTCTGCTTGCTCTTCATTTTCTGGACTTACTTTATTTTTCGTTTTCCAAGGCCAAGCGTAGCCGGCTATATTGCGACACAACCCGCACTCGTCATTTTTCTTTTTGATCAAATCAGTCATTTGCTTAACGTCGTCAAAAATTTGAAAATCATAATCTAAGCCTTTTGATTTGTCTTGGAAGTCGATATATTTTTCTGGCGAGCCATCACTAAAAATTTCACGGATATATTTGATGTATGTTTCACCGCCTTTGCCGCAACGCATTTGGGTATCCAAATGAAAAATATCCGAGGTCTTCTTAAGCTCGTTGAACTTTTCTTTTTCAATATCAGTACGTTTAATCGACTGGAACTCATCGTAGAATAAAATTTGATATTTACTCTTTTTTAGAATCCAGTCGAGCTGAGTGCCAGTATCTCTGTCTAAACCTAGACTAGCGTTATGATTCCTAATATTGCTCATCTCTGTCCCCATCATGTTGCGAGGAGCCTTTAGCCTGTGAGCCTCGTCTACAATCAAAATATCAAACTCGTCAGGGCAGCCTGCTATATTACTAGGCGTTTTTACCATGTCGGCGCTTAGTCCATAAGTTGACTTAAAGACGTCTTGAAGCGTTTCGCGCAAATTAGACATCGAAACGACGATGCCGATTTTTGGTTGAGGCATAATCTGACGTAGTTTTGCCAAATCCTCAATTAGCTTTTCGTCTTCCGAATCGAGATCGTTATCAATGTCCGTCGTGAGGAGTTTCATTAAGTAAATCGCGAGCACTGTTTTACCGGTGCCAGGACCACCATTAACTAGATAAGTATTTTTCTTATTATTTTTAATATTTTCTACTAATCCATGAATTATATGGCAAGCGGCAAGATATTGATCGTTGGTTAGAGTCTTGTATGGCGAAAATTTGAACAAGTTCTCATCTTCAATTCTTTCGATTTCTTTTCTTGCTAAGCCGTTTCTTTGTAGGCTTCTCCAAATTCCAGCGAATTTGGATTCGTACATTTCTTTTTGATAATAATTATGGCGTTGGTGTCCCGCATTTCCATTCTGCAAATTTTTAAATCTAGTATCAGCCGCCATATGAGAAATAAGAAAAGCTTCAAGATCTAGAATCGCAGATTTATTGAACTGCTCGTCGGCAATTATTCTGACGTTTTTTAGTTTGCGACGTTGAGGGTTGTCGTAGTGCTGAGTCATGCGGATGCTAGCATCAACCGTCTCACCAACATAGGCCTCGTCATCATTGTATATAATATAAACTATCGGCCATTCTTTGCCGTATTCGATAGCCGCAATTTCGCTACCTACTTTTGACGTAAACTCGAGTTCGCTAGACAATTTTGCCATATTATAATTCCGTATATTTTTTACTATTACCTTTGGATTTATCTATTGGATACTTCTTAGAGTTTTCCTCTAATTTTTTCATAACAATATCCTCAAGGCTGACGCCGAGCTTGTCGGCTAGGAGAATCGCATAATTTACGACGTCGGCCAATTCTTTACAAACTTCCTTTTTATCGTAGTTGTCGCTCCATTGAAAGCATTCGAGAAGTTCGCCGGACTCAATTGCGATTGATTTTGCCAAGTTGGCAGGGGAATGAAACTGATCCCAGTCTCTGTCTTTTGTGAATTTTATTACAGCCTCTCTAACCTCTTCCATGGGAATATTGTACCATGAAATACCGTATTTTTACTGACGGCTAGAACTCTCTCCACTCTGTAACTTCATCATTCGGCGCCATAATAACTATTTGCCTGAACGGGCACTCGCCCTGATCCAAGACGAACTCGCCGGGTTTTACTTTCTTGAATGGGTGGCGTTTGCCACGATAACCTCTTTTCTTTAGAGGTTGCGCCTTGTGGGTGGTTTATTGAAAGATATTAAACTCTGCATCTTCAATCAGTGGTAAGACTTCGCGTAAGATGGCCTTATTTAGTAGGTATAGTAATTGCTTTTTAGTTTTATAATTTAAACTTTCCCAATAGGATGGTTTTATAAAGAAATTATCTACATACGAAGCTAAGATATTTGAAATAAGCACTTTTTTATCAGTATCCTTTGCATCTTCAAACGATTTAAGGAATTGATAGTCTCTCCTATGTTTCCTAAAATACGAAATTATACAGAACGTCTTATCTCCTTGAGGAAATAGTGTGAAGAAACATGGCTTCATTTTTTCTGAATAAGCTTCTGGTAATACATTGTTAATTATGTTTCCGTCATTATCTAGCTCCATATTGAAGCTTGAAGATGCAACAATAGGATAATATCCATCAAGTACAAATCTTGCGCTTTCTAAAACATGGTACTTCTTTTTTGATAGCGTATCGATTAGAATACTTTTTATTTCATTCTGGTCCCTAACACTTATACACTGTCCAATGTCGAAAACTTTCATTTCGTCTTCGAGTTCTTCTATTACGCAAAGACCTTGACGATTATTCCCACTAAGAAGCGCATTAGCGGAAGCACTGACAGTTTCTTTAGCATTCAATTCTTTAGCTGCTCCTCTCATTGCAAAGAGAAACTCTTGTTTGACATCCCCAACAATGTAATCTTTCGTATCAATGTTTTCAAAAATTTTATCATGCTCATCGCAGAAGCCCTTAAAAGTGGAGGCTAGACCTCTGCCACATTTTATAAGATGGCATCCTTCTTCTGGAGTCCAATCTACCCTGAGTACAATTCCTTTTTCCGAAATACCTCTTAGCAGCTTATTATTTGAAATTGAGTGTGCCTTTATCGGATTATTTTTGCATTTTGGGAAATAGCAGCCTTTTGTCGCTATTGCAGAATCTTTCATTAATTCTCGGCACTTACGCATCAAACCGTCGCTATCCATTATTTAATTATACCATTGACAGTGTATTTTAATTATTATGTAAAATGCTTACACTATATTGACCTAGAGCCATATTTGCTCCAATAGTCTTTAAAAGTTCGAATCTCTTTGCCCGTATATGTATGCCTCAGAACTCGCCGCAAGGTGGTGTTTTTATTTGCCTGAGAGCAAGTAGCTTTTCTTAATGAGTTCAAATATTAGTCCGTTCGGTAAAGTCCCATCAAGCCAAATAGTGATCCAGTTGTTCTTATTCATATGATAGGCCGGGAAGATGTGCTCGTTTGATTCGGCGAAATCCAACGCTTGACCTCTATCGAACTTCAGGTTGATGATTTCTATTTCTTTATCTTCCTCGATTCCTAGACTCTTACTTTTAATTGTGCCAATCAACGCAAACCATTTCTTGTTATCGCCATGACGGAAAACTGCGTAACTTGGATAGCGATCTGGCCATAAGAATTCTGGATCCGCTCCGTATTCAGATTTAATGTGCTCGACTATCTTAGATTTCTGTGAATCCTGACTCATTATTCTTTTTGTTTCCTCTTTGAAATAATATTCGCTACAATCACGAACATAATACTAAACCCAAGCACGATTGCTATATTTATCAAAACCGGACGAATCGTCTCGAAATCAGTATTCTCTAGGCGTAAAATCTTATTATTTGC